>JACCDZ011870720.1_pt1 | contig 44447 bp, 40 predicted proteins | sample 7449551 | NCBI WGS metagenome assembly JACCDZ01 (sample SAMN15323452, study PRJNA562643) | freshwater metagenome | isolation source: river surface water | place: USA:Blue River Watershed | collected 2017-08-18
CCACGGTCATGCCGGGCAGGGTGGCGCCGTTTTCAGGGCCAATCACGTGCACGATGCCTTGGCGCTTGGACATGAACGGGAAGAACGCTGCAGAGCCGAATTCTTTGATGTTGGCGTCGAGCGTGGTGATTTGTTCTTTGCTGATCGGGTCGGTGATGCCGTCATAGCCCAGTTCCCAACCGGTGGTGGGGGTGTTGTGGTCGGCGGTGGCGACGATCGAGCTGACGCGCCAAACCTTGCGGCCGGCTTGGCGAATGCCCTCAAACGCTTGCGGGCTGGTGACTTCGTGCACCAAATGGCGGTCGATGTAGAGGATGGCCGTGCCGTCTTCTTCGGTGTGGACGACGTGCTCGTCCCAAATCTTGTCGTAAAGGGTGCGTCCCATGAGTCTTCCTTAGGTGGAGCCCACGATTTTATGCGGAGCGCTGTACCGATTCACAGAAATGAAACAAAGGCTTTCTAGAATCTGCGGATGTTTTCTCGTTTCACATCTTGGGTCCTGAGCCTGTGCATCCTTGGCTGGGCGGGCACGAGCCATGCGGCGCGGCCCATGAGCACAGACGACGCCAACATCGTGGACGAAAAGTCTTGCCAGCTCGAGAGCTGGGTCAAAACCACCCACACGTCTTTGGAGCGCTGGGCCTTGCCGGGTTGCAATTTCGGCGGTGAGCTGGAGTGGACGCTCGGGGGCAATGCCCAAACCGAGCACGAGATGGGCAAAACACAATATTGGGTGGGTCAAGTCAAAAAGCGTTGGCAACCGGTGGGGGAGAACACGATTGGTGTTTCCACGACCCTCGGCGCCATGGCCACGCGGCCTGCCACGGCCGATCGCCCCAACGACAAAGACTATTACCTGAACGTGCCCGTGACCGTGCCTTTGGGGCAAGACCGTTTTGTGCACCTCAACGCCGGCTGGGTACAACACCAAAGCTTGGGTGTCACCCGCCCAACTTGGGGGGTGGGTGGCGAGCTGCCGCTGACTGCCAAAGTGATCGGGATCGCTGAGGCTTATGGCGAAGCCAATGCGGGCACCCGCTACCAGCTGGGGCTGCGCACCTGGATCGTGCCGCAACGCGTGCAGATCGACACCACCTACGGCAACCAAGTGGGGCAGCCCGAACACCTGCGTTGGTTCACGCTGGGGGTGCGCCTGCTGAGCCCCGCCTTCCTACCCTGAGGTCGTCAAGCGCTCGAGCAGTAGGTGGGCGGAAGGTGACAACTCGCGTTGCGGGTTGAACGCCACCACCAATTTGCGTTGGGCCCACGCGTCTTGCAGACGCACCACTTTCAGTTTCAGCGCCTGCACTTGGCTGGCGCATGCGCCCAAGGGCAACACACCCACGCCCAAGCCAGCGGCAATCATGTGACACATGGCGTCAAAGCTGCGCACTTGCACGCGCATGTGCATGTGTTGTCCTTCTTTTTCGGCCGCGCGTGAGGTCAGTTCGAGCAGGGAACTGCCGCGGTTCAGGCCCACAAAGTCATATTGCAAACAGGTGTTGAATTGCACCGACTTGCGCTTGGCGAGTGGGTGGCTGGCGTGGCACAGCAATACCAGCTGATTGGTTTGGAACGGCAGCACCGTCAGTCCATCCATGGGGGTTTCGTCTGCCAGCACCCCGACATCGGCAATCCCATCCACCAAGGCGCGGGCGATGTCGCCGCTGAGTTGCTCCTCCAACTCCACCACGATGTCGGCATGGTCGGACAAGAACGTGTGCAAGATGCTGGGCAGGTATTCGGTCAGCGAGGACATGTTGGCCCACAAGCGCACATGGCCGCGAATGCCTTGCGAGTAATCGCTGAGTTCGCTGTTGAAGCGCTCCAAGCCCTGAAACAAGCGAATGCAGTGCTGCAAGGCCAAGTGGCCTGCAGGCGTCAGCAGCACGCCTTTTTTGCTGCGCTCCAGCAGTTGCGAGCCCGTGGCGGCTTCGAAGTCAGACAAGCGGCGACTCGCGGCGGAGAGAGCCAAGTGGCAGGTTTCTGCACCTTTGGTGATGCTGCCGGTGTGCGCCACCGCGCAAAACAAACGCAGGGTGACAAAGTCGAACCGACTCAAGTTGAAGCTTTTTCTCATGGGGATGTCCTAGCCTTCGCGAAATGCGAAGGAAATTCTATTTAATAGCAATTCCACCCGCACCCGATTGTTTTTATAGTCCCGCCATGTTTGATCTATTCCATTGCAAATCATGAGCGCATTGAACGGACTCAAAGTGCTCGAACTCGGGCAGCTCATCGCAGGCCCCTTTGCGGCCAAGACCTTGGCTGACTTCGGCGCTGACGTGGTGAAAATCGAAACCCCCAAGACGGGCGATCCGCTGCGTAAGTGGCGCTTGCTGAAAGACGGCACCTCGGTGTGGTGGCAAGTTCAGTCGCGCAACAAACGCTCGGTGGCGCTCGACTTGAAAGACGCACAAGCGCAAGACATCGTGCGTCAGCTGGCCAAAGACGTCGATGTGCTGATTGAGAACTTCCGCCCCGGTGCCATGGAGGGTTGGGGCTTGGGCCCCGATGCGTTGCTGGCACTCAATCCGCGTCTCATCATCTTGCGCATCAGCGGCTATGGCCAAACGGGACCTTACCGCGACAAGCCGGGGTTTGGCGTGGTGGCTGAGGCCATGAGCGGTTTGCGCCACCTCACTGCCGAGCCCGGGCGCGTGCCGGTGCGTGTGGGCGTGAGCATTGGCGACACCTTGGCGTCGTTGCATGGGGTGATTGGTATTTTGATGGCCTTGCAAGAGCGCCAACGCAGTGGCCAAGGCCAAGTGATTGATGTGGCTTTGTACGAAGCGGTGTTCAATTGCATGGAGAGTTTGCTGCCAGAGTACAGCGCGTTTGGTGCCGTACGCGAAGCCGCGGGCAGTGCCTTGCCTGGCATCGCCCCCAGCAATGCCTACCGCTGCCAAGACGAAGGCTATGTGCTGATCGCCGGCAACGGCGACAGCATCTTCAAGCGCCTGATGCACACGCTGGACCGTGACGATTTGGGCAACGACCCCGCGCTTACTGACAACGCGGGTCGCGTGAAACGCGTGGCTGAAATCGACGCGGCCATTGGTGCGTGGACCGCACAACGCACGGTTGAACAAGTGCTGACCGCCTTGGACCAAGCGGCTGTGCCCGCCGGGCGTATCTACACCGTGGCCGACATTGCGGCGGACCCACACTACCAAGCGCGCGGCATGATTCAGCAGGTGCAGATGGATGACGGCACCACCTTGGCAGTGCCCGGCATCATCCCCAAGCTGTCGCGCACACCCGGCAGCCACCGCCGCAACGCCCCCACGATTGGCCAAGACACCGATGCGGTGTTGGCAGAGATGGGGCTGACGCCGCAACAAATTCAAACACTCAAAGACAAAGGGGTCGTGGCATGACACGCATTTATTTCAACGAAGTCGTCACGCGAGACGGTTTTCAGAATGAACCCAACTTCATCGCGACCGACGACAAGATTGCCCTCGTCGATGCACTGAGCCAATGCGGCTATGCCAAGGTGGAGGTCACGTCGTTCACCTCCCCCAAAGCGATTCCGATGTTGCGCGATGCCGAGGAGGTGATGGGCCGCATCACCCGTGTGCCCGGGGTGGAGTACACCGTGCTGGTGCCCAATTTGCGCGGCGCCGAACGCGCCTTGGAATCGCGTGCGGACGAGCTCAACTTGGTCATGTCGACCTCCGAAACACACAACCTGTCGAACTTGCGCATGACGCGTGAGCAAAGCTTTGCCGCCTTGGCCGAAGTGGTGCGCCATGTGAATGGACGCACGCCCATCAATGTGTCGTTGTCAACTTGTTTTGGATGCCCCATGGAAGGCGATGTGCCTTTGTCTGTGGTGCAGCAGTTTGGCCAGCGCTTTGCCGATTTGGGCGTGCGCGGCCTGACCATTTGCGATACCACCGGCATGGCGCATCCGGCCCAAGTGAGCCGCATGGTGGAAGCCTTGCAACAGCAACTGCCGCAGACACAACTCACGCTGCATTTCCACAACACGCGCGGCATGGGGTTGGCCAATCTGTTGGCCGCTGTGCAGGGCGGTATCACGCAATTCGATGGTTCGTTGGGCGGCTTGGGCGGTTGCCCCTATGCACCCGGTGCGAGCGGCAATATTTGCAGCGAAGACGCGATCCACATGCTCGATGCCATGGGCTACGACACGGGCATCGATCTGCCCCAGTTGTTGAGCGTCGCGCGCCACTTGCCCACCCTCGTGGATCACGAGGTCCCAAGCCAAGTGGCCAAAGCCGGCCGCATCACCGACCTGCATCCCGCCCCTGCCTATGTGTCTGAACTGAAAGGAGCCGCTGCATGATTGACCACCTCGACCACTTGGTGTTGACCACCTTCAACGAAGACGCTTGCGTCGATTTTTATACCCGCGTGATGGGCATGACGCTGGAGAGTTTTGTCGGTGGCACACCGCCTGTGACGCGCAAGGCCTTCAAGTTTGGCCATCAAAAAATCAACCTGCATGTGCGTGGCAAAGAGTTCGAACCCAAAGCCCATGTGCCCGTGCCGGGCGCCCTGGATTTGTGCTTCATCGCCAGCGTGCCTTTGGACGAGGTGATCGCCCGGCTGGCAGCCGCCCAGTGGCCCATCGTGGAAGGTCCGGTCATGCGCACTGGGGCGACACAAAAAATCAGGTCCGTTTATGTGCGCGACCCCGATTTGAATTTGATTGAAATTTCAGAACTGGCCTAAGGCCCTAAGGAGACAAGATGAAACGACGCAGCCTCATGACCCTCGGCGCCGCCAGTTTGGCCAGCTTCGCGACCGGCACCTTTGCGCAAGCCAAATATCCGCAACGCCCCGTGACCTTGGTGGTGCCTACGCCACCCGGGGGCAGCACCGATTTCACGGCGCGTTTGATTGTGGAGCCGCTCACGCGAGCCTTGGGGCAGCCGGTGATCGTGGACAACAAGCCTGGCGCGTCAGGCAACATCGGTAACCAGTTTGTGGCGCGTGCCAAAGCGGACGGCTACACCTTGTTGGTGGCCTACAGCGGTTACCAAGTGGGCAACCCCCATTTGTTCAAAGACGCAGGCTGGGACCCGATCAAAGATTTCACCCCTGTGGCCATGGTCACACGCGCACCGCAAGTGGTGGCGATTCACCATGCGTTGCCGGTGAATTCGTTGCAAGAGTTCATTGCCTATGCCAAGAAAAATCCAGGCAAGCTCAACTACGCCTCGTCCGGTAATGGCTCGATCCAACACATCGCGGGCGAGTTGTTCAAACAGCTCACGGGCACCTTCATCACCCATATTCCCTACCGAGGCTCAGGCCCTGCGGTGCAAGACTTGTTGGCGGGCACCGTGGACCTGCACATCACTACCCCAGCCTCAGTGGTCAGTCACATCAAGACAGGCCGCTTGCGTGCCTTGGCGGTGACCAGCCCCAAACGCTTGGCCTCGTTGCCCGATGTACCCACCGCCACCGAAGCGGGCTTGAAGGGCTATGACCTCGATTCATGGTTTGCGTTGTATGCCCCAGCGGGCACCCCGCCAGCCGTGGTGCAGCAACTCAACGCTGAGGTGAACAAGATTTTGCAAATGCCCGAGGTGCGTAAAAAGGCCGAAGACTCAGGCACCTCGGTCGAGGCCTTCACACCGGCACAGTTGGGCGAGTTCACGCGCAAAGAGTTGGACTATTGGGGCGGCGTGATCAAGTCAGCCAAGATCACCGCCGACTGATCTGCTTCACGGACGGGCCAGCATCAGGGCGCCGCAAATTGCGCGGTGCCCACAATGCCGATCTTGGTGAGGCCCTGACGCTGGGCGCTGGCCAGTACGCCCGCTACAGCCTCGTACTTGGCTTTGCCTTGCGCCTTGATGTGCAACTCGGGCTGTGGCTCTTGCGCTTTGGCTTCTAGCAACAAGGCCTCGAGTGCGGCGCGATCTGCCAAGGCTTTGCCGTTCCAGTTGACCACGTTGCGGGCGTCCACTTCAATCCGCACCACGTTCGGTTTTTTCTGCGGGGGTGGCGTGCCAGCTGGCATGTCTAGGTTGACCGAGTGCAGTTGGACAGGGATGGTGATGATGAGCATGATCAGCAACACCAACATCACGTCGATCAACGGTGTGGTGTTGATGTCCATCATCACCTCGGGTTCGTCGAGGTTCTGGCTCAAGGAAGGCGGGGTCATGGCCATGATCAGTTGCCCTGCGGGTCGGTGACAAACCGCACCTTGGTCAAGCCGGCCACCTGCGCTGCATAGATCACGCGCCCGATGGCTTCAAAGTCGGTCTGGGCATCGCCACGAATTTGCACTTCGGGCTGAGGTTTTTTTTCGGCAAACGTTTGGAGTTGCTTGATCAGATCGGCGCTGCTGCGCACCGGTGCGTCGTACACATAGGCTTGGCCTTGCGCATTGACCGACAAGATGACGTTGTCGGGTTTGGTTTCGCGGGGTTGTTGTACTTCACGCGGCAGATCCACTTTCACCGAGGTGGTGACCACGGGAATGGTGATGAGAAAGATGATGAGCAACACCAACATCACATCCACCAAGGGGGTGGTGTTGATGGTGGTCATCAGCGCGTCGTCGTCCCCGCTGGGACCCACATGCATGGCCATGGTTATTTGCCGGCTTGGTTGGCAGCGCCCAAAAGCACCGCATGCAAATCTGCCCCAAAGGCATGGATTTCTTCCATCGCCACTTTGTTACGACGCACCAGCCAGTTGTAGCCCAGCACGGCGGGCACGGCCACGGCCAAGCCAATGGCGGTCATGATGAGCGACTCGCCCACGGGGCCTGCCACTTTGTCGATGCTGGCTTGGCCTGACAGGCCGATCTTCACCAACGCGTTGTAGATCCCCCAGACCGTGCCAAACAAACCGACGAAGGGCGCGGTGGAGCCGACTGTGGCCAATACGGCCAAGCCGTCTTGCAAGCGGCTTTGCACGTGGTTCATGGCGCGTTGGATGCTCAGGGTGACCCAGTCGTTGAAGTTGATGTTGCCCAACAAACCCGTGTGTTTGCCCGCACTCTCCAACCCTTTTTCTGCAATGAAGCGAAAGGGGCTGTCTGCCTCTAAGCCCTCGGTGCCTTGACGCACATCGTTGGCTTGCCAAAACGTGTTTTGTGCGGCTTGGGCATGGCGCATGACACGTCGTTGCTCAGCCCATTTGGTGAAGATCACATACCAACTGCCCATGCTCATGATCACCAAAATCAGCAGCGTTGCTTTGGCCACCACGTCGCCTTGTGCCCACAAGGCAGACAGACCGTAGGGGTTGGCAATGATTTCTTCTGCGGCACGCGCACTGCTGCTGAGCAAGAGTGCCGTCACCGCGATGAGGGGGGTATAAGTGCGTGGGAGGGGGGCGTGGCGCATGGCGAGTCCTTCGTGAATTGGGGGAGCGGCGTTCATTCCAAACGCCAGGTGTATTTGATGCTGGCCCAGCTTTGTTCGGGTTTGCCATCCACCGTCCCGGGGCGGAATTGACATTTCGACAAGGCGTTGCGTGCGGCTTCGTCTAGGCGGTTGAAACCGGAGGTTTTTTCAATCTCAGCTTGCAGGACGCGACCATCGGCACCAATCAAAAACTTGAGCGTGACCGTGCCTTCCTCTTCCAGGCGGCGCGAAGCGCTGGGGTAATCGGGTTTGGCGCAATGTGCCCCCGGCTGAATCGTGGCACCCACACGCACGGCTGGGGTGGCAGGCGCGGCGGGAGCAGGCGCTGCAGCAACCGCAGGGCTTGAGATGACAGGTGTGGCCGTTGTTGTTGTGGGGGCTGGCGGGGTCGGCGTGGGGGGCGGCGTTTTAGGCGGCGGCGTTTGGGGTGTGGGGGCTGGAGGCGGGGCCTCGGACATCAGCACGGCTTCCACGGTGTTTTCGGTGATCCGCACCACGTGTTGTGCCAACCCAGAGCTGATGGCCCACCAGAGCAAGCCGTGCAACACCAGCACCAGCGTCAGGCTGGTCCAGTGTTTGCGTGGGGTACGCTGGCGCGCAGCGTACGTGGAAGAGGGGGCTGGCGAAACGTAAGACAAACGAGAAAACTCTTGGATTTTTCTCATTTTAGGTGGCAGGGGTGTGCGTCGCCGACGGGCTGCGGTCCGACGCGACAGGTCACACTTGGTTCATCTGACCTTTGATTTTTCCGCCACGTTCGATTTCCAACTCGCCGTAGGTCACTTTGCCTGTGACCTTGCCGCTGGAACGGACAATCAGCACGTGTTTGCTGGTCACCGTTTCGTTGAGTTCACCTTTGACGTCGATGAAGTCAGCTTCGACCTTGCCTGAGACGACGCCCGAGGCACCGACCAAGACATCTTTGGCGACCAGCTCGCCATCGACTTGGCCAGAAATAATGGCCTGGTTGGGAGCGGTGATCGATCCTTTGAACACCACGCCGGTGCCAATAAAAATACTTTTATCTTTTGTACCTTCGCTCATGGTCAAATCTTTCAGAGTGTCGACTTTGTAAGTTTAGACGTTTATTGTCAGTTTTGCTATTTCTTTACGACTTTGTGCCGTAGTGGATGTGGCGAAAAAGCCCCATATTTCTCAGTCATGTTTCAAATTCTGTTTGTATGAAAGTTGTTGTCGTTGCCAATCCAAAGGGAGGCGCGGGCAAGTCCACGCTCTCCACCAATATCTCTGGTTACTTTGCATCGCAAGGCCACCGCGTGATGCTGGGCGATGCAGACACGCAGCAGTCGTCTAAGTTTTGGCTGAGCCAACGTCCTGACACGCTGCCCGCGATTTCAACTTGGGAGTACCAGCCCGACCTGGTGTTGACCGCGAAGCCGCCCATGGGCACCACCCATGTGGTGATCGACACACCCGGCGGCATGAGTGGATGGCGCCTCCAAGAGGTGATTCAGCGTGCCGACAAAGTCGTGGTGCCGGTGATGCCGAGTGTGTTTGACATGCAGGCGACGAATCAGTTTTTGACGCAGCTGGTGCAGATGACAGACAGGCTGCCCACGCAGGTGTGTGTGGTGGGTAACCGTGTGGACACACGCACCATTTCAGCAGCCAATTTGCGCAAGTTCATTGACTCGCTGGATGTGCCCGTGTTGAGCTATTTGCGTGACACGCAGTACTACCTGCACATGGCGGCGCATGGCTTGTCTTTGTTTGACATCACGCCCTCCAAAGTACAAAAAGATTTGGAGCAGTGGCAGCCGATTTGCGCGTGGTTGGACCAAGACTGACACAGTTTGCGGCTTCACGTCCAAGACAAGGTTTGGGTGAAATTACCTAAGTGAGATCCACATTTCGGTGGTTATTCTTTTCCTCCCGATGCGCTTGAGGAAAATTCATGGCCCGCTTCAAAAATTTCATCGCCTACGGTGTCGATCTCTGTCTGGCACTGGTGGCCGTGGCCGAAGCCTCTTTGATGTTGTTTGAAGACTTCTCCTCCCATCCTTTCGATCTGGTGGTTTTGTTTTTGGCCTTTGGCATGACGGTATTTTGTTTGTTCCGTTCCTTGCGCACCAAACTCATGGGCCAGCGCCGCGCTTACTGAAGGACATCAAGACAGCCAACAAAAAACCCGCCATTGGCGGGTTTTTTGTTGGGTGGCGGTCGATCAGTGGTTGTCTGTCAACTGGTCCAAGATGGCTGGGTTCTCCAGCGTCGAGGTGTCTTGGGTGATGGCCTCGTTCTTGGCCAAGCTGCGCAGCAAACGGCGCATGATCTTGCCAGAGCGGGTCTTGGGCAAGTTGTCGCCGAAGCGGATGTCCTTGGGCTTGGCGATCGGGCCGATTTCTTTGCCCACGTGATCGCGCAAGATCTTGGCGATTTGCTTGGCTTCGTCGCCCGTGGGGCGAGGACGCTTCAACACCACGAACGCGCAGATGGCTTCGCCGGTGGTGTCGTCAGGACGACCCACCACGGCGGCTTCCGCCACCAGCTCAGTGCAGCTGACCAAGGCCGATTCGATTTCCATCGTGCCCATGCGGTGACCCGACACGTTCAGCACGTCGTCGATACGGCCGGTGATGGTGAAGTAGCCTGTTTTCTCGTCGCGAATGGCGCCGTCGCCCGCCAAGTAGTACTTGCCCTTGAACTCGTCGGGGTAGTAGCTCTTGACGAAGCGGTCTGGGTCACCCCAGATCGTGCGGATCATGGAAGGCCATGGGCGCTTCACCACCAAGATGCCGCCTTGACCGTTGGGCATCTCGTGGCCGGCTTCGTCAACCACGGCCGCTTGAATGCCAGGGAAGGGCAAGGTGCAAGAACCGGGAACCATGGGCGTCACGCCAGGCAGGGGGGTGATCATGTGGCCACCGGTTTCGGTTTGCCAGAAGGTGTCCACGATCGGGCAGCGGCTGCCACCCACGTGCTTGTAGTACCACTCCCAAGCCGCAGGGTTGATTGGCTCGCCGACCGAGCCCAACAAACGCAGGCTGGAGAGGTTGTAGCTCTTGGGATGCACCGCATCGTTGGCTTCAGCCGCTTTGATGAGTGAACGGATCGCTGTGGGCGCGGTGTAGAAGATCGAGACTTTGTGGTCTTGGATCATCTTCCAGAAACGGCCCGCGTCAGGGTAAGTGGGCACGCCTTCAAACACGATCTCAGTGCCGCCCAAAGCCAAGGGTCCGTAGGTGATGTAGGTGTGGCCTGTGACCCAGCCGATGTCGGCGGTACACCAGAACACGTCGTTGGCTTTCAAATCGAAGGTCCACTTGGTGGTCAACGCTGCATGCAGCAAGTAGCCGCCGGTGCTGTGTTGCACGCCTTTGGGTTTGCCAGTGGAGCCTGAGGTGTAGAGCAAGAACAAGGGGTGCTCCGCACCCACCCACTCGGGTTCGCAGGTGGTGGCTTGCTTGTCGGCCAAGTCGGCCATCCATTGGTCACGGCCAGCGGCCATGGCGATATCACCGCCGGTGCGCTTCACGACCAACACGTTCTTCACAGAGTCGCAGCCACCCAAGGTCAAAGCTTCGTCGACGATGGCTTTCAAGGGCAGGTGCTTGCCACCGCGCACTTGTTGGTCCGCGGTGATGATGGCCACAGCACCAGTGTCTTCAATGCGGTCACGCAACGATTGGGCAGAGAAACCGCCGAACACCACCGAGTGGGTGGCGCCGATACGGGCACAGGCTTGCATCGCGGCCACGCCCTCGATCGACATCGAGATGTAGATCATCACGCGGTCGCCCTTTTTCACGCCGATGGATTTCAAGGCGTTGGCGTATTGGCAAGTCTTGGCCAGCAGTTGGCTGTAGGTGGCCTTGGTCACTTCGCCGCCATCGGCTTCGAAAATGATGGCGGTCTTGTCGCCCAGGCCTTTTTCAATGTTGCGGTCCAAGCAGTTGTAGGAGGCATTCAATGTGCCGTCTTCGAACCACTTGAAGAAAGGGGCATTGCTCTCGTCGAGCACTTTGGTGAATGGAGTTTTCCAACTCAGCAATTCGCGTGCTTGCTCAGCCCAAAAGCCTTCGTAATCTGTTTCTGCTTTTTTGCACAACGCTTCGTATGCAGCCATGCCAGACACATTGGCCTGCTTAACGAATTCAGCTGATGGCTGGTGAATGGTGATGTCGCTCATGAACCGGTCTCCTCTTGTATGGCGGTATCTGTCAAAACCCCGTGACTGTGGAACTAGGCTCTTACAAGGGTCTGACTTAGACAGTTCTGACAAACCCTTGGGTTTGCGTTAAGACAAATCGCCGTGTTTTGTTTATTTAAGAACTACTTTCGCTGGGCATCAAATCGGTCAGAGCGAGTTGGATGTTCAGCTGCTGCGCGATGAAGCGCCGCGCCGTGTCCTGCCAGCCGCCCAGCGCGGACTCGTAATGCAGCAAGCCGGGGTCGTCGAGCAGGCCGTCGTTGAAGTCGAGTGGCGTGGGGAACCGCAGTTGGAACAACTCGTACTCCGGCTGGTACAGCTTGGGCGCTTGCTTGCTGCTGATGGGAATGGCGCGCAAGCGGCCTTGGTGGCTCCAGTCGCAAAACAAGATGTGGCCCATGCGCAGCATCAGCACGCATTGGTTGGGCGCGATCTTGCCGAGAATCTTGGCGTAATTCAACTCGCCAGTGGGGTCGATTTTTTGCAGTTCGGTCACGGCCTGTTCACCCAGCGCAATCCATGCTTCCAAGATGTGGCCGGCATGGAAATAGGCCTCCCAGAAGCGGCGTCGATAGGGGCCAATCTCGTCGTCGGTATGGCGCAGGATTTCAAAGAATGCGTCCATGGTGCGGCCGGTCAGCCAGCGGCTGGCGGTCTCCATGGCCTCGCGGCGCACACCCAGCCAACCGGCATGGTTGTGACGGGGGTCACCCAAGGTGCGCAGCAGTTCCGACAGCAAGACGTTTTTCAGATCTTGTGGTGGGTTGCGTTCAAACCAGGGGGACAGCAGGCTGTAGGCAAACTCATCGCGGCACAGGGGGTAGCGCAGGCGCTGCGTGGGTTTGCCACTGTCGTGCATCGCCCATTCACACATGCGTTTGACATAGCCGATGGTGCTGCGAATGTCTTCGGGGGCTTGCAGGGCTTCAAGAAACGCTTGCTTGCAAAAGTTGTTCAGCCAAAACCCGGTGGTGAGCGCGTGGCGCTCTTGCCATTGCACCAAGCTGATGTCGGCCGGCATGCCCAAGATGTCGTTGGCCACATGGACGGGGCCGTTCAGGGGGTCCAGCACATCGAGCGTGCGGATCAGGCGCTCCAGCCCAAAGGCTTCGGTTTCCGCCAACGAGGCCAACACGCGTGGGTCTAAAAAGAAGCCACGCGCGGTGTGGGCTAACTTCAAGAACACCGGGTCGTCAGGCAGAAAACTTTGCAGGTAGGTGTGCAGCAAACTGCGTCCCCACTTTAAGGGGCGGCGGGAGTCCAAGGCCTCGGGCACGGCCTCGTCAAAGTAGCGCATCAGCAGTTCCGTGTGCGGATGCAGACCACGCTCTTGGGATAGCCACAACGCATAGGGAATGTGACGCCAGTCGCGCTGACGTGGTGTCTTGGATTGCGGATCGAACTGCACGTGTTCAAACGCGCTGTAGGTGCGTTCGCCCACGGTGCGCAAGTCGGGGTCTTTGCCAAAGCCACCGCCGCGCTTGGTGCGCGCCGCGTGGGCGAGCTGGTCAAAGTCTTGCGGCAGGGGGGCGAAGAACGTGGTCATGGTGAGGAAGTTCAGCGCACGGTCTCTTGCATCTTCTTCAAGGTGCTGCTGGGACCTTTGGTGGCGCCTGCCTCAGTGGGCTGGAACGCCAGCACAAAGCGCAACTCAACCCGGCGGTTTTGCGTGTCGTTGTCTTTGCTGGTGGGACGTTCGTCCGCGTAGGAGCTGATGCCAAACACCGGCTGTTCGCGTTCGTTGCGGTAGCGCTGCATGCCTTCGGCGCCCAGCACTTTGTAGACCGCGCGTGCACGGTCGAGTCCCAAATGCCAGTTGTTGTAGTCGCCGCGGTGCAGCGGCACCGAGTCGGTGTGGCCTTCAATCAGGATGGTTTCAATCTCCACTTCTTGCGGATTGGGTGGGCAGTCGGCAGGCAACTGGCGGCGTTGCGAATAGATGTAGCAAGGCAGCACCTGCTGCAATTGCTCGGCCGATTGGCGCAGGGTGCGCACGCCCAAACCTTCGAGCTCGGCGCTGCCGCGTGCAAACAAGGTGTCCGCCGGCAAGCTGATAACACCCGAGACTTGGTTGATCGTCACCGGCACACCCGCGTTTTGCAGCTTAGTGCCAATGGTGTGAACCACGGTGGCCAAGGGGTCGGCAGGTGGTTCGGGTGGTTGTTCGGGCTTGCGCGAGAGCAGCACCATCACCATCACGATGAAGATGAACAGCAAGCCAATCATCAGGTCACTGGCCGAGGCCATGTAACCCGACTCTTCGACCTGCTCATTCGTGGCGGCGTTGTGACGACGTGTTTTGATGAACATGAGGGGTGCGCGTTAACGTGATGCGGATGTGCTTAGGCCTTGGGCGGCAAGGCGTCGATGAACTCGTCCAACACCTCTTCGAGGTTGGTGATACTGCCGCTGAGTTGGTTCACCGCGCTGGCCAAGTGTTGGTCCATCTTGGTGTGCAGGTCAGCGATTTGCGTGCTGTAGCCAGACACGCCTTTCGTCAGGGCATCCACCGTGCCAGTGAGTGCCTTTTGTGCGTCTTGCAAATGGGTGCGCACATGTCCCAGCGCTTCTTCGGCAGACACCGCACTGGTTTTGAGTGTGTCCACGGTTTGGCCGAGGGCTTGGTTCATCGGCACCAAGGCTTCTTTGAAATCGTTGGCCGCAGCACGTTGCAGGTTGACCGAGCTTTCAATCGCGCTGGCGCTGTCTTTGAACTTGTCGGCGGTGTGATCGATTTTTTCGACCGTGGACTGCAAGCCCGACATCGCGCCTTGCACCGTTTGCACGGTTTGGCCTAAGTTGCCGAGCAAGGTTTCGAGTTGTTGCGTGCCTTGGTTACCAGCGGCGGTGGCACGGGCCAGCGCTGCATCGAGGTCGGTCACGGTGCTGCGAGTGGTTTGAATCGCGTGCGCCAAAGTGCTGACGGCCTCGTTGAACGAAGCCAGCCCGTTTGCAATGCCTTGGGTCATCGCTGCACCGGCCTTGCTCAGTTCGCCAGCCGCTTGGCTGCCCGCACTGCCAAAGCTTTGGCTCGACAGCTGAATGCTGTCGGCCAGTTGCGCCAGTTTGTCAAACGCAGGTTGCATGTTGCGCGAAAGGGCGTCGCCAATCGCGTTGGCAAAGTCGCCTTCAAAGCGACGCAGTTGGCTCACCTGTGAACGGTTCTCGTCCAAGATGTCTTGGAACAAGGCGAGCTGCATGCGCACGCTGGCTTCGGCCGCGTTGTCCGGCACTTTGGCGCGCAGGGTGTGGCACAGGGTGTCAATGCTGGCTTGCAAATTCTCCAGTGCCACTTTGGCGCGCCAGTTCCACACCAGCGAGCACAGCAAGCCCGCGATCGAGGTGATGAACTTGCCCCCCGCGGTGGCAATCAGCGATTGCAAGGCTTGGTCTTGCTGACGTGCCGACACATCCAAGGCGTTGAGCGCCAAGCCCGCTTGTTGCAGAGCCACCGCCAAAAAGATGAAGGTGCACATCAAACCAAAACCGATCAGTAAATTCGGCATGGTCTCGAACAGCGCCAAATTCATGCGCCCACCCAACACACTGCGCACCGTCCAGGTGTCGGCATGGCTGCGAAAGCTGTAGCTGCTGCGCGGGCCCTGGCTCACACCGTGTTGCGTGGGCAGGTCGATCAAGCCAGCTTCGGTTTCGCGCAGCAAAAACTTCAGCTCGGCATCGGTGGTTTCGGTCTCAGCCAGTGCCAATGCGTCGCGGCTGCTGCCTTGGTGTGCGCCGATGCGCGCATCCAACGCCACCACCTCAGACCTTACGCTGCGGATGCGAGACACCCACACACCAAAGCTGAAGAGCGAGAACACAAAAATCGCCACAGCGATGGCGAGCGGCACAGCCAACTGTTCGAGTTGGGCGAGGTAGGGATTCATAGGCATCCCTCTATTGTGAACAAAGTTCGACTGGGTTTTGGTCAGTCGCCCAAGCCACCACTACGTAGCACGCGGCGTGCACAAGCCTTCCACAATTCTTCGACCTGGGGTGCCCACACGGTCAAGCGGTCGCGCGCACGGGTCAGTCCGGTGTAGACCAATTCACGGGTGAGCACGGCAGACTCTTGCGCCGGCAGGACCAAGAGCACGTGTGAAAACTCTGAGCCTTGCGATTTGTGAACCGTCATCGCAAACACGGTTTCCACGTGCTCGAGCCGCGACGGCATGACCCAACGCACGCCCTCCTTTGCATCAGGAAAGGCCACGCGCAGCAAGCCGTCGGGCGCAGGCAGGCACAAGCCGATGTCGCCGTTCATCAATTCCAAGCTGTAGTTGTTGCGTGTCACCATCACGGGGCGCCCAGCGTACCAAGTGCTAGAGCCCAAACCTAACGCGTGTTCGATGTGCGTGTTGAGTTGCACCACGCCCAGAGGCCCTTCGCGCACAGCGCCCAAAACGGAAAACTGCGTAAAGGCCTTCAGCAGTGCCAATGCTTGTGCATCGTTGCACGGCGTGCATGGTTTTGAAGGGTTTGAGAGGTGCGGGCGCAGCAAGGTCAACCATTCACGCCAACCGTGGCGTAGGCCCGTAGCGAGTTTTTTGTCGTTGGCGTGGGACAGTTCGAGGCGTGTCACGTCTGGCGCGGTACCTGCGTCTGTGGCGTTGGCTGAGCGCGGCAAGGTGCCTAGCCAGTCAGGGGCGGCAGCCCACAAGGTTTGCAGAGCCGCTGTGTTGTCTGGCACATTGGCATTCACGGCTTGGGCCCATTGCCCAATGCCCCCTTGGGCAGCAAAACGGTGGCTGTAGGTCAGCGTGACAGTTTGTGCACGCAGCAGTGAGCCGGTGCACAACTGCGCCATTACGGCCCCGGCTTCGACCGAGGCGAGTTGGTCTTTGTCACCGAGCAAGATCAAGCGTGCGGTGGGTGGCACGGCTTGCAGCAGACGCGTCATCATCTCGAGGTCGATCATGGAGGCTTCGTCGACCACCACCACATCTGTAGCCAGTGCGACGGCTTGCGTCTGGTGTGAATTGATGTGCAGCAAGCGATGCAAGGTCTGGGTTTGTGTCGGGATATGCGGTTGCACGTTCGCCGGCATGTCTTTCAAAGCTTTGCTGATCGATTCACTCAAGCGTGCAGCCGCTTTGCCGGTAGGCGCGGCCAAGTGGATGCGCAAGGTATCGGTTGTGGCGCCAACCAGCAAGGCGAGTAGTTTGACCACCGTGGTGGTTTTACCCGTGCCTGGTCCGCCCGTGATGAGCGTGATGCGGTTTTGCACCGCCACTTCACAAGCGGTGCGCTGCAGATTGGCTGCTGTGCCGAACAAATCATCCAGTCGCGCTTGCAAATCTGCAGGTGCCTCGCAGGGCAACGCCAAGCGTTGCAGGATGTGTTCACGAATCTGTTGCTCTGCCACCCATGCGCGGCGCAAATACAAGCGTGCGCTGCGGCTGTCTTGCGTCAACACCAAGGGGCTGTTGTCGCCTGCACACCAAGGCAGGCTGTGAGCGGCTTCATGCAACTGCGTTGGGATCAAGGCCGCGTGTGCGCTGTCCCAACCCAGCAGTTCTGCGGCATGGGTGCGCAAAGCGGAGAGGTCAAGGCAGGCATGGCCTCGGCCCCATTGGTGGCTGGTCAACGCAGCCAACCACCAGTGACGTGGGTCGTCACTTGGTTGATGGGCATTGAGAAAGTTGGCCAGCGCGGTTTCTAAGCCCGTGAGGGGGAAGGGCGCTTCTAAGTCGTGAGGCTTTTTAACGTCCTTCAGCAGGTCTTTGATCGCGTTCATGCGGCACCTTTTTCAAACAACGCATCCAGCGTTTCAATCAACACCTGTGATGGTCTGTGCAAGTGCACGCCGGCACCCGGTAGACCGATGCCCCGCAAAAACAGGTACACCGCCCCCCCCATGTGTTGCGCGTAGTCGTAGTGGGGCAAGCGCACTTTGAGCAAACGGTGCAGGGCCAACGTGTACAGCACGTACTGCACCTCATAGCGTTTGTGCAGCACAGCTTCTTGCAAAGCAGCAGCGTCGTAGCGGTCAAGTTTGTTGGACTTGTAGTCCACCACCCAATAGCGCCCGTCGTGTTGCAGCACCAAGTCCATCGATCCTGTCAGCATGCCTTGCATGACACGGTCTTGCAGCGCAGGTCGCGTGACACCTTTGAACACGTGTTCTTGGATATGTTGATCAAGCACCTGGGCCGGCAGGTGATGCACTTCCAAGTTGAACTCCATTTCGGGCCACATGTGGTCGCTCGTCAGGTGCGACAACGTCAACGGCGGCGTGGCGTGGCTTGCGTCTAATCCATCGATGGGCAGCGGCGTGGTCACGATGGCTTGCAACCAGGGTTCCAGTTGCGCGCGCTCCTCGTCGGTCAGCTGGAGCCAGCGAGCCTTCTGCGCGAGCAAGGTTTGCCATGCGGCCTGCGACCACGCAGGGGCTTGCGCATCGGCCACCGGCCAATGGTTGAGTGACAGCCACTCCAGCAAGTCATGCAGCAGCGTGCCATAGCGTGCGCCTGCAGAAAAACCTTGCCAGGGGCTGATGCTGTCCGAGGTGGCCGCTGCGTTGGACGAAGTCTCGGCGAACGTGCCGTTGTCGGTGTGGGCATCAATGAGGGCGGCAGAGGTGTCTTCATCGCGCTTGGATTCGGCGACCAGTCCCCGCGTGATGGCGCTGAAGCTGGCCGTCCACCACAGGCTGTGGTGTCGACGTTCAGGCGTGCGTGCAAGTTTGGGTTCATGGGTGTGAACGGGGGACTCGTAAAGCAGCCCTTGCAGCTGAGGCATATCAGCCACATGGATGTTTGGACTCGTCTTCCACACGGCGTCGAGCCGACTGCTCAGATCTCCGCGTGCTTGTCGGTTGAGCAACAACGACAGCGCGCTGCGCTTGAGGGTGTTTTTGTCCGCGCTGCCACTCAAGTCGTTTTTGGTTTCGGCCACGCCGAGCCACAAACCGCGCTTGGCACGGGTGAGTGCCACGTAGAGCAAGCGCATGTCCTCTTCCACCGAGGTGGCGGTGGGGTCGCCGTCGTCATCGCCCTCATCTTCTTGTGCGAAGTTGGACTTGGCTTTTTTCTCCACCCCAAACGCGCCCGCAAAGGGCACAAACACCAAGGGGTATTGCAAGCCCTTGCTCTTGTGATACGTGATGACTTTGACGCACAAGGCATCCGTCTCTAAGCGGGCTTGCTGGGCGTCGCTGTCGTTGTGCGGACTTTGAATTTGTTCGCCTAAGAAACGCACCAACGCATGTTCGCCTTGCAAGCTTTGTGCGGCGTGTTGCAACAGTTCACCCAAGTGCAGCAGGTTGCTCAGGCGACGTTCGCCATCGGCTTGGGCAAGCAGGCGTTGTGCAACCGCTTGGCTGTGCAACCAGTGGTGCAACATGGGTAGCACGCCGTGTTGTTGCCACAGCGCATGCCATTGGTGGAACTGTTCGAGCAAATGCTCCCACTGCGATTCCTCTTGCAGCATGGCAGGCATCTCTTGCCAATCGAGCATCCATAAACGGCTGCCGATGGCGGTGCGCACATGTTTGATTTTGTGGGGTGAGGCCACCGCGCGCAGCATGCGCCACAAGTCGGTGGCCTCGGTGGATTTGTACACGTTGGTGTGGTCCGACAAATACACACTGGGGATGTGCCGCACACGCAGTGCATGGCGGATGGCGTCGGCTTGTTTTTGACTACGCACCAAGACTGCCATATCTCCGGGTGTGGCCGCGTTCGCATTGAGCAAGCCGGTCATTTGATCCGCGAAGACTGCGGCGGTGTGTTGCAAATAACGGTCGATTCCCACCACGTCGGCATCGCCTTCGGGGTGCATCTGCCAGACGGTGAGTGCCGGCTGCTGTTGGCCATGCACGGTGAGCGGCTTTTCTTTGCCTTGTGCTGTGACCTTGACGAATTCAATTTCGCCTTGCGCCGATGCAAACGGCTTGTCGGCTTGGGTGAACACATGGTCGAGGGCTGCAACGAGCGCTTGCGTGGAACGGTGGTTACCGGTCAGCGTGTGCAGGGGTTCGGGGTTGTGCGCGCGGGCATCCTCGCGCGCTTTCAGATAGGTGTTTAAGTCGGCCCCGCGAAAGCTGTAGATGGCTTGCTTGGGGTCGCCAATCATCACCAAGGCATTGGCGTTTGAACATGCCGACGGTGCGTAGATGCGGTCGAGCGTGCCGTATTGCCAGGGGTCGGTGTCTTGAAACTCGTCAACCAAGGCTACGGGGTATTGCTGGCGAATGGCGGTTGCCAATCGGCCACCGTCTGCCATGACTGCGTGGTACAAATTTTTCAGCAGATCAGAAAAGTCAAAGGCGGCCTGTTGGTCTTTTGCGGCTTGGTAAGCCTCGCCTATGGCATGGGCAGCGTGCAGCGCAATCAGTTTTTGGGTGTCTGGCTCGGTGGCCAGAACTTCGGTGTGCGTGGTCAGCGCGTTGAAGAAACCCATGTCTTCGGCCTCTGCCCAGCCTTTGCTTTTGAGCGTGGCGGCGCTGAAGCGTTCGAGTAATTTGGTGTCTGCCTCTTCGTTGCGTGTGGCCCAGGCTTGCAAACTGGCCAGCCAGCCAGGGAAATAGTTTTTTTGCAGACCTTTTATTTTTTTCTGCGCAGCCGCTTCTTGAAGTGCTTTGGACACGTCATCGTTCCACAGCGCACGAGCCGCTTGTGCGGTTTTGTCGACGTCGGCTTGCCACACCATGTGTGCAGCAATTGCGTCGTGGGGTGTGATGCTGGGGGCCGCGGCTTCATGTGGCGTGCGTTCTTGCTCGCGCCACATGTCGTTCAATGTTTTCAGCAGTTTGCTGGGTTCTTGCCCAATCAGCGGGTGGATGTGTTGCAGTGTGCCCGCACCGAGGGGGTAAAACCATTGGCGCCAATAGTCTTGAACCAAACTGAGTTTGAGATCGTCCGCATTCTCTAGACGCGATTGCTCAAACAGGTTGTGGCTTTCCAGTGCGTGCTGGGTCAGCATGCGACGCGACCAGCCATGGATGGTGAAGATGGCGGCATCGTCCATCCACTCTGCCGCACAGTTGAGTTGCAGCGCGCAGCGAGGCCAGAACGCCTCATCAAAGCTATCCCGCAGGTCAATGAGAAATTGATCGACGTCTAGGTTTTTGGGCAGCGGGCGTTTTTGGGCGCTGCAATCAAAGTAAGCGGCGGCCTGGCTCAGGCGTTGGCGAATGCGTTCACGCAATTCGGCGGTGGCGGCATCGGTGAACGTCATCACCAAAATTTGCGGCGGCAACAAAGGCTCGGTGCGTTGGTGGCCCAGTACCAAACGCAAGAACAGCGCTGCCAGTGTCCAGGTTTTGCCGGTGCCGGCGCTGGCCTCAATGACTTGACGACCTTCGAGCAACAGGGTGCGTGCGTCCAGCGTTTTCATGCGTCTACCCCCTGGGTGTGGGCAGTAAGGTGGGTCACGAGGGCGGCGCTGCGCATGGGGCCGTACAGGCGATCAGACCACGCGCGCATGTCGTTGGCCACATCGCTGAAGTTGGTGAAGACACGTTGAAGCGACGGTGACTCTTCGAACTCTCCGCGTTTTTGATACCCCCCTTCAAAGGCTGTCTTCGCTTTGCTCAGTGGGTCTTTGTGCATCGCCTTCACCGCCATGGCATAGGTGCAGGCAGTTTTGGCAGCCACGGGCAAGGGTTGTGCCCACGCTTGCGTATACAGCTGACACAGCTGGTGCAAGTGCATTTTTGCTTCTTCGGGGGCGATGGGCTTGAGTTCGACGGCGGCATCCAATCCAATTTGCACACTGGTGGTGGGCGTGCCGCTGGCACAAGCGGCCAGGTGGTGGAGCCACAAATTGCTTAAGGTGTCGAGTCGGGCTTGTTGGTTTTCTTTTTTACCTTCTGTCACTGCGCCAGGGCGCAGCACCACTTGCAGCCATTGGGTACCTTTGTCATCGGTGTACCAGAGGCTTTGGCCATTGGCCCACTCTGCGCTCAGGTGAAGGTGGTCAAACTGCCAGTGTGCAGATTGCGCGCTCAGGCGGTAAGGCCATTCGATGCGCAAGGCATCGAGTTGCTCACGCAAGGTTTGGCGCTCTTTTAGAAGTTGGTTTTGCTGCACTTCCCCAAACCCTGCCAAGGCCAACTGACCGCTGAGGTGCAGGTGGGCCAAGGCTTGTTCGGTCTGCTCGGCATAGGCAATGTGTCGGCTGATTTTGTATTTGTCCAAGCCATGCAATGCAAAGGGCTCTACCTCTTGTGCTGCCTCATCGGGCTGGTCTAAGCGCAATTGCAAGCGGTCCACCAAGAACACCTCAACCGGTTGCTTGAGCAAGCGTTGCAACTGTGTCAATGTCAGCTCGCTGGGCAGTTGGGCGTCTGACAAGTTGAGGTTGTTAGAGGCTTTGGGCGGTGTCAGCGCGCGCTGCCAATCGGTGGCATACGTCTCGAAATTGGATTCGTGCGTGAAGTATTTTGGAGAGAAGGCTTGCAAGGGCTGCAGCGGTGCTTCGCAGGCTGGTTTCCCGTCGCGGGTCCACACCGTGTTGAGGTAATCCATCAGTTGCGCCACCAGCACCGACGGTGGTTTCAGCTCATGGTCGGTGGTGCGGCGGCCTTGCCAGCTGATGTAGAGCTTGTCGCGTGCGGACAGTAACGCCTCCAAAAATAGATAGCGGTCGTCTTCACGGCGCGAGCGATCGCCGGGGCGCCAATGGCTGTGTGAGCTGCCCGCGTGGGCAGCATCGCTCATCAAATCGAAATCGCGCGGGGTTTGGCTGCGTGGGTAATCGCCATCGTTCATACCGAGCAAGCACACCACCTTGAACGGAATCGAGCGCATGGGCATCAGCGTTGCAAACTGCACACCCGGACCGAAGAAGCGACGCTGCATGGCGGGTTGTTGCAATTGGGCCATCCAATGCTCGCGCACCACCACCAAGGGCAGGGGTGAATCTAAGCGGGCCAGTTGGCATTCCGCCAGCCACGTTTCGAGCGGTGCCATGACACGCTCGAGCAAACGTTGCTCGTTGTCATCGCTGGCTTTGAAGAATAAATCGACCAGCTTTTGCAGCACATCACCCCATTCTTGTGGCGTGTGTGGCTGTTGCAATTGGCGCAATGCCATTTGTGTGTGCCGAAGCCACTGCAACAAACTGCTGATGACCTGTGCGTCCAAGCCGCCGACACCCGGTTGTGGCAAGGTGTTTTGCCAGGGCTCTGTCGCCGTGTGGGTGGGGGCGCCCATGGCGTAGCCCAGCAACAGGCGCTCCAAGCCAAACAGCCAACTGTTTTGATCGGCATCGCGCATCTCGGGTGGGATACCCCAAGCGCCGCGATGAGGCGCATCCAGTCCCCAACGCACGCCGGCATCGGCCAGCCAGTCGTCGAGTTGCGCCACGTCGGCTTCTTCCAGTCCAAAGCGCTTGCGCACTGCGGCCACTTCAAACAAGCTTTGCCACTCCACCCGTGTGATGCGCAACTGAGGCAGTTGCAGCAGCAAGTCAAGGGCTTGCACCAAGGGCTCCGTGCGCGGTGTGGTGTCGGCGACGGAGTACGGCAAGTGGCGTGGGTCGTTGGCAGCGAAGCGGCCAAACACGGCGTGGATGTGCGGCGCAAACACGGCCATGTCCGGCACCATCACCATGATGTCCTTCGGCTCCAGGTGTTTGTCTGCATCCAACCACGCCAGTAGGCGATCGTGCAGCACCTCAACCTCGCGCTGCGGGGAATGTGCCTGCAACACGGTGATGCTGGTGTCTCCCGTGGGCACTTCGCTGGGGGTTGGTGGCGGTGCCTCTAAGTTGAGCAGACTCGACTGCAAGTGCTCAAGTTGTGTGGGTAGGCGGCCTGCTTGACGCGCCGACACTTGGGGGTCGATGAACACATCGACGCGTTGGGCAAACAGATGCTGGTAGCGTGACACGTCGTCGAAGTTGTCCAGCAAGTGCAGGTAGTCGCGTCCTTGCTTGCCCCAGGCGGCCAGCAGGGGATGGGTGGCCGTGTGAAGCGTGTATTGATCGGCCTCGCTCAAACTGCCATCGTCACCGGGGACGGGTAAGTTGGGTTTGTGGGTGTGGCGTTGACGTGCCAATTTGGCCAAGGGGATGCGACTTTCCACCACATGCCCCCAGTAATGCTGGCAGGGGTTCTGCACCAGCATCAGCACTTGGCAGACACGTCCCAGTGCGGCCAGCGCTTCCACCGTCTGCATCGGCAGTGATGTCACGCCAAACACCATCAAACGATGAGGCACGCCTGCGGGGCGCTGGCCTTCGGGCAGGCGACGCATGGCATGCATGAAGGCGTCATGCACATCAGCCCGCGAGCGAAAGCTGTGTTGCAGCGCGGCTTGCACTTGGGCGTCGGCAGACAAGTCTTGCAGCAAGTCACGCCACAGGGCCGGCTGCCAACTGTGTGCGGTTGGCAGTGGGGTGGCATCGCCTTTTGGGGTGCGAAGTTGGTCGAGGTTTTGCGCCCAGTCTTCCAGCCAATCGGCGCGGTAGTTTTGGTAACCATCCAGCACGTCTGCGAGTTGGGCAGCCAGTTGGTAGGTACGGCGGTCGTTCGGCGTGTGGTTGCCCAAGTAGTTGGCAAGAGGTTCAAAGCCAGGCTGTTTCAACAAATCGGGCAAGCGACGCATGATGCGCCACACAAGCGGTGATTTGTCGAGCGGCATGTGCGCGGGCACGCTGTCTGGCCCCAGCACAGCACGGTAGATTTGCCACAGCTTGGCCGAGGGCAGCCCCACTTGCGTCGCGGCGCAAATGCCCAGGTCTTTGGCCAAAGCCAACTCCAACCAGTGCTTCATGCCGTTGCTTTGCACCAGCAGCACCTCGGGGGCCAGTGGTGGCAGTGGGTTGTCGCGGATGAAGTGCACCGCCAGCTCGCGCAGGCCTTCTAACTGATTGCTGTGCAGCACCATGAAACCAGTGGGATGTGGGTGTGACATGAGTGGATGACCAAGCAAGTGAAACGATGAACCGGACCAGCCAAGAAGCATACCGGATAGGGGGATCAGGAGACGAGCCTGGTGGGGCGTGTCAGCCCTTGGGGCGCCACATTTTGAATAGCTGCTCTGGCCCCACTGTGAAATAGTCTGCAGGTCCGCCGCCACGCAAGATGTGGTTCGCATGGGCGGTGTCGTACACGCCATCTTTGAGCAAGTGGCTGGCAATATGCACGCCCACCACCTCGCCCAGTACCAACCAGGTCGGCACTTTTTCCTTGTCCAAGGTTTCGAGCTGAATGATTTGCGTGCAGCGGCATTCAAACGACACGGGACTGTCAGCCACACGCGGCACGTCCACCACGCACGACGGGGCGGTGGCCAGGCCGGCCAATTCAAACTCATTCACCTCGGGACCGACAGGGGCGCAGGTTTGGTTCATGGCGTCGGCCAGTGGGCGGGTGACCAAGTTCCAAACAAACATGCCGTTTTCTTGTACGTTGCGGAGTGAGTCTTTAGCGCCGATGCTGGAGAACCCCACGATGGGTGGGATGTAGTTGAAGGCTGTGAAAAAGCTGTACGGCGCCAAGTTCAGCACACCCGCGTTGCTGCGGGTGGATACCCAGCCAATCGGGCGTGGGCCTACGATGGCATTGAAGGGGTCATGGGGCAAACCATGGCCCAAACGTGGCTCGTAGAAATGGGTCATGGCAGTGTGATTCAAGATTTGCGTTTGGCCAACAAGGCGAGCACTTCTAGTTCGGTGTCGTCTGCGGTGTGGGCTGCTTTCAAGCTCTTGTGCAACGCGGCTTCGCCAGTAGCTTCGGTGATCAGCGCGAGCTGAGCCACCAACAGCTTGAACTGCGCCGCGGCCAAGCCAGGGTGTGCTTTGGCATCCAACACCAAGCCATTGGCTTGGGTGTGGTTCTCGGCTTCTTTCTCAGCAAATTCGGCACGAGCCTCAGCGGTCAGACGCTTGACTTCTTCATCAGACAAATGCAAACGTTCGGCTTCAGCCACGATGAGTTCGCGCTCCGCACCGTCCAGTAGGCCATCTTCAAAGGCCAGCATCAAGCGGTGCTTGAAGGCATCGCGGTCAATCCGCAGTTGGTCGGTGAATGCAGAGGCCAACAAACCAGCAGGGATGGCAAAAATACCAATGCCGACTAAGGCCAGTACCACCGTCAGGGCACGACCCATGGGGGTGATGGGTGAAATGTCACCATAGCCGACCGAAGCCAAGGTAACCACTGCCCAGTAGATGGATTGCGGAATGTTCTCAAACTTGTCGGGCTGTGCGGGGTGCTCAAACAGATAGCCCAAACTGGCGGTCAGCACCACCAACAGCATCATCACAAATACCGAGGCGAAGATGACTTGCCATTCACGTAACACCACTTTGTAGAGTGTTTCCATGGCCGAGGTGTAGCGCGTGAGTTTGAGCATGCGCATCAATCGGAACACACGCAAGAAGCGCAGATCGACGTGCTGGCTAAGCAGGCTCTCCAGCATGAAGGGCAAGATCGTGAGCAAGTCGATGATGGCTTGGCCTGAGCGAATGTGAGCCCAATGCGGCATTCGCAAATGCTTGTACTTGGGATTCTCTGGCGCAGAGTAGACGCGCGCGACGTATTCCAGTGTGAAGATGGTGAAGGCCATCACATCAATGACATGAAACTCCACCGCGAACAAGGCACGCACCGACTCGACTGTTTCAAACACCACACAGATGATGGACAACGCGATCCAGAACACAATGAAGTTGTCGATGTAGGTGTGCAAACGGCCCGAGTGACCAGTTGGCTCCAACATGGCAAAGACTTTTGCGCGGAAACTGCGACCCTCGTTGAGCGCTTGAAATTCATGCCAGGCAGGAATGAGTTGGCGTGAGAGTTTGAACATCCGAGCCAATCGCAACACCCGCAGCACGCGCAGCATTTCGACATCCACTTCGACAAAGCGCGCAAAGTAGAACGGGGCAATCGCGATCAAGTCGACCAAGGCATAAAAGCTGAAGGCGTAGCGCAAGCGCGGGAACGACTTGCCGGCGAATTCTGGATTCAGATGTGCAGTGGATACGCGCAACACGTATTCCAGCGTGAAGATGCCCACGGTGACCACGTCAAAGAAGTGGAACCAGCTGACGTAACTGTTGTAAATCTCGGGCGTGTTTTCGATCAAGACCGCGATCACGCTGGCAATGATCAAGAATGCAATTCCGCGCTCTAACGTGTGGTTGAAGCCATGTTTGAATTCGGGGTCAAACAGCCACTTGTAGAGGGTTGCCAACAAGGATTTTGAGACGTGTGGTGTGGGTTGAGAAGTCATTGGGTCATTTTCGTCGACGCCCATGAAAGGGCGGGTATGAAAAAGGCCCCGACTGGGGCCTTTGTGACAGGGTGCTTGCGCTAAATCAACAACAAGAAACCGTTGAGGGTTGAAAACACACCCAAAAGTCCTAATCCACAAGGGACCCAGAACAGCACATGTGCGCCCGTCAAAATGGCCACGGAGGTCAACACGATGGCAATTTGCAGCAGCGCTTCGGCGTAGTCAAACCACGGGTCTTGGCGCAGGGCGATGTCGCGCTCGTGTTCGTGCTCTTTGGCTTTGGCCATCAGTTCTTTTTTGCCGTCACCGGTGTCAGGTTCGGACTCGTAGCGGGCAATGTTCTTTTCGTAGGCTTCGAGTTTTTTCTCGGCCATCGCTTTGGCGGCAGGGCTTAACTTCTCATTGGCGAGTTGCAAGCGCAAGTCGTCTGCGGCAATTTTGTATTCGGTTTGGCGAATGTTCTTGGCTTGGTAGAACGCATAGGCGTTAGAGGCCAAGATGTTGTTGCTCATGCTCTCTTTCGAGGCGTTGTTGCCACCCAGGCTGGCAATCGCCAAGCACATGGCCAAGCCAGATACCAGCATGGCGCAACGGGTGCGAAACGGGTCGTTGCCGTGGTCGGGCAGTTCGGTTTCTGGAACTTCACTCATCTTCTGTCCTCTTACTCGCTGTGGTCTTCAGGTGATTTGTCTTTGCGTTTGGCGAAGATTTTGTACAACGCAATCACGGCCAATCCGACGGCCACGATGCACACCACCAATTCAGCGTTGGACAGCTCGTGCACAAATTGATTGACGTAGTCGTAAGTTGAGAGCGGCGTGTAAACGTCGGGATTCTCTTGCTTGTATTTGGCGTAGGCACCGTTGTCCATGAAGGCTTCCGTTCGTTCAGTTAGAAGATTGCTTGGCGGCCGAAATGTGCTTTTCTTCTTCCATTTGCTGGACGATGGCTTGCACTTGGTCGTCGGACATGCCGAGCTTGGCTTGCATCATTTTAAGTTTGGCTTGTTCTTCTTCGGTGACCACACCGTCTGCCAAGACGGAACGCACTTCCATCTCATACATAGCCTGGCGTCGTTCGACTTGCGCGGTGTAGGCGGTGGCCACCACACCCGTCAAGATGGCGGCTAGCGCGATGGACAAAACCTGTGTCAACACCACCAACAAGGAGCCCACGAAGGTGACTGGATCGACGTTGCCCCAGCCCGCGACGATGGTGATGACAAACCAGTGCATGGCGGCGGGGATTGAGGGGAACACCTCTGGTTGCTCGTGACCTTCGATGATGTAGATCAGTGATGAGAACAGCAAGCAACTGATGAACAACAAGAACACAGCAGACGAAAAGGAATCTTTTTCAGCCTTGACTGCCGCCACCATGTCTTCAAAGGCGCTGTTGTAGCGCGAGAGTTTGAAGATTCGCATCAAGCGGAACATGCGCAACACGCGCAAATCTGCGCCTGGGAACAGCAGTTGCAAATAAAACGGCACGGTACTGACAAAGTCAATGATGCCGTAGAAGCTGAAGACATATTCCTTACGCCCTTGCCAGGCCGTGCCGCCGCTGTGGATGTACTTTTCACCGTAAGACCACACGCGCAAGACGAATTCAATGGAGAACACCACCACGCTGAACACATCAAACGCGTGGAATTCATGGAGATAGGCGTCGTGGATCTCAGGGACCGATTCCAAAATGATGCCAATCACATTCGCCACGACCAACAAAGCGATGAAGACTTCAACGAAGTGGCTGTACTTGTCAGGTACTGCGCCTTCCATGATTTCGAAGGTGCGGCGCTTGATGCGCTGATACAAAGAGGGGTTAGGAACTGCAGGGGTCATGGTTCGCTCACTCATTGGCGGACGATTTGTTTTTGGCGCGCAGCATCATGGCTTCCACTTGCTCGTCGGTGAGACGGTAGTGCGCTTGCAGGCGTTTCAAGCTGGCCTTTTCTTCGTCAGACATTGCACCGTCCGAGAACACTTCGCGCAGTTGCGCTTCAAATGCCGCTTTCTTACGCGCCACTTGGTTAGAGAAAGCAGACGCCACGATACCGGTCATGATCGCGGCCATGCACACACCTAAGAAGCCAGTGATCAAGGCAATGGCTTCGCCAGCTTTGGTCATGGGCTCGACGTTGCCGTAGCCAGAGGTGATGGTCACGATGGCCCAATAAATGGAGTGAGGGATGGTGCCGAAAAATTCCGGTTGTTGATGACCTTCGGCAAAGTGCATGAGTGATGCTGAGACGATGGTGGCGATGGTCAGCAAGAACACCGCCGAGCCAAAGGCCTGACGCTCAGAGTACACCGCATGAAACAAATCTTGCAAGGCGGTGTTGTATTTGGAAAGCTTCAGAATTCGCAGCAAGCGCAGCACGCGCAAAATCCGCAAGTCCAAGGTTGGGAAGAACACATGCATGTAGTAGGGCATGGTGGCAAAGAAGTCAACCAAGCCAAAGGGGCTGAACATGTACTGCAGGCGGCCCTTCCAGGTTTGCCCTTCGTATTTGGCGCCCAGTGACCAGACGCGGGCGATGTATTCGGCCGTAAAGAACATCACACTCCAAAATTCCAACTCGTGGAAGAAGTCTTTGTATTGGGCGTGAATTTCAGGAACGGAATCAAGAATGACCGCCGAACAATTGATCAGCACCACGGAGGTGATCATCAATTCGACGTAGTGGCTGGCCGCGTGCTTGGGCGAGCCATCCAATATTTCCATCAGGGTTTTCTTAAAACCGGTAGTCATCGTGGGGTCTTACGAAAAAAAATTAATCGACAAGGCTAAGCCAACAAGACAGCGGCCACACGAAAAGGTGTGACCGCTGTTGGAAGGGGCAAGGGTCAAAGAAAGCTGATTAAGCCTTGCCTTGAATCTTGTTCCACAGGGCCAACTCGTTGGCAGACAAACGCTCACCTTGCTGGGCCGCTTGATCAAACTGGGTGGCATCCACTTGCACGCCCAGTTGTCGAATTTGTCCCAACAACGCTTTGTAGTGCTCCACCGCCAGAGCCGGGTTCTCAGCGATCTTGTGAATCGGCAGTGGGTTGCGCTCCTCGAGTTCGTGCTCTTTGATCACCACCTCAATCAGCTTGTTCACTTCTTCCACCGTCAGGTGCAAGCGCTTGGCTTCTGAGCGGATGATGGCGGCTTCAGCCTCGCTGATGTGGCCATCCTTGAGGATGGCAAACAGGTTGGCTTTGAGCTGGTCACGCTCTTTTACCAATTCGTCGCTGAAGGCCGATGCCAACAGGGCGGCAGGGATGGCGAAGATACCAATACCCAACAGCGCCAAGATGCTGGTCATGGCGCGGCCCATAGGGGTGACAGGCGAAATATCGCCGTAGCCCACGGAGGCCAGCGTGATCACCGCCCAGTAAATGGAGGTGGGGATGTTTTCGAACTTTTCAGGTTGGGCGTCGTATTCAAACAAGTAGCCCAAGCTGGCGGTCAGGACCAACAACAACATCATGATGAAGGTGGCAGCGCCCATCACAGGCCACTCGCGCACCACCACCTTGACCAACACGGCGGTGGCGTCGCTGCCGCGTGTGAGTTTGAGCAATCGTGCCAAACGGAAGACTCGCAAGAAACGCAAGTCGATCAGGTGGTGCAAGAACACTTCCAAGAAGAAGGGCAAGATCGCCAAAAAGTCGATGAAGGTGGATGGGTTTCTCGCTTGGCGGAAGCGGCCTAAGAAGGCGCCTTTGTAGCCCGGCTCTTCTACGCATGAGTACATGCGCATGCAGTACTCGACCGTGAAGATGGCCACTGCCACGGCGTCCAGGATGACAAACTGCAGATGCAAGATGTAGTTGATGCTTTTGACCGATTCCAAAATCACGGCCAACACCGACAAGATCACCCACACACCGATGAACACTTCAAAGATGTGTTGCATGGTGCCGCCATAGTTGCTGGGGAACACCAAGGCGTGCACCTTTTGACGGAACGTACGACCTTTGTTGAGCTCTTTGAATTCAGCGATGGCTGGAATCAAGACACGGAACAACTTCATGATCCGCAGCAGTCGCAGGAATCGCAGCACGCGCAAATCGATCGGGATGAACGCTTGCAAATAGAACGGGGCCACCGCCAAGAAGTCAATGATGGCAAACGGGCTGGTCACAAAACCGACGCGCGGATTCGACTTGTTTTTGAACTCTTCGTCTTCAGGGGCAAGGTAGAAGCGCAGTGCGTATTCGATGGTGAACACAGCGACCGAGAAGATGTCAAACAACTCAAACCATGTGCGGTAAGGTTCGTACACCGCCGGCACGTGTTCGAACATCAAGGAGAACAAGTTGAAGATGATCAGGTAGCTGATCCACTTGTCCATTTCTTTTTGGAAGTTGCCTGGGATATTGGGGTCGAGCAGCCATGAATACAGCCACTTGCGCATGGGCAAGTTGCGGTCGATGTTGGCCTCTTCGTCTTGACCCAGGATGGATTTGACGTCGAGGTCTTCGAGGAATTTATCTTGTTTGTTGATCGTGTTCATGTCAGACCTCAGAATTCAAATTCAGCAACTTTGATGGCATAGCCACCTTTGTCACACACCGACAAACGTAATTGCATCTTGTAGTCAATGCTGTCGGTTTCCAACAGCTGTGACGCAACGAAGGGGGTGGCTGAGCCGGGAGGGGTGGGCATCAAGTCTTCTAACAAGATGGCACCCATCAAGGTGCGGTCTTTGGGGTCGCAAGCGGCCACAAAGTGGGGCGGCTTGTTGAAAAACGTGTTGACTTGGTCTTTCAATTCGGTGTTGGCCAAGATATGGGCCAAGCACGCACCCCAGGTGCCAGGGTCGCCTGCTTTGGCATCTGCAGCAGCTTTTGCGCCACCTTTGCATGCAGGGTGTTTGGTGTCAGCTTCAAAGCGTGTCGTGCCGGTTTCAGTCAACCAAGCCACCCAATCTTCGCCGTTGCTTTTGGCCGCTTCTACTTTGATGGCTTCCTTGTAGTTGATGACGCCGAGCCAAGTGACGGCTGCAACGATCAAAACTAGAAAAGCGATGAAAAGTTTGTCTGCAGAATTGGGGCCGAGGTGGGAGGTCTCGGAGCTGTGATCTGTGGAAGATGCCATGTTGTGGATCGTCATTGAAATAAATGAAATCCGACGTATTTGCAGAACGAAATAGGCCGGGCGAAAGTGGGGTTGATGATATTCGTAAATTCGACGAATTTATCGAATTTCGACTAGAAGTTACGCGAATTGCGGCGCATGAATGAGTTCTTTTGGGCTAAGAAAAAGCCGCTAAGAAGCGGCTTTTTGGAGCGAATGAATCAACAAAATTTTTAATGATTTTGCGACCCGCGATGTGCCCAAGCCGTGGTGTGCTTTTCGATGAAGCTGAACAGCTCATACATGATCATGGCCATCGCACCGACCACCACCAAACCGGCAAAGGCCAAGCCCATTTGCATGGCGGAGCCTGCCGAAATCAGCAAGTAGCCGATGCCTTCGTTGGCGGCCGTCATTTCTGACACGGTGGTGCCGACAAAGGCCAAGGTGATGGCGACTTTGAGGGAGCCATAAAAGTAAGGCATGGAGCGGGGCAGGCCGACTTTGACCAGCACATCCCAGCGCTTGGCACCCAACACGCGCAACACGTCTTCAAGCTCAGGCTCAAGCGTGGCCAAGCCGGTGGCGATGTTGACCATGATGGGGAAAAAGCTGATTAAGAACGCGGTCAAGATGGCTGGGCCCACGCCAATGCCAAACCACACCACGAGGATAGGTACAAAGGCCGCCTTGGGTAAGGCGTTGAAACCGGTCATGAGCGGGTACACGGCGGCATAGGCCAAGCGCGAGCTGCCAATGACAAAGCCCAACAGCACGCCCACCACAATGGCGATGCCAAAGCCCACCATCGTCACCCAAAAGGTGCGCCAAGCATGGCCGGCGATCACGTCGCGGAATTCCACCATTTGCTGCCAAATGCGCAGCGGGGAGGGGAACACAAATTCAGACACGTTGAAGAGCGAGCACAAGCCTTGCCAAATCAGCAAGGTGGCGACCAGCAAGCCCCATGGGGCCCATTTTTCAAGTTGTTTTTGATGCATGGTGGTTATTGCCCAATGTTGGCGCCGTCTTTGCGCATGGCCCCAATGTGGCCGCGCAATTCGTGCACGATGTCGGTGAACGCGGGCGTGTAGGTGACTTCCAAGTCGCGAGGGCGTGGCAAATCGATGTGCCGTTTGACCACAAAGCGGCCTGGGCTCTTGCTCATCACATAGACGGTGTCAGCCAAGAACACAGACTCACGCAAGTCGTGCGTGACCAAGATGACGTTGAACTTTTGTTCGGTCCACAAGTCACGCAGCGTGCACCAAAGCTCTTCACGGGTGAAGGCGTCGAGCGCGCCAAAAGGCTCGTCGAGCAACAGCATCTTGGGCTCATGAATCAGCGCACGGCAAATGCTGGCGCGTTGTTGCATGCCGCCTGAGAGCTCCCAGGGGAACTTGCGCTCGTAGCCACCCAAGCCCACGCTTTGCAGCAGCTTGATGGCACGGGCTTCGTATTCGGCCTTTTTCTCTTTGAAGTTAGAACGGTAAGGCTCTACGATTTCCAGGGGCAACAACACGTTGTCCAGCGTGGTGCGCCAAGGCAGCAGCGAGGGCGATTGGAACGCCATGCCACTGATCTTGAGCGGGCCATTGACGGGCTGACCATCCACATAAATCTCACCACGGCTCGGCTTTTTCAAGCCGGTGGTGAGCTTCATGAAGGTGGATTTGCCACAACCCGAGGGTCCCACAATGGCAATGAACTCGCCTTGTTTGACCTGCAGGTTGATGTCCTCCACCGCAAAGTGGTTTTGCGCCAGCAGCTCGTCGTTGTAGGCGAGCCAGACGTTTTGGAAATCGACGAAGTGTTCAGGAGATGCGGTCATGCAGACAGGCCTACTTACTTTTTGCCTTTGGGCAATACGTCGAGTTCTTGGGTGCTAGGCAAGAACGCACCATTCCAGATGTCATCTGCTTTGACGCGCGTCTTGGTGTTGAACGCATCAGACACCTGTGATGCCATCAGGGCCAAGCGTGGGCCTTTGACTTGGCCAAAGCCTTCGGCGCGTGCGTCGGGGCTGTTGATCACGGTGTCGATGGCCAGCTTCAGGCGACGTGTTTCGAGTTCGCTGTTGATGATGCCGTCGCGTGCTTTGACAGATTCAATGGCCTTGGCGGGATCCGCGATCACGTCTTTGGCGCCTTTGGCAAACGCGCTCAAGAACGCTTTGAGGGCCGCAGGGTTTTCTTTGATCAGCTTGGGCGAAGCGATGATGGCGTTGCCATACAGCTTCACACCAAAGTCGGGGTATTGCATGACCACCACATCTTCAGCTTTGACGCCACGGGCCTCAATGTTCAGCAACGAGGTGAAGGTGAAGCCCGTGATGGCATCCACATCGCCACGCACCAACATGGTTTCGCGCAGGGGAGGGTCCATCGACACCCAGTTCACAGCGCCCACACTGTTGGCTTTGGCGAAGATCGGGAAGGCGCGGCGACCGGCGTCAAACACAGGTGCGCCGAGTTTTTTGCCGGCCAAATCGGCGGTGGTCTTGATGCCTGATTTTTTCAGTGCCATCACCGAGGCGGGGGTGTTGTTGTAGACCATCATCACGGCCACCGGCTTGTTGGGGGCGTCGGGGTTGTTGGCGTGGAATTCCATCAAGGCGGCCAAGTCAGCAAAGCCCACGTCGTAAGCGCCTGAGGCAACGCGGTTGACCGCACCACCGGAGCCGTTGCCCGCATCCACAGTCACGTCGAGTTTGGCATCTTTGAAATAGCCTTTGGCAGCGGGCACCAAGAAAAAGGCAGAAGGGCCTTCGAAACGCCAGTCCAGCTGAAACTTCAGCGGCGTTGTCTGTGCAGATGCAGCGCCGAAGCTGGCTGCCATAGCCAGGCCAAGAGTGGTTTTGATGAAGGTGCGTTTGATCATGTGAGCCTCTGAAAAGCAAAGTAAATGGAAAGGGGGTGTATACAACCTTGCAATATTGGTGCCTGGTGAGAGGCGCCGGTTTGCAGCTTGTTTCCCTCAAATTGTGCGTTACTTTGGTTTGTATACAAAAAGGGTTTGCACCAATCCAGAGACTTGCACTCAATTGGTGCGTAAAAAAGCCAGCTCGAAAGCTGGCTTTGGGCTGTTGGAAAAACGCGGAGGTGCGTTATTCGGCCTCGACGGTTTTGTGCTTGCGCGATTGGTTGAATTTGCCCCAAGCAAACACCGTGGCAGCACCTGCAACTGCAGCTGTCAGGTGGAACCAAGGGTTGGCTTCGTTGAACTCACGCAGCACCGCATCGCTGGCCACAGTCTCGCCACCGACCCAGCCAATCAAGGCAGCGCCCAGTGTGATGATGACGGGATAACGCTCCATCAGCTTGATCATCAAGGTGCTGCCAAAAATCACCAATGGGATGCTGATGGCCAAGCCAATCATCAACAGCACTTCATCGCCTTTGGCAGCGGCAGCTACAGCGATCACGTTGTCCAAACTCATCACCAAGTCAGCGATCAAGATGGTGCGAATTGCAGAAAACAGGTTGCTCTGCTCGCCACCCTCGCCATCGTCTTCGTCTTCACCGGCCAACAGCTGTGCACCGATCCACAGCAGCAAGATGCCACCGACGATTTGCAGGTATTCCAAGGTCATCAACTTGGCAGCGACCACCGTCAAACCGATACGCAACACCACGGCCGCGCCAGAGCCAAACATGATGGCTTTCTTTTGTTGCTCGGGAGGCAGGCTGCGTGCTGCCAAAGCGATCACCACAGCGTTGTCTCCTGACAAGATGATGTTGATCCAAATGATCAGCATCAAGCCTAACCAGAAGTCAGTGCTTTGAAGTAGTTCCATGTTGATGTGCTCCAAACGGTAGGAATGTTGTCGTTGCACCCTGTGGCAGGGCAGCTTGTTATAGCCTGACAGTGTAACGGCGGCCCTCAGTTGGGCCTGTTCGTAATACTGCTTATGCCTTGGGTGGCTGCGCGTTTCACATGAAAAAGCCCGCATGGCGCGGGCTTTTGGATGGGGAAACCGGGTCGATCAGTGGCTGTCAGCTTGACGGGCTGCAGCGACGGCCGCGGACTCATCTTCAGAAGCGCCGTTGAAGAACAGGTTCAACAACACCGCTGAAATGGAAGCCAACAAAATGCCCGACTCGATGAGGGGGTGCAAGTTGTGGGGCATCCACTGTTTGAAGTTGGGGGCGATCAGCGGGATCATGCCGATGCCAATCGAGATCGCCACGACCAAGCTGTTGAAGCGGTTGTTTTTAAAGTCCACACCGCCCAAGATGCGGATGCCGGTGGCCGCGACCATGCCGAACATCACCAAGCCCGCACCGCCCAAGACCACGGTGGGCAAGGATTCGACCAAGGCTGCCATCTTGGGAATCACGCCCAAGATGATCAAGATGATGCCGCCGGCCACGCACACAAAGCGGCTCTTGACGCCGGTCACAGCGACCAAGCCCACGTTTTGCGAGAAGCTGGTGTAGGGGAAGGTGTTGAAGATGCCGCCAATCAGCGTGCCCAAACCGTCGGTGCGCAAGCCGCGGGTGAGGGCTGGGCGGTCCACATGGCGGTCGGTCATTTCGCCCAAGGCCAAAAACATGCCTGTGGATTCGATCATCACCACGATCATGACCAAAGTCATGGTCAGGATGAGCACAGGGTCAAACACGGGGATGCCGAACTGGAACGGGGTGACGATGCCAAACCATTCGGCCTTGCCCACTTTGTCAAAGTTCATCAAGCCCATGCTGGTGGCCACGATGCCACCGATGACGATGCCCAAGAGCACCGAGATGTTGGCAATGAAGCCCTTGGCAAATTTAGAAATCAGCAAGATGGACACGAGGACCAAAGCCGCAATCCCCACGCCGGTCAGGTCAGCGTACTTGGGGTTGGGCATCTTGGCCATCAAGGCCAGGTCTTTGGGCACCGCGGGCAAGGTGGAGCCGGGCGCAGAGGCTGCAGCTGCCGCGTCAGCCAGCCACTTGGCGTGCTCTGGGTTGACGATGGAAGGTGCGGTGGGGCCGAAGGGATTGCCGAAGATCCAGTTGATGCCAATGCGCATCAAGCTGATGCCGATGACGGCAATGATGGTGCCGGTCACCACGGGCGGGAAGAAGCGCAGCAAGCGGCTGACCAGCGGCGCAATGAGGATGGAAATCGCGCCTGCGCCCATGATGGCGCCAAAAATAAGTTGTGCGCCGGCATCGCCGGGATTGGCGTTGGCCATGGCCACCATGGGGGCCACGGCGGCAAAGGTCACGCCCATCATCACGGGCAAGCGGATGCCAAACCATTGGGTGGCCCCCCACGATTGAATCAGGGTGACCAAGCCGCAGACAAACAAGTCGGCAGAAATGAGCATGGCCACTTGTTCAGGGCTGAGCTTCAATGCGCGGCCGACGATCAGGGGCACAGCCACTGCACCGGCGTACATCACCAGCACGTGTTGCAAACCGAGGGCGGCGAGCTTGCCCGTGGGCAAGTGTTCGTCGACGGGATGGGTGGTTTCAGTCATGGGATCTCCTTGTGGATATTTCGCATACAAAACTGTATACAAAATACAAGCTGGAAAACCAAGTGAAAACCCTAGGGGTTGTCAGGTAAGTAACAAGCGTCCGTCGTACATAAACCGCTCACGCACCACGGCTTTGATGCGCTTGGCATCCGGGTGGCGAGGATTGATGAGTACCACTTGGTCTTGCGCCACGATGGCCGAGGGCACTTGCAACACCGCAGCTTTGTTGGCTTTGAGCCAGGCATCGCCCCAGGCCACGCTTTCCATGCCAGCGGGTATGGCTCCCCAAGTGACGGGTAGTTTTTTGACGGTGGCGATGGTGCGTTTTTCCCACACGCCGTCGGGGATGGTGACTTCCACCACGTAGCGGTTCAAAGGCAGCGAGGCCGCATTGAGATGGACCAAGGTTTCCAAACAAGCCAGCGACACATGGGCGGCGCAGTACACCCCAGGGTTGCCTTTGCTGTTCCAACGGCCCCCCGTGAGTTCGGCGCCATGGCCGCTGAGGTCATCTGCCTTGTGGTGCAGGCTGGCAGACGCGATGCGCCAGACTTGCATCAGGCGTAGGCACCACTTTGCATTTGGGCCAGCAGCCGAGACAGCATGTTTTGCCCCGTCACGGTGGAGAGGTAATGCGCTGGTTTTTTTCCGCCCAAGGCGGGCAATGGGGCCTCTAGCCATTGACCTAACCACTCGGCGGCATCAAAGCCTTGGGGTGGCTCGCCCGATTCTTCGACCATGGTCTGCACCTGGTCAATCAGCCGTTTCAGGCCGGCAATGCGTTCCGATTCTTGGGGCCCCAGTGCTTCACCCTTGGCAATTTTTCGTTCGATGGTGGTGTTCGGCAAGTTGAGGTGCGAGAGCAGGTGCTTGCGCGGGGTGTGCAAATGCGTGGCCAGGTCCACCAGCCAATCGGCTTTGACGCCACTCATGACCCGATCGATGTACTCGGGTTCAGGCATGGCGTAGAGGTCGTGCGTGATCCAGTCGAGGGTGACTTGATTGCCGTCACCCAACTCAAAAGTTTTGCGTGTGATCGCCATAGGTGTACCGGGGTCAAGATAGGTCGGGTATGTCAAATGGGATTTCATAGTACACCAAATGGGGTTTGGAAGCCTGTAGTGTGTACGTCTCCTCGACGGCCTGTGTTGAGGTGCACTCAAAAAAATACGGCCCCTGAGGGCCGTAGCAATTAAGGTGTGGAGGCTTCAGTGCACCAAATCAAACAAGGTGCGCGCCACCACTTTGGTGGCTCGGCGCAAGTCTTCGAGCACCAGCCGTTCGTCTGCCCGCTTGGCGTGACTTTCCAGCACGGTGCGTGGGCCTGCGCCATAAATCACGCCGGGAATGCCACGTTCGACATACAGGCGCACATCGGTGTAGAGGGGAGTGCCCACGGCGGGGATGGGCTCGCCAAACAGCTGCTCACCGTGCTTTTGAATGGCATCGACCAGCGGTTGGTTGCCAGCCAAAGGCTTCATCGAGTTGGCCAGCAACATGCGACGGATATCTACCTTGAGTTGCTTGCCACCCCGCGGTGGGTTGAATGAAGCAGCGGCTTGGGCAATGGTTTGGCGAATGCTGGCTTCCACTTCGGCGGGGTTCTCTTCGGGGATCATCCGGCGGTCGAGTTTGAACACCACTTTGCCGGGCACCACGTTGGTGTTGGTGCCGCCGCTGATTTGGCCCACGTTCAAGTAGGGGTGGGTGATGCCTTCCACTTGGGAGGTGATTTTTTTGTAATCGGCATTCAGGGCATGCAGGGCTTGCAGGATGTGCACCGCACCTTGCAACGCATCGGTGCCGCTGTCGGGGATGGCGGCGTGAGCCATTTCGCCTTGCACGGTCACTTCCATTTGCAAGCAGCCGTTGTGGGCGGTGACCACTTGGTAGCTGAAGCCGGCGGCAATCATCCAATCGGGTTTCGTCAGGCCTTGGGCCAACAACCATCCTGGGCCTTTCTCGCCACCAAATTCTTCGTCGTAGGTGAAGTGCAATTCCACATTGCCGTGCGTGGGTTTGGCCACGGCTTCGAGTGCGCGCACGGCGAAGGTGAAGGTGCTGAAGTCGCACTTGCTCACCGCACTGGCGCGTCCGTAAAGTTTGCCGTCGACCACGTCGCCGGCATAGGGGTCGTGGGTCCAACCTTCGCCGGGTGGCACCACGTCGCCGTGGGCGTTGAGGGCAATGGTTTTGCCGGCGCCGTAGTGGCGGCGCACGATCAGGTTGGTCAGGCTTTCTAAGCCGTAGGCCTGCACTTCGGTTTGGGGCACGGCATGTTTCTCGGCCTCAAAGCCAAAGTCTTTCAGCAGCGTGGCGGTGCGTTCGGCATGCGGGGCGTTGTTGCCGGGCGGTGTGTCGGTGGGAACGCGGATGAGTTCTTTTAAAAACGCCACTTGCTCGTCAAAGTGCGCATCGATCCAAGCGTCGAGTTGTTCGTAGGTGTTGCTCATCGTTGTCTCTCTGTGTGAAAGGTTAGGCGGGGGTGTGTTGCAACAGATGCATGAAGGCGTCGATGGCCAGTTGCATGTCGTCGCTGGTGGTGCTCTCGAGTGGGTTGTGGCTGATGCCGGCGTTTTGCCCACGCACAAACAACATGGCTTGTGGCATCACCTCATGCAGTTTCATGGCGTCGTGGCCGGCACCGCTGGGCAGGTGGAACAGGGGCACACCCAGGTGTTGCACGGCTTGCTCCCACCGCGCTTGCAGCTTGGCATCGCTGGGCGCTGCGCTGGCGCGCATGGTTTCTTCGAGCGTGTAGTGCAGGCCGCGGCTTTCGCAGATTGTTTTGAGTTTGGCCACTACGTCGTGCATCAACGCATCGCGCAACTCATTGGTGGTGGCACGCAGATCAAGGCTGAATTGACAGCGGCCGGGCACCACGTTGATCGAGCCGTTGGGCACCGTCAACATGCCCACGGTACCCACCAAGCTGGGAAGCTGTGCCGCACGTTGCTCGACATACAGCGCGAGTTCGGCCACGGCGGTGGCCGCATCGCGGCGGCGGTCCATCGGTGTGGTGCCGGCGTGGCTGGCCATGCCCACGACCTCGCCCACAAAGCGCACGCTGCCGTTGATCGAGGTCACCACACCGAGCGGCAAATCGAGCTCATTCAGCACCGGGCCTTGTTCGATGTGGACTTCGACAAAGCCCAAGTAATCGGCTGCGTTTCGGTTGAGGTGAGGGATGTCCTCGACCTTCAAGCCTGCTTGCTTCATGGCTTGGCGCATGGTGATGCCATCCGCATCATGCTGGTCGAGCCACTCGTGTTTGAAGTCGCCGACCAAAGCGCCCGAGCCGAGGAAGGTGGCTTTGTAGCGCTGGCCTTCTTCTTCGGCAAACGCCACCACCTCTAAGTTGAAGGGCAAGCGCTTGCCTGCACGCGCGAGTTCGCGCACGCAGGCCATGGGCACAAAAATCCCCAAGCGTCCGTCGTACTTTCCGCCATTGCGCACGGTGTCGTAGTGCGAGCCGGTCATCAAGGTTTTGGCATGGGCCGTGCTGGCCTTGTACACGCCCACCACATTGCCCACGGCGTCGATGTGGACGTCATCAAAGCCGCAGGCTTTCATGCCCAACTCGATCGTGCGGGCGCATTTCAGGTGCGCGTCAGTGAGGTAGGTGACCGTCAACGCGTCGGGCGCATCACTGAACTGAGCCAGCCATTCATGCCAGTCCCACACTTCGTGGCCCAACGCAGGTTCGTAGCCCAGTTTGTCGTTCAGTCGAATTTCCACAATCCGGTGGATGTTGCGCAGGCATTCGGCCAATTCGTAGTCGGGGTGGTTGTGCAGGCGTCGTTCAAACGTGCTGATGATCTGTTGTTTGTTCAAACCCGAACCACGTGGTCCGCGCACCGCCAAGATGAACGGGAAACCAAACTTGGCGTTGTAGCTGGCGTTGAGCTGCTGGATGTGCGCAAACTCTTCTGGCGTGCAATTCGTCAGGCCGGCTTTGGTTTGTTCGTTGGTCGATTCAGCGGTCAGGCTTTTGCTGACCATGGCTTTGCCGGCCAACTCGGGGTGGGCACGCACCAACGCGAGTTGAGGTTCGCGACCCGCTTTTTCTAGCACTTTCACCATCGCGTGTTTCAGCGCCGCAGCGGATGTGAAAGGGCGGGCATCTAGGGCTCGCTCGGCAATCCAATCGGAATGCTCGTACAAGCCCGTCAACAAAGCAGCGGCTTCAGCGCGCGGCAGGGTGTTGATTTGGTGCAGGGTGATGTGGGCGTGGCTCATGTGTGTGTCCTGCTGTTTAGTTGCCGCTGAAGGGATGTACTTGCTTCCAATGGCGCGCGATGTCGATGCGGCGTGCCACCCACACGTGGTCGTGTTGGGCGATGTGGTCCAAGAACTTTTGCAGCGCCACGATGCGACCGGGCTTGCCCAGCAAGCGGCAGTGCATGCCAATGCTCATCATCTTGGGGGCGTTGTCGCCGTGGGGGTCGCCTTCGGCATACAGCGCATCAAAGCTGTCGCGCAGATACACAAAGAAGTCGTCGGCTTGGCTGAAGCCTTGTGGCAGTGCAAAGCGCATGTCGTTGCAATCGAGCGTGTAGGGCACCACCAGTTGGGGCACCACGTCCCCGTTGGTTTTTTTGACCTTCATCCAAAAAGGCAGGTCTTCGCCGTAGTAATCGCTGTCGTATTCAAAACCGCCATGGTCAGCCACCAGGCGTCGCGTGTTGGGGCTGTCGCGTCCGGTGTACCAACCGGCGCCGTGAATGCTGTTGCCATGGGTGGTGTGGGTCAGGCGTTCGATGGCCTGGATGCCTTGTTGCATGTGGGCGCGTTCGGTGGCTTCATCGATGGTTTGGTAATTGATCCAGCGGTAGCCGTGACAGGCAATCTCGTGGCCGAGTTCGACAAAGGCGGCGGTCAGTTCTGGGTGGCGTTCCAACGCCATGCTCACGCCAAAAACGGTGAGTGGCAGGCCGCGTTTTTCAAACTCACGCAAGATCCGCCAAACGCCCACGCGCGAGCCGTATTCGTAAATGCCTTCCATGCTGAGGTGGCGGTCGGGAAAGCTCGGTGGGTTAAACATTTCACTCAGAAACTGTTCACTGCCAGCGTCGCCATGCAGCGTGGCGTTTTCGCCGCCTTCTTCGTAGTTCAAGACAAACTGCACTGCAATGCGGGCTTGGTTGGGCCACTGTGCGTGCGGCACGTGGCGGCCATAGCCCACCAGGTCGCGGGGGTAGGGGGCCGTGCTGTCGTAAGTGGCGTTGGGGTTGGACATGCGAGGTCTCCGTCGGTTTAAGCCAAAGCCATGGCGATGTCGTTGCTGGGCACTTTGCGGTCGAGCGCCAAGCCTTCTTCCACATGGCGCAGGTGCTCGTCCATGAGTTTGATGGCGAGTTTTTCGTCCTTGGCGATGATGGCTTTCAGAATTTCAGCATGCTCTTCGGCCGAGTGTTCGGCGGCATTGCTGCTTTGGTACATCAGCGTGATCAAGGCGCAACGCGAAATCAATTCGCCCAACATTTGCGCCAACACTTCGTTGCCCATCAACTCGGCCATGCGCACATGGAAATCACCCAACAAATCGGTACGGCCTGGCACGTCGCCGCGGCTCACGGCAGCTTTCTCTTCGGCCACGTGGTCTTTCAAGGATTTGATTTGCGCGGGTGTGACGTGGCGCACAAAGTTTCGCGTCATCTCGAGTTCCAGCATGCGGCGCACCGCAAACACTTGGCGTGCTTCTTCGGACGAGGGTGTCGCGACAAAGGCACCGCGCGCAGGCTCCATGCGAATCAGGCGCTTTTGCACCAGCTGAAACAGAGCCTGGCGGATGAGGGTGCGTGACACACCAAAATGGTCGGCGAGTTTTTGCTCGGCCAGCTTGGTGCCGGGGTGCAGGCGGTGCTCCACGATCGCTTTGGTGAGCGCATCGACAATGCTGCGGGTGGCGGTTGAGCTGTCCATGAAGGTCTCCGGCAAATTCAATGAGGTCCATGATAGACCGAATTGGAAAAATTGTATACACTTTCGGTCGACCAAGTCGGTCGCCAACCATTTTGGAGTATTTCTCATGGGATTGAGCACACACGTTTTAGACACCATGCACGGCGGCCCCGCGGCGGGCATGAAGGTGTCGTTGTTCACCACCGACAACGGTCACGCCACCTTGGTGAAAAGCTTTCACCTCAACCACGATGGCCGCAACCCAGACGGCCCGCTCTACGACAACGACAGCTTGAAAAAAGGCACCTACCGTTTGGTCTTCGATGTGAAGGGCTATTTCGCCTCGAAGAACGTGGCCTTGCCTGAGCCCAATTTTTTGGACCAAGTGAGCCTTGACTTTGGTGTGGCCCACACCGACCAGCACTACCACGTGCCTTTGTTGGTTAGCCCATGGAGTTACTCGACCTACCGCGGGTCGTGACACGCTTGCGGGTATTCCCGCCCTGCTGGCAATGAAAAGCGTTAGTAAAGTTATTTTTGACTTTTACTTGACGGAGCAGGGCTTTGGAACAATTTGATGTGTGCGTGATCGGTGCCGGTCCGTCCGGTTTTGCGGCGGCCATGCGTGCCATTGACTTTGGCAAACGGGTGGCGCTGATTGAACGCGGCAAGGTGGGAGGGGCAGGCATTTTTGATGGTGCCCTGTCCTCCAAAACACTGTGGGAGCTTTCAGAAAGTTACCAACTCACGCACAACACCAATTTAGGCTACACGGTGTACGACTCGGAGGTGCATTTTTCGAGCGTGATGCACCAGGCCCACCGCGCCGTGGCCGAGAAGCACGTGCAATTGAAAAAGCAAATCGCGTACTTCCAAAAATCCGGTCAACTGACGTTTCTTACCGGACATGCCAAATTTCAGTCGAAGAACGAAATCAGCGTCACCGATGCCGAGGGCAACAGCCAGACTCTCTGGGCCAACAACACCGTGATGGCCGTGGGCAGTCGGCCGCGGTATTTGCCGCACATTCCGATCGACGAAAAGATCATCATGACCAGCGACGGTGTGTCGTCCTTGCCCGACTTTCCCAAGAGCATCGTGATCTTGGGAGCGGGTGTGATTGGTTGTGAATTTGCCACCATCTTCTCAAACTTTGGCAAGACCAAGGTGTTCTTGATCGACAAAGAAGAGCGCATCTTGCCCTTCGAAGACGAAGACATTTCGCATGCGGTGGCGGCCAATTTGGAAGACAACGGCGCGGTGATTCACCACGGCGC
>JACCDZ010646924.1_pt1 | contig 44416 bp, 38 predicted proteins | sample 7449551 | NCBI WGS metagenome assembly JACCDZ01 (sample SAMN15323452, study PRJNA562643) | freshwater metagenome | isolation source: river surface water | place: USA:Blue River Watershed | collected 2017-08-18
AGCATCGTGATTGCGCTGTCGCTGGGCGCTTTGCTGCTGCCCATGGAATTCATGCTGCCGGTATTGGTGACGCTGAATGTACTGAGCTCTTCGTGGATGGTCTGGCAGCACCGGCAGCACATCGATTACCGCTTGCTGCTGCGCACCGTTTTGCCGGCCATGTTGTTGGGCACAGGCATGGGCGTGCTCTTGCAGGGCATGGCGCCAGATCGCATTTTGAAAACCGCTTTTGCCGTGCTGGTACTGGGTTTTGCCTTGCGTGAGCTCTGGCTATTGAAGCGTTCCGCTGTGCGTGGCAGTCATCCGCCCGTGCAGACCCAGCTCATTGTGGTGGCGGCGGGTGTAACCCACGGCCTGTTTGCCTCGGGTGGTCCCTTGCTGGTGCATGCGCTTGCCGGCAGGCAGATGGACAAGGCGGCATTCCGCGCCACCATGATTGCGGTCTGGCTTACCTTGAATCTGGCGTTGTGCGTGACATTCACGCTGCAGGGGAAAGTACAGGCGCAGCTGGGTCTGATTGCCGCTCTTGTTCCGGTGATTGTTTTTTCCGTGTGGCTGGGCAGCCGCCTGCATCACCGGCTGGATGAGACGAAATTCAGGGTGATGGTGTATTGGCTGTTGGTGCTGGTGGGCGTGGTTTTGCTGTTATCGCAGCTTTTTTCACAACTGCATGGGTATATGGCTTGATACCTTTTTAGAGAGTCTGAAAGCAAGGAAAAATTTATTGCGTGGGCCGGGACAGAGCTTTGTTCCGGCCCTTTTTTATGGCTATCAATCAGCGTCATCCACGCCAAAGCAAAAACATCGCGGCTAAAGCCCCTCCTACACAATTGAGGAAGAGAGCCTTCAAGGCTCAATCAAAAACCTTGTCTTTGAACTCACACAAATCTTCGATAAGGCAGCTGCCGCAGCGCGGTTTGCGTGCAATGCAGGTATAGCGGCCGTGCAGGATGAGCCAGTGATGTGCATCCTGCTTGTATTCGGTGGGGGTGAATTTCTCCAGCTTTCTTTCCACTTCCAGCACATCCTTTCCCGGTGCCAGTTTCGTGCGGTTGGCAACGCGGAAAATATGCGTGTCCACCGCGATGGTGGGATGACCGAAAGCGGTATTCAGCACTACATTCGCGGTCTTGCGCCCGACACCGGGCAGTGCCTCCAGCGCTTCGCGCGACTCGGGTACTTGGCTGTCATGGAGCTCGATGAGCATGCGGCAGGTCTTGATGATGTTCTCGGCCTTGCTGTTGAACAGGCCGATGGTCTTTATGTATTCCTTGAGGCCATCCACGCCCAGCTTCAGGATTTTTTCCGGCGTATCCGCTTTCGGATACAGCTTGGCCGTGGCCTTGTTCACGCCCACATCGGTGGCCTGTGCGGAAAGAATGACGGCAATCAGCAGTTCGAAGGGCGTGCTGTAGTGCAGCTCGGTAGTCGGTGCCGGATTGGCGGCTTGCAGGCGGGCGAAAATCTGCTGGCGTTTGGCGGGATTCATGCGTGCACGTAAGGTTGGCTGGCTAGGCGATGAGCGGATTCTATAGCCATATGCCAGACGGGCGTAATTTGTGGCGCTCTTGTAATTGCCGGACAACTGACATGGAGTCGGCTATCCGGCTAGGGCAAGATGCCGCCGGCTCCAAAGCCTGCTGCGCGTCGGCCCTGCGGCGTTTACCCCGCAAGGGGGCATCAAGAAAAAACAGGTTCGGAATGCTCATTTACAACTCGTAAACTCCGCTTCCTCACCTGTTTTTGCCTTGCATGGCGCTAGCTCGCGAGCCTTTGGAGAATTATTAACAGCCTGCTGAAAAACTACCTGCGTTGTCATCACGGCGTTAAAAACCGGCTCAAAATGCTCATTTACGCCCTGTAAACTCCGCTTTTTCGCCGGTTTTTGCCTTGTGCTGACGGCCTCGGCTACGTTTTTCAGCAAGCTGTTAAGGGGGATGGCGTTTGCCGGAGCGCTGCCGTCCGAAAGGGATTTTTCTTCAGGGTTTTTCATGTCGCTGATTCAGCTAGAGGCGGGTGTATTGCATGTGGATGAGCAGGGCACAGGTGAGCCGCTGCTGCTCTTGCATGCCAATCCCGGCGATCCGCGTGATTTCGATGCGGTGCTGCCCGCACTCTCCGGACGCTACCGTGTGCTGCGGGTGAGCTGGCCAGGCTATGGCTGGAGTCCTGCACCCGAGCCGCCGGCATCGGCTACGGCCATGCTTTTCGCTACATTGCTGGAACAACTGGTGCTGAAGCTGGATTTGTCCGGCCTGCGCATTGTCGGCAATTCCGTTGGCGGCTATGCCGCAGTCCGTCTCGCCCTGTCGCAGCCGCAGCGTGTGAAGGCTCTGGTACTGGTGTCTCCCGGCGGCTTTACGGCGCACAGCTTTTTTACGCGGGATTTTTGTCGCTTCAAGGGCCGTGAGTATGCCACGCGTGCCCTTAACGGTTTTCTGGCCTGGCGTTATCTCCGGCATAAAACAGCGGTGACAATCGCCATGCGTGAACGTGCACGGCGAGAGCAGAGAAGCCCGGCAGCGGTGGCGGTGAATGCCGCGCTCTGGCGCAGTTTCATTCTGCCCGAGCATGATTTACGTGCGCTTGCCGCAGGAATTTCTGTGCCTGTCCTGGTCTTGGGAGGACGTTACGATCCACTGATTCCGGCGACAGAAGGCCGCCGGGCAGCCGCCCTGATTCCCGGTGCGCACTGCATCATCCTGCCTTGTGGCCATGCGCCATTTGCAGAAATTCCTGAGACTTTTCTGGCGGCTGTACTGCCATTCCTTCAGGGCGCGGAAGGGGTTTCTGAAAATCGCGGCTGAAGCCGCTCCCACAGAAGAGCCGCTCCCACAAAAAACTGTTTACCAGCGTGCCTTCTGCCAATAGGTCACATAGCACTCGCCGTCCAGACAGAGCATGGGGTCGCGGGTTTTCGGATGGTTCCTTTTTTCCAGCTGATAGCGTGTGGTCTGGCCACTGGCCGATTGCGCGGTGATGCTGTTGTCGGTGGCGCTCCATCGCCCACTGTCTGAACTGCCCGAAGAAGTACCGCCCCACATGCCGCCGCCATAGCCATCCATGCTGCGTTCAGACGCATAGGTATAACTGCCATCCGCTTTCAGCTCGAAGCAGGCGGAGCTTTGCGAGCCGCCACCGCCATTGGCCAGAAAAGTGGAGGCCTGACACCATTTGCCGACCAGCTCGGGGCGGACTTCAGTACGGCTATTGCCGGTGCTTTTACTGACCGGGGCACTTCCTGTTTTGGCAACTTTGTCTTTGCCGCGTGTGAGCGTGACGGGGGCGGGCAGATCGCCACCGCTCACGACCAGGGTGTCGCCTTGTTGCCGGAACTGGTAGGCGTTCACGTCACCGGCATCGTCGATCAGCAGGGTATTGCCCATGATCTGGTAGCGGATGGGCGCATCGTCGAGCACGCCCTGGCCATTGCTGCCCAGCGTGAGTGTGAGTGGCTGGCCGAGCAGCTCGCCTTGCCAGGTGCCGCTCAGGCTGGCGGCAAAAGCGCTTGAGTAAAACGAGAAAAAGCAAACAAGAAAAAAGCGTAATGCGGTCATGTCGAATCCCTTCCATGGTGGATGTGGTGAAGCGTAGGCTGTGCAAGCGCAGCTTGCGCACGCGGTGGTTTTCCAGAATATGCAAGGCGTGCGCAAGCTGCGCTTGCACACCCTGCCTCGGCTCAAGAAAGACGAGCCACTTCTTCCTTGAGTTTCTCCACTTCCGCCTGCAGCGCATCCAGCGGCTCATCGTTTTCCAGGGCGGCGGCCAGCTTGCGCTCGGCTTTTTTGAGATTGGTGCGCGCCATGGCGGCGGCAATCACCCGTGATTTGTCTGTGGCGGGTGCAGCGGCTGTTTCTGTTATCGGGGCCGGTAATGCGGTGCTGACAACAATATCGGTGCCAGTGTCCGCCAGACGCGCTTTGCGTGCTTCAAAACGCATGCGGTTATGTGCGGCGAGCCTGCGCTTTTCTTCCGGGTCAGTGATTTTGGGCAAGTCGTGAATTTCTATGCAGTCCACGGGGCAGGGGGGAATGCAGAGATCACAGCCCGTGCACTCGTCCGTGATGATGGTGTGCATGAGTTTGGCGGCGCCGACGATGGCATCCACCGGGCAGGCCTGTATGCATTTGGTGCAACCGATGCACTCGGCTTCGCGTATGAAGGCGACGCGGCGTGTGGCCGGCTCCACACCAAAAGCCGGGTCCAGCGGCAATACCGGTTTTTCCAGCAGGGCGGCCAGCTCGGCAATGGTCTCGCTGCCGCCCGGCACACAGCGGTTATGTGGTGCCCGGCCCGCTGCAATTTCCTCGGCATAGGGGCGGCAGCCCGCCGTGCCGCATTTGGTGCACTGCGTTTGTGGCAGGAGGGCGTCGATCTGGTCGACCAGAGGAATGCGGGCGGAGGACATGGGCAGGGTGCTGGCTATGTTGCCGCGATTATCCGTGAGCGGCCGCGGCAATGTAAGACCGTGAGCCCGGGATCATGACCACGGGGCAGGTATCAGCCGCGTTTCTTGGGGGCCTGAAGGGCTCGCCTGCAGTCGTATACTCGGGATCTTGCGTCTCGGCAGGGCGAGGCCCGGCGCCACGAGGTCTGGCCTGCCATGACAGAAGCCTGTCCCGGTCGTGGACCTGTTCCCGGCACTGCTTTTCGCTACCATCGCCCTGCCGGCTGTTATCCGTATTGCCGAGCACATGACACGCTTGCCGTTTTTTTTCTGTTCCGGAGCCCTTCATGAATTCTCCCGAAAAAATCACTGCCCCTGAGATCGCCATACGCTCCGGCATGGCACGCATTCATCATGCCCAGGGTGATATCGATATCTGCTACGAGGACTGGGGCGACGAGAATGCTCCCCCGTTGCTGCTCATCATGGGCCTGTCGGCGCAAATGCTTTTGTGGCCGGACGGATTTTGTCGCGAGCTGGTAGGACAAGGTTATCGCGTCATACGTTTCGATAACCGCGATATCGGCCTCTCCACCAAGGTGAAGCTGAAGACACCCAAAATGAATGATCTGCTGCGCATGGCGCGGTTCTCGCTGGGCCTGAAAAGTCCGGCCGCTTATACGCTTTATGATATGGCGGCTGACACCATCGGCCTGCTCGACCATCTCGGCATTACCAAAGCCCATGTGGCCGGCGCCAGTATGGGCGGCATGATTGCGCAGATCGTGGCCGGCAAATATCCCGAACGCGTGCAGTCGCTGGCCGTGATTTTTTCCAGCACCAACGAGCCCTTGTTGCCTCCTCCCCATCCCGCAGCCATACGCCCGCTGATGAAAGGCCCGGGCAAGGGAGCCAGCGAGGAAGAGTTGATTGCCCACAGCGTGAAGCTCATGGGCATCATCGGCAGTCCTGCTTATCCGCATGCGCCGGGCGAGCTGGAGGCGCAGGCGCGTCGTCTGGTCGAGCGCAGCTACAGTCCTGCCGGCGTGAAACGCCAGTTCACCGCCGTGCTGAGCTCGGGCAGCCTGAAGCCCTTGGCCAGGCGCATCAAGGCATCCACGGTGGTGATTCATGGTGATGCCGATCCCTTGGTGCGTCCGGGTTGCGGCAAGGCCGTGGCGCGCGCCATCCCCGGTGCAAAACTGCAGTTGATTCCGGGTATGGCGCATGATTTGCCGCCCGGTCTGTGGTCAAGGATCAGCCAGCTGCTGCATGAAAATGCGGCCAAAGCAGGGTAACCTGCAGGGGCTATGGCCGATTTTTTAGTGCCTGCGCTTGCGCAGAGGAAAAAGGCAGCTGATCGAGGCTGCCTTCTTTTCAGGATTGATTGTTCATGGGAAATGGATTCCTTCGCTACGGCTTTCTGCTGTTCCTTCTTCTGGAGCCGGGGCGGCTTTGGGCCCAGACCCGCGAGCTTTCCATACTCACGCCGAATGGCTATCGCCGCGCGATTCTGGCTGAAGCCGACCAACCTTCCACAAAACTGCGTCCGGTCGTACTGCTGATGCATGGTCATGCCGGCAGTGCCGATCAGGCATTGGGATTGAAGCGGCAATCGCCCTCACCACTCGCGAAATGGGTGGATATTGCCGAGCGTGAAAACATTCTGGTGGTCGCTCTTGATGGTGCCCGTGGCAGTGATGGCGAGCAGGGCTGGAATGATTGTCGCAAGGATGCTCTCAACAATCCGCAGACGGACGACGTGGTATTTGCTCGCGCAACGGTGAAAAGACTGGTGGAAACCGGGCTTGCCGATCCGACCCGCATTTATGCCATGGGGATGAGCAACGGCGGCATGATGGCCTTCCGCCTGGGCTTGCAGATGCCTGAACTGGCGGCATTTGCGGCGGCTTCTGCCTCCATGGCCGCTGACTCGGTCTGTCCCGGCAGAGTCCCGGATAAAGTCGCTGCGCTCATTATTGGCGGCAATGCTGATCCCCTCGTGCCCTGGCGTGGCGGACAGGTGAAATTAGGGCGCAGTGCGGCGCGTGGTGGCGTGATGTCGGTGCCGACCAGTTTTTCTGTTTGGGCGGCCGCTCGCCAGCTGGATGCCCGGAATGCGGTGCAAAAAGAAATTCCGCCGCAATTCCGCAATGACCAGACCAAGGGGCGGCTATATTATTTTGGCGGCAGCCCGGAGGCATCACCCGTCACTTTGCTGGAAGTGGAAAACGGAGGTCATGTCGAGCCCAGCCTGGAGCATCGCTACCGTACCCTGTATCTGCGTCTCATGGGCCAGCAGAGCTCGGTGGTGGAATCGGCCGAATTCGCCTGGAGTTTTTTCCGCAACAAGAGCCGCGCCGATAACAACAAATAATCATCATCCGTTCAGCCTGAGCCTGTCGAAGGCCCGCTTTCCCGCTTCCCGTTTTTGAGGCAAGCCTTCGAAACGCCCCGGGCGAACGGACAAAAAAGGAGCACGCCATGACTGCCAGCAACGTCCGTGAACAAGTGTCCGCCGAAGAATGGAAGGCCCGTGTCGATCTCGCCGCGGCCTATCGTCTGGTAGCGCTTTATGGCTGGGACGATCTCGTTTTCACACATATTTCCGCCCGTGTACCCGGCCCCGAGCATCATTTCCTGATTAATCCCTACGGCATGATGTTCGAGGAAATCACGGCTTCCTCGCTGGTGAAAGTGAATCTGCAGGGCGAGAAAGTGATGCCGTCCGACTACCCCATCAATCCTGCCGGTTTCACCATCCACAGCGCCATACACGCAGCCCGTGAAGATGCGCTATGTGTCATGCACACGCATTCCCTGAATGGCGTGGCCGTGTCGGCGCAGAGAGAAGGGCTGCTGCCGATTTCGCAACAGTCTTCCATCGTCCTGTCTGCACTGGCTTATCACGATTATGAAGGCATCGCTCTGCGCGAGGATGAGAAGCCGCGTCTGGTCAGCGACCTTGGCGACAGGATTTTTTTCATGCTGCGCAACCACGGTCTGCTCACGGTGGGCGGCAGCGCTGCGGATGCTTTCCTGTCCATGTATCTTTTCGAGGCCGCCTGCATGATACAGGTGCGCGCGCAGTCCGGCGGTGGTGAGCTCATTCACGTGGGTGAGCAGGTACAGGCCGACAATAAAATGATGGCGCAGGCGGTGTTGCGTGGCATGGGCGGAGCACTGGCCTGGCCCGGCCTGTTGCGCAAACTGGATCGCAAGAATCCGGGCTATGCAGAATAGGTTTTACAGGGCTTTGTCGGAGGCTCACGTGTCCATGGCGCGTGCCCTGCTCTTACTTCTCTTTTTGGTGTTGGCGGGCTGCTCTGCGGAGGCCCCGCCAGGAAGCAGCGCGGCGTCTGAACCAGCAAGCTTGACGACCAAGGCTGAAGAAGCGGTCGCTGTGGCTGCCGATGAGCTTGCATCCGGAGCGCTTGCGTCTCCTGTCGCTGAAGTGCATGAACTGCGTCCGCCACCCGGTGAGCCACCAGAAGCAGCGCTGCGCAAACTGGAATTCCAGCGTTACGAAATGATTGAAAAGGCTGGCGGCATACCGGTCACCATCACCGCGACGGGCCGCCAACTGGTGCTCAAGCCCAAGCTCTACAGCGTGCGTAAAAAAAGCTGCAGGCCTACACCACAAGCACCGGACGGTTGGTATGAATGCTCGCTCACAATCAGCTTGAGCCTGGCTGAGGATGGCAGTGATCCTGCAGAGCAGGGCGAGCGTATAGGTGTGAAATGGGATGGCAGCAAAGCGGAGTGGGTGCTGCAGTAAATGAACTTGCATAAGCGTGCATCCCAAGGAGGTCCTGGATGCAGGACATACCGGGATTGAGGCGGGGGCGTTGACGGAAATGGCAGTGGGCGCCGGTGCAAAAAAATAAAAGTGTGGTCGGGTGATGATCTTGCCGCGGAGACGATTTCAGCTGTCAAACGCCGAGATTTTTTCGCATCAGGCTCACACGCTTGCCCTCAAAATCCAGGGACTGGATTTCCTGCCAGCCGCGGCGTGCATACAGCGCTTGCTGGTCTTCGGTGAAAAGATGCAAGGCGGGGAAGTTCAGTGCGGCGGCTTTGGCTTCAATGGCGGCGATCAACTTGCCGCCCACCCCTGAGCCGCGTGCGGCCGGCAAGACCAGGACATTGGCCAGCCAGGGGCTGTAGTCCGTAGCGCCATTCATATCGTCTTCCACCAGACTGGCCGAACCCAGCAGCGCATTGCTCTCGTTCAAGGCAAGCAGTGTGCAGGGGAAAGCGCCGAGATGGCGCTGGAATTCCTTTTCCCAGTCGGCCTGCGTCCAGCCGGGATGCGCCGCCTGCCATTGCGGCAGATGCAGGCTGGCCAGCAGGTGAATGAATTCAGGATGCTCTTGCAGGCTGGTCAGGCCTGGGGTGCGCGTGCTGGTGCTGTTCAGGTCCGGATTTTTCATGGCTGTGTTCAGACTTTTTCGCCGCGCGCACGGGCGTGGCGCAGTTTCATGCGCCGCAGCATATGCCGGAGACCTTCCGCGACCGCCATCATGCCCATGCTCGCGGTGACCATGGTGATGGAGCCATAACCGGTGCAGCTCAAGTCGCCGGCATCGCAGCTTTGGCCATCCGGTGTGCTGACGGCCTGATCAGACCAGACACAGGGAATGCCGAACTTTTCTTCCGGTTTTTTCGGGAAGCCGCAATCGCGACGCAACTGGCGGCGGATTTTTGCCAGCAAGGGATCACGGTGCGTTTGTGTGAGATCGGAGACGCGCAATTGCGCCGGATCGGTTTTGCCGCCGGCGGCGCCGGCCACCACGATGGGAATGCGGCGGCGCCGGCACCAGACCACCATGGAGATTTTCGCGTCCACATCATCGGTGCAGTCCAGCACCAGATCGGGTGTGCCGGCCATCAGCGTGGCGATATTGTCGCGGGTCAGGAAATCATCAATCAGGGTGATCTGCAGGCGTGGATTGATGCTGCGGGCGCGCTCGGCCAACACCTCGATTTTGCCGCGACCGAAGGTTTCCGTGAGGGCGGGTAGCTGGCGGTTCACATTGCTGGCCACCAGCACATCCATGTCGATGAGTGTGAGCCGTCCTATGCCGCTGCGCGCCAGCGCTTCTATGGCCCATGAGCCGACGCCGCCGGCCCCGGCCACCAGTACATGGGCCTGCTCGTAGAGGGCAAAGTTGTCCTCGCCATAAAGCCGGCGACTGCCGGCAAAACGGCGCTCGTAGTCGTCGGGCAGAGTGTCGGCAGCGGTGGCGGTATTCATGGTGGTGTGGGCATCAGGGCTGGCAATCTGGCAGGGGCGCGGATTATAGCGGGCGGGCTCCGGGATTGTGATGCCATGTTCTCCTGTCACAAGAAGCCTGCGCGCGCGGGCTGACAAGTACCGTCAATAAGCCCTAGGATGACGGAAAAATCACGGAAATCCCCGATGTCAGCCACCATCCCCCTTGTGGTCACGCCTGCGGTAGGCAATGTTGTTTCCTTCATCCAGCTTGCGGTAGCGCCGGTTTTCCTGCTCACCGGCGTTGGTGCCATGCTGGGGGTGCTCACCAACCGCCTGGCCCGCATCATTGATCGCGCCCGGCGCCTGGAGGACCGTTACGAGGCCAGCAGCAGTACCAATGAACGTGCCCGGCTGCATGTGGATCTGAAGCGTCTTTCCTTGCGTGCGCGTCTTACCAGCTGGTCCATCAGTTTCTGCACGGCCTGCTCGCTCTTTGTCTGCGTCATCATCGTGGTCTTGTTTCTGGAAGCCCTGCTGGATGTACATTTCCGTGGCGTGGTGCCGCTCCTGTTCATCGCTGCCATGAGTGCCTTCATCGTCGGCCTGCTGCTGTTCCTGCGTGAAATCTATCTTGCCACTGCGGCACTGCGCATAGGCCCGCCGGATGACGAGGCGTCCTGATGCGCCATCTGCCTGGGCGTGCCGCCTTGCTGCTTGCAGGCTTGCTGATGCTGCCGGTGCAGGCGCAGGCGCAGGCGACCGAATGGCAACTGGTATCGCATGAGCCCGGCTTGACCTTGTACACACGCACGGTAGAGGGGCAGGATCTCAAGGATTTTCGCGGTGTGCTGCGGGTGCCGGCATCCATGCGTCAGGTAGCGCATATGCTGGCGGATGCGGACAATATGCCGCAGTGGTTTTTCAATATGAAGGAAGCCCGTTTTCTGGAAATCAATGGGCCTGACCAGAGCTTTCTTTACTTCGTGATCAAGGGGCTGTGGCCGGTCAGTGACCGAGATGCTGTCGTGCGCCTGCATGTGCAGCAGGACCCCAGAACCCTGGTCCTGAAACTGCTGGCGACCGCCGCTCCCGAACACTATCCCCCCATGCGTAATCGCGTGCGCATGCCCCGCCTGCTGGCCAGCTGGACGCTAACGCCGCTGTCCGCCACCAGCACAGAAATCCGTCTCGATGGCCAGGCCGATCCCGGCGGCTCCATTCCGGTATGGATGGCCAATCTGGTGGTGGAGGAATTGCCGCGCGTGACCTTGCGCAATTTGCGTCAGCGTCTGGAAAGCCAGGGGGTGCAAGCCACCCGCTCTGGCACCGATCCTCGCATAGACAAATTGCTGGCGGATGTGAAATTTCCCGAGGAGGCCAAATGAGAGTTTTTGCCGTGAGCACTTTTTTGCCGGGGGCTTGTACTACGGGCTTGTACCGCATTTTCTTCCTGCTGCTCTTGAGTGCCTTTGCCCGTGCCGGCAGCCCGGCTGATTCGTCCTTTGATTACTACACCCTGGCAGTGAGTCTGACGCCGGCCTTTTGTGACCAGAATCCGAAGTGGCGGGACAGTCGCCAGTGCCGCGACCGCTTTGCGCTCAGCGTGCATGGCCTGTGGCCGGAACGTGTGCAGGGGCGAGCACCCGAATCCTGCGCCGGTCCTGCGCTCAGTCTCACGGATGTACAGCAACGCAGTCTGCGCGACATCATGCCGGACACCAGTTTGCGCAACTACCAGTGGAAAAAGCACGGACGCTGCAGCGGTCTCGATGGCGAAAGTTATTTTGCGCGCACCGAGCGTTTTTTCCGCGCCGTGAAATGGCCGGATACACTGCGCCCGGCAGGGCGTGACAATCTGCTGGAGCGTGATGTCCTGCTGCGCGATATCCGCCGCCTGAATCCCGCCATTCCGGAGCGTGGCCTGGTCCTGCGCTGCGAGAAAAAAGGCCGTCCGCCCCTGCTTACGGAAATCCGTATCTGTCTGAGCCCGCAGGGCCGGCCCGTGGAGTGCGCCAGCAATTTCAAGCCGAATTGTCCGGTGGCCATCAAGGTGCGCGCCCGCTAACCCTGCGGTTTGCCGTGCGGCTGCGGCAATATGTCGCAGGCCTGGGGCAGGGCTAATCCCTACAATCCCCGCCGTTCTCTCCCTGAGTGTTTTTCTCTTCGAGGTCAACGGCATGACGCTACATCCTTTTTCTGCTGCTTCCCGCTTTAGCCGCACCCGGCTTGCCACCCTGATTGCCGTGGCCAGCGGCATGGGTTTATGTGCCATGGCGCAGGCCGCCGATGAATTGCCGGCGGTGGAAGTGACCGCACAGGCGCAGACCGGGCAGACCCAGAAGCAGTTGGAGCGCGAGAGAGCGCTGACGCCAGGTGGTGTGAGCGTGGTGGACAGTGAAGAGGCCTACCAGCGCAATACTTATAACCTCGCCGACATGCTGCGCTATGTGCCGGGGGTATGGGCAGTGAGCAGTTCCGGCAGTGATGCTACTTTTCTTTCCGTGCGCGGCTCGAATCTGGATGCTGTCGATTACGACAATAACGGCGTCAAGCTGATGCAGGATGGCCTGCCGGTGACGGCAGCCGATGGCAATAACCACAACCGCTTTGTCGACCCCTTGAGCACCCGCTATGCGGTGGTGGCCCGTGGCGCCAATGCGCTCACCTACGGTGCCAGCACGCTGGGCGGTGCCATCGATTTCATCTCGCCCACGGCCTATGACGTGGCGCCGCTGGAACTCTTTCTCAATACCGGCAGCCATGGGCAGTTGCAGGGTCATATCAGTGCCGGCACGGTTGCCGGAAATTTTGACGGACTGCTGACGCTGGAAGCCAAAGAGCGCGACGGTTATCGCGAACATAACGAGCAGGAAAAACGCGCCGCCTATGCCAATGCCGGCTGGCGTTTCAGTGATGCCGTGGATACCCGTTTCTATTTCAATTACATCAAGAATGATGAAGAGCTGCCGGGTCCGCTCACGCGTGCGCAATGGCAGGCCGATCCTGATCAGGCCGAAGCGGCAGCCGTGGCCGGGGATTATCAGTGGAATGTGGAAACCTGGCGCGCAGCCAACAAGACCACCTGGAAGATTGATGAGGACAGCAGTTTCTCCCTGGGTGTTTCCTATGAGCAGCAGGCGCTTTATCACCCGATTGTGCAAAATCCGTTTTTCAGTCTGCTGATTGATACGGAGCAGAACACGGCGGGCGCGTCGCTGCGCTATAAGCGCCGTGTCGAGCAGCATGATTGGCTGCTCGGTGTTAATTACGCGCAGACCACCGTTGAAGGCGGTAATTACGGCAATAACGCGGGTCTGCCGACCACGCTCAATACCCTCGTGGACAATAATGCCGACAGTCTTGAACTGTTCCTGATGGACCGCTGGCAGTTTGCGCCGCAGTGGACCGCGGTTTACGGCGCCCAAGGCATCATCAGCAGCCGCGAAATACGCAATACCACCGTGGCCACGGGCGTGCTGCGCAATCCACAGGATGATTACAACAGCATCAACCCGCGCGCAGGCCTGATGTATCAGCTTACGCCCGAGCTTGAGCTCTTCACCAACATCAGTCGCCTCTACGAAGCGCCCACCACTTATCAGCTTGATGACGAGGTCAGCGGCAGCAATGCAACGCTGGATGCCATGAAGGGCACGGTGCTCGAAATCGGTACGCGCAGCACACAGCCTTTGGGCGATGACCAATGGCACTGGGAAGTGGCGCTGTATTACGCGGCCCTGCGCGATGAAATCCTGTCCATGGACAGCCCGACGGCGCCCGGGACCAGCCTGTCGATGAATGTGGACAAGACCATACACGCCGGTCTTGAGGCACTGGTCGGTGCAAGCTTTGCGATTGATGCCGCCGGCAGTCACCGCATCGAGCCTTTGCTGAATCTCACGCTCAACCACTTCGTGTTTGATGGTGATGTGAATTACGGCGACAACACCTTGCCGGCGGCACCGGACTACGCGCTCAAAGGCGAGGTACTGTACCGACATGTGAACGGTTTTTTTGCCGGTCCGACTTTCGATCTGGTCGGCGAGCGCTATGCCGATTTCAGCAACAGCTATACGGTTGATGCCTATGCGCTGCTGGGCTTGCGTGCCGGCTTCACGCGTCAGAAGTGGGAGATTTATGGCGAGCTGCGCAATCTCACCGACAAGGATTACATCGCCCGCTTCAGCGTGAAGGATATTGCCGGTGCCAACGATGCCATCCTGTCGCCGGGTGAGCCACGCTCGGCCTATGTGGGGGTGCGCTGGCAGTATTGAGTCAGCGCTTTTCAGGATTGTTTGCGCGTGTAGGTCGGGCTTTGGCCCGACAGCAGCGCAGGAATACAGAAAAGCCGGAGCTGAATGACAGGCGTCGGGCTAAAGCCCGACCTACAAGGCGTGCATCGCGGCTGAAGCCGCTCCCACAGCCGCTCCCACGGGTTTGCTGCTGTTTTATTGTGGGAGTGGCTTTAGCCGCGATGTTTTTTTGCGCGAAGCGTGCTCATGCTTCACGAAAAATCGTGCTGCCCGCCGATTTCAGCAGCAGCTTCCAGGTATCCAGCTCGCTCACGCCCTGACGCAGACGTCCTGCCAGTTGCAGCACTTCACGACCGCTTTGCGGTGGCAGCCATTGATTGATGCCGTACTGGTAAATGCCCTCCTTGAGCGCAATCAGTGCCGGGCTGGCCAGCGCATATTGGCCGTAGAACATCACGCCATCCCTGTCCCCGAAAGACATCACCACCGGTTTGTGGCGCGCCTGAAACGCCCGCAAGCTGCGGCCATCGAGCAGGGCCTGCATATTGCGGGCAGCAAAGCGGCCGGTGTCCTGCGCGTAAAACGCCTGTTTCTGCAAGGGCTGCGTTAACTGCGCGGCATCGCCGGCAATAAAAATGCGCGCGTCGTGCGGGCTTTGCAGTGTGCTTGTTACCGGCGCATCGGCGCCGTCCGCCGCCAGACCGGCTGCAGCCGGCAAGGGCTGGCTGCGCCGTCCTGTGCTCCATATCGTCAGACGTGAGGGCAGGCTCAGGCCGTTTTCCAGTTCAACGCTGTCAGCCTGCACACGTGCAATGCGACTACCGGTATGCACTTGCACCTGATGCTGCATGGCGTCGGACAGACGCTGATGCAGGCCGGGAAAGCGCGAGAAAAGCTGCGCGGACCGCTCCACCAGATGCAGTTTGAGGCGGCCGCCCGGGCCGAAGCGCTGCAGGATTTCACCCAGCATCTCCAGACCCTCGATGCCGCCACCGGCAATCACCACATCACGCCCGGCGGGCAGGGCTGCGAGGCGGGTGAGGGCATTATTGATGCGCGTGCATTGCGCCACCGAGCGCGGGAAGAAGGCGTGCTCGGCGACCCCGGGAATCCCGTGGTCATGGGCTTCGCTGCCGGTGGCGAGCAGGAGCAGATCGTAATCGAGGTGCTGGCCCTCTGCGGTGAGCAGGCTTTGCCGGGCGCGATCAATCGCGGTGACTCGCGCGCAAAGAAAGTGATGGCCGCGCGCGCTCAGCAGGGCCTGACGCGAACGCTGCAACTGCCCGGCTGTTTTCCGGCGTGACAAAAGCTCATGCACATTGGGCAACCACTCTGCCATGGGATTGGCATCCAGCAGGGTGACATGCACGCGCTTGGGGTCCAGCGCGCCGGCAGCCGCCAGACCGGCATAGTTGCCGCCGACAATGACAATATGCGGGCGCGGGCGATGCGCTAGAAAACGGCGGGACAAGAGGGCCATGCGGGATTCCTGGGCAGGTCTGCAGCCAGGCTGCAGGTGGGGGCGTTTCAGCGCGCAGTTTCCGGGAGTCGTCGGTTTGTCACAAGCCTTTGCCTTGGCGCCTCGGGTGCAAACCGTTAAGGTTGGTCGCTGGGCATGCACTGCCGGCGTCAGCGATCGGCGTCACGCATCCGGGGCAAGAATTACGATGACGCATTACTGCAAATACCATGTGCTGGAAGAAGCCGACTGGCACTGTCCGCAATGCCGGGTAGAGTTCTGCCCGACCTGTTCACCGGATCTGCCCGGGCAGGAAAGTCCGGTGCATTACTGCCCGCTCTGCGCAGGTGAGCTCAAGCGTCTCAGCGCGGCCGATTCAGCGGCACCGTTCTGGCAGCGCCTCACCGACTTCCTGCGTTATCCCTTTTCGCCCCCGGGCTTTGCCTTGCTGTTGCTGGCCTTTGTCGCGCCCCTGATTGCCGGGGCCGGCATGGCGGCATATATCGCCGGCGCCATCGTGCTGCTGCTGGTCAGCAAATATGCCTGGACGGCACTGGAGCAGGCCTCCGGTGGCGAGATCGAAGCCCTGGGCATGGACAAGCTGGTCGCTGCCGACAATAACGAACTCGCCATCGGGACGGGTGTTGTACTGGTGGTGCTGTGTGCGCTGACCGGCTTTCTCTATCTCAAGACCGCCGTCTATGGCTCGGCACTGGCCCTTGTTTTCCTGATGCTGCTGCCGGCCCTGCTGGTGGCCATTGCCACCAATCGCAGCATCGGCTCTGCCCTCAATGCCGAGGGCATCAAGGCGGCGGTGCTGGGCATAGGACCGGTGTATGCCATCGTGGCGCTTTTCAGCGCCGGGCTGTTTGCGGCCTTGCAATCGCTGGTCAGCATTTTTGCCGACATCCTGCCTGTGGCCTGGGGCAATGCGATTGCGCTGACCGCCTACAGCTATTTCGTCATCGTGCTTTTTGTTTTTTGCGGTTATCTGCTGATGCAGTACCAGGAGGCGCTGGGGTTCACGGCCGCGGCCGGTAGCGGCAAGGCAAAACGGGTGGCGCGCAAGGTCGACCCGGCCGTGATCATCATGGAAATGGCCTTGAAGGAAGGCAATTACAGTCGCGCCAGCGGCATCCTGCGCAAGGAGTGCGAGAAAAAAGGCGCCACCATTGCGGCGCACGAGCGCTATCACCGTCTGCTGCTCGCGCTGGGGGATGAGCAGGGCCTGCGCGATCATGCTTTCACCTATTTCCGCATGCTGCTGGAGTCCGCTCGTGATACGCAGGCCCTCAGTCTGATGCGCGATTATCTGCAGCGCTTCCCGGGTTTCCGTCCTGAAGACCCTGATCTCTGCTACGACCTCGCCGTCGCTTTCGAGCGTCTGGGCGATTACAAGCTGGCCGTGCATGTGCTGAATGGCATGCACAAGGATTCGCCACACTATGCGCGTCTTCCGGAAGCCTATCTGCTGGCGGCCCGTCTGCTCGCCGACAAGCTGGCCCTGCCGCAAAAAGCTCTGGCTCTGGTGCAGTTTCTGGAGGGCCGCTTCAAGACGCACAAGAGCTATCCGGAAATACAGCAGGCCCTGCGCGAGATTTCTGCACAGTTGCGCCCTGCCTGATGATGGTCAGCCTGAGCTGACAAGCAAATTCACAAGGATGTGGAGATGGTGCAGCTCAGTGACATCAGTCTCTTGCCCATGCTGGCAGCGCCGGGAAAAATCCGCGTCTGGCTGGGCCTGTGCAGTGACTCTGCGCCGCCGCTGCCGCGCTGGGAGTTGAACGGGCAGGCCTCGGCGCCGCAGGTGCATCGTGCCTTGACGGCTGTGCGGCCGGGGCAGCGCTGCGTTTACAGCGGCATTTTCGAGTTTGAGGCCCCGTCAGCGGTGAACAGGGCCGCCTGCCTCCTGCGTGTTTCCCTGGATGGCGAGCGCTGGCAGTCTCTGCACACGCGTCCCTTGCCGGCCTCTGTGGCTGCGGCGCCTTTCGGCGAATTCAATGTGCTGCTCGTGTCCTGCTATGACCAGCGCCAGGATGTCACGGGCAGGATTGTCGATGTCCTCCTGCGGCGCGGCCTGCGTCCGGATCTCACCTTGCTGATGGGCGATCAGGTCTATCTCGACATGCCCACGCTGCAGGATTTTCCGTCGGACGCCGCCAGCCTGCTGCGCATTTTCGAAAGCAATTACTGGAAGAACTGGACGAGTTTCCGGCAGCCGCAAACACGCACGGGGTCCGCGTATGGCCGTTTGCTGGCCATGGCGCCCTGGGCCGCCGTGCCCGATGACCATGAGTTCTGGAATAACGCGCCGCATCGCAGCCCGGTGATACAGAACTCGTGGACGGTATCCGGTCGCCAGGCCTGGAAGGCCGCGGCACTGGCCTGTCTCAAGGCCTTCCAGTGGCCGCAGCGGCATCCGGATGGAAGTCCGTTCAAGCCGGGCGATGCCCTCGTATTCGAGGTGCCGCCGCTGTCTTTTTTTCTTGCCGACACACGCAGCCAGCGCAGTGACTTTACCGGTGCTGGCAGCAGCACCTTGTCAGCATCGGCATGGCAGCAGTTTGAAAAATGGCGCCAGCAAGTGCGCGACAAAAAGCATTACGGTGTGCTGCTCAGTGGCCAGCCTCTGCTCGGTGAGGCGGCCGGCCCTCTCCAGGGACGCGTGGCGGATTTCAGCCTGCCCAATTACGGCGACTGGCCGCGCTGGAGTCAGGCGCTTGCAGACATGGCGGCGACGGGCATGCATATCCTGCTCACGGGAGATGTGCATTACGGACGACTCAGCGATGTGACCGACCGGCGCCGCCAGGATCGTGCTTTTCTCGAGGTGATAGCCTCGCCCATGAGTCTGGTGCAGTCGCTGGGCGTGGACAGTTGGGCTCGTCTCAAGCCTTTCCGTGATCGCCTCTGGCCGCGCCATAGCGAGGCCGAAGCCGCGCCGGAATTTTCTGGCCCCGGACAGCGGCTGCAGAGCCGCTTCTGCCATGGCCAGAAAGGCGATCATGTGGCGCTGCTGCGCTTTCGCCATCAGGCCGGGCGTCTCGATGTGACGGTGGAGCATCATCCCCTGCATCCGGAGCATCCTGGCATGCAGGCCAAGCGCCAGCATTTCAGTTTGCGTCCGTCCGCCTGATGCGGACTTTTTTGACAAGGAGTGGCTTTGTGATCCGCTATCAGAATGCCCCGCGGATGACGAAAAGCGCGCCCGTGCCGGGCCTGCTTCCCCGTCGTGCCGGTGAAAACAATCTGCAGTGGCTGCAGCGGGCGCGCGATGCGCTGAAGCCGGCGCCGCACGAGACGGCTTTGCTGCTGCTGGGGGGAGATGACCGTCTTTCCCGCCGTCTGCGCCAGGCCCAGGCCCGCCTGCGCCATGATCTGGCACCGAGCTGGTGGTCGCATGTGGCCTGCTTGTCCGGGACAGAAACACTCTCGGCAGGCAGCGGGCTGGTGGAGATTTCCCTGGACCCGCCGGCGGGCTTCGGGTTTCCGGCGCAGCACAATGGCATACAGCAGGGCAGGCTGGGCCATTACCGCCGGCGTACGGTGTCGGCCGATGCCGACCAGAACAGCTATCCCAATATTGCCCTGCTGCTGGTGCCGGTGTCCGGGGCGGCGGTGCAGGTCGCGCTGGAGCAGTTGCGCCAGCAACGCCTGCAACAGGATTTTCCGGCGTTGGTGTTGCGCTGGCTGGGCTGGGCCTGGGGGACGGGAACGCAGGAGAATCCCCTGCTGGAGGGCATCGGCATGCCTTCGGCCGTGCTGCTGGAGGCCGCATTTGCCGCCACCGGTTATGACCTCACGCCGGGACTGGACAGCCGCCGCTGCTGTCCTGAGGCCATCTGGCAGGCCTTACGCTGGTGGCAGGATTATCAGCAGACACGTCCGGATGGCAGTCCCAGCATACGCAGCCTGTATTGCGCGCCCCACAATCTCTGAGGCGCCGGCACGCTTGCGCACGGCCGGATCGGCGCAGCGGGGCGGGCTATTGTCGGTTCAGGCCTGTTTGGCGATGTCACGGTACTGTTCGGCGCGCCGCGTATCCTGCAATTGTTCGCAGGCTTGCGCCAAGGCATGCGCCGCCTTGCCCAGCAAGGGGTGGCTGACGTTGCGGGCCAGCACGCCCTTGATGATTTTTTCGGCATCCTTGATTTCACCCAGCCTGGCAAAGCGTATGACGAGGCGCAGACAGATTTCGGTGTCCAGCGCTTTCTTGTCCAGTGAGACCTTGTCGTAGTCGCGATACAGCAGCAGGGCCTGACGGCCGCCGTTTTCACTTTGCGTGGCCAGTATGAAAAAGCGGCGCGCCACGGCATCAAATGCGGTGCCGGCAGGCTGCAATTTTTCCAGGTGATAGAGCTGCTCGAGCACGCGCAAGTCCTGGGGCCGGCTTTTCACCAGTTCGCGCAGGCGCTTCTGGGCGGTGACAAAATCCAGCGCCGCAATGGCATCCAGTGCCTGCTGCAACTGTTCGCGATACGACAGGTCCAGCTCTTCGGCACTGGTCTCGGGCAGGGCTGCCACGGCTTCAGTGCGGCTGGCAAACCAGCGCTGGTAGATCACATACCAGAGCGGGCCGGAGGCGAGACCGGCGATTTGTGCAGCCAGTTCGGCCGTGCGCAGTCCGTCTACAAAATATTCCGCGACCAGCCACAGTGCCCACAGTGCCGGAATGAGCAGGGCACTGAGCGAGGCGACCCCGAAATATGTAAGGGGCTGGGTCCTGAAATGCAGGGCGAACATGCCCACCAGGCCCCCTATGCCGGCCCCGGCCCCGGCCAAGGGCAGCACGCCGCCGCCATTGACCATGAGATAGACGATGGCGCCGGCCACGCCGCCGCCAAGGAAGCCGGCAAGCACGGCACCGCTGCCCAGCGCAATTTCCAGTGCCATGCCGGCGGTGAGCAGCAGTAGCAGTGCTCCCAGGAATTGCACGAGATCCGGTTGCACGAAATTGAAGGTGAGGAAGGTGATGGGCCGGAAGTGTTGTGGGTCCACCCCCAGCGCTTCCTGGCTGAGCAGACGATGCTCGGCATTGAAGTCACGGCGCGCGCTTTGCCAGTTACCCAGCACCTCCGGTGGCAGATAGTCCGCGCCCTGTTTGTGCACGGCCTCCACGAATTCGTCGTCGGCGCCCATATAGTCGGCGAGGGCGGCCGTATCGTCCTGTGCCTTTGCCTCCTTGAGACGCCTCAGGGTATTGCTCTGCCCGGCCTTGAGCAGATGCGTGTCGTACAGCTCCCATTCAACCGGCAGCAGTTGCTGGACATACATCGTGCGCAGCGCCTGGGTGCGGCGTACATCCGCACTGTGCCAGAACACAAAAATGAGGCTGAGTACGACGGCCAGTCCGAAGACGAGGCGCGGCGGCTGTTTCCAGTTGAAGCGGTGGTCGGTGGGCGTGAGGAGCATGGGCGCTGACTGGCAAAGGAGTTGGCGTCGATGATAACCACAGCATCAGGCCGCATCACCACACCTAAGCGGCCCGATACGGCTTTCCATGACGGGCGCGGCGACTCCCGCGACCGGAGGACGCTGCGCTGCGAAAATGCAGGGCGGTCGCTGCGGAATGCGGTCGCGGTTGAGTTGGGCCGCGGCGGTTGTTATAAGGTCGGCCTGCCCCAGAAAGAACCCGGCCGGCCTGTTGCGCGACGGCCCTCAGGACCTCTCCATGTTGCTACTTTTCCGGCGCTGCCTGCGCCCGTTCTCCCTGGCCCTGCTCGGTTTTTCGCTGGCGGGCTGTGGTGGCCTTTTCGAAGAGACCGGCAAGCGCTTCGCCGCCAATCTGTCATCCGCCATTGCTGATAATGACGATCCGGAAATCGTGAAAGCCGGCTCGGCTTCTTATTTGCTGCTGCTCGATGCGTTGGTGCGTCAGGAGCCGGAAAGTCCGGCTTTCCGGCAGGCCGCCGCCGCCCTCAATTCCGCCTATGCCGGAGCCTTTGTGAAAGAGCCTGCCCGTGCGGCGGCGCTTTCCGACAAGGCCCTCAATTACGCTTTTGAAGCCATGTGTCTTGCGCACGATACGCTCTGCAAATTGCGTGAAATGCCGGTGGCCGAGTTGCAGCAAAAGCTGGCCGGGCTGGAGGCTGACGACGTGGGGCTCATCTATACCACCGGTGCCGCCTGGGCCGGCTGGATACAGGCGCATAGCGAGGACTTCAATGCCGTGGCCGACCTGCCGCGTGTAGAAGCACTGATGCAGCGCGTCGTGGTGCTGGATGAAAGCTGGCAGGGCGGTGCGGCCCATCTGTATCTGGGGGTGATTGCCACGGCCATTCCGCCGGCCCTGGGAGGGCGACCGGAAGCCGGGAAAGCGCATTTTGAAAAGGCGCTCAGCCTCTCGGAAAATCACAACCTCATGGCCAAGGTTTATTACGCCAAGAATTACGCCCGCGGCGTGTATGATCGCGAGCTGCATGACCGCCTGCTGAATGAGGTGGTGGAGGCTGATGCACATGCCTCCGGTTGGACCCTGAGCAACCAGTTGGCCAAGCAGGAAGCGGCCGATCTGCTCAAGTCGGCAGATGAATATTTCTGACCTGCTGTGCGGACGGGCCCTGCCCGTCTTGTTGCGGCTTGGGCGGGCCGCACACCAGGCGCAGCTTCACAACACTGCGCATGACATGAAAGAGGCACGCTGATGGCGGCCGCTAAAAATAAAAGGAGACTTCCATGAGCTGGAAGCTGAAGCAGAATTTTCTGGTGGCCTTGACCTTGGGGATGCTGGCCTCGGCGGCGCAGGCGCAAACCTTCAAGATCGCTACCCTGTCACCCGACGGTTCCGGCTGGATGACGAAAATGCGTGGCGGTGCGGCTGATATCAAGACGCGCACCGAAGGCCGTGTGGAGTTCAAGTTCTACACCGGCGGCACCATGGGCAACGACAAGGCCGTGCTCAACAAGATCAAGATCGGCCAGTTGCAGGGCGCGGCGGTTTCCGGCGGCAGCCTCGCCGATGCGGCGCGCGATATCCAGGTTTATTCGCTGCCGCTGAAGTTCCGCAGCTTTGATGAAGTGGATTATGTGCGCGGCAAGATGGACGCGGGCCTGTCCCGGCAGCTGGAAGACGGCGGCTTTGTGAATTTCGGCTTTGCCGAAGGCGGCTTTGCCTATGCCATGAGCAAGAACGCCCCCGTGTCTTCGGTGGCCACGTTGCGTAAACAGCGCGTGTGGATTCCGGACAACGATCACCAGTCCGAAGAAGCCATGAAGGTTTTTCAGGTGACACCGGTGCCCTTGTCGCTGGCGGATGTGTTGCCCAGCCTGCAGACCGGCATCATCGATACCGTAGCCTCCTCACCGATTGCCACCGTGGCCCTGCAGTGGCACACGCAGGTGAAATATTTCACCGATCTGCCGCTCAGCTATTTCGTGGGCACGCTGGCTATCGACAAGAAGTCCTTCGCCAAGCTGGCGCCCGCGGATCAGGCGGTCGTGCGTGAAGTCATGGGCCGCGTGTTCAAGGACATCGATGTGCAGAACCGCAAGGACAATGTCTCGGCCTATAACGCACTGCTCAAGCAGGGCATCAAGCCCGTGAAGCCGACCGCGGCCGAAGTGGCGGACTGGGAAAAGAACGGTGAGCTGGCCAGCGTGCAGATGGTGAAAGACGGTATCGTCAGCCAGCCGGCGGCCAATCAGCTCAACAGTCTGCTCACGGCGCAGCGCAACGGCAAGAAATAAAAAAATAGAAAACGGGCAGGCGCTGCTCATTTTTAAAGCGTCAGTCCCGCTTGAGCGGGACTGACGCTGTTCAGTAGCAACAAGCGGGAAATCATTCATGCGCAAATTTGCGGCCGGCCTGCTCAGAGCGGTGCACTGGCTTGAAGAGGCATTTCTGGTCAGCCTGCTGCTGACCATGATTGTGCTCGCCGTGATGCAGATCGTGCTGCGCAACGGTTTTGACGGCGGCTTTCTCTGGGTGGAAAGTTTCCTGCGTGTGCTGGTGCTGTGGATAGCCCTGGCGGGCGCCTTGCTGGCCAGCCGCAAGCAGCAGCACATCAGCATCGATATTGCCGGCAAATATCTGCCGCCAGCGGCGGCGCGTGCGGCCGCCGTCTTCAACGGTCTGTTCACTGCCGGCATCTGTTTCCTGCTCGCCTGGTATGCCCTGGAGTTCGTGAAAATCGAATTCGAATCCCCCAGTCCGGCGTTTGCGAATGTGCCGACCTGGCTGTGTGAAAGCATCATGCCGGTGGCCTTCGCGCTGATCGGTCTGCGCTATCTGCGCTTTGCCGGCCTGGCCCTGCGTCAGCCTTTATCGGCTCCGGCACAGGAGTCAGCGCCATGATTCTCCTGCTGGCCCTGTTGCTCTTGCTGGCGGCCGCACTCGGCGCGCCTTTGTTCGCGGTGATTGCCGGCGCGGCCATGCTCGGCTTTTTTGCCTCGGAAACGCCGCTCACCGTGATGGCGGTGGAGCTTTACCGTCTGGTTGATACGCCCATTCTGCTGGCCCTGCCGCTGTTCACTTTTGCCGGATATGTGCTGGGCGAATCACGTACCTCGCAACGTCTGGTCGGGCTCACCCAGTCCCTGATCGGCTGGATGCCGGGCGGTCTCGCCATCGTCGCCTTTCTTACCTGCGCTTTTTTCACTGCCTTCACCGGCGCTTCCGGCGTCACCATTGTGGCCCTGGGCGCGCTCCTGTATCCCGCTTTGCGTCAGGCCGGTTATGAAGACCGCTTTTCGCTGGGGCTGGTCACTACGTCCGGTTCCCTGGGCTTGCTGCTGCCGCCATCACTGCCCCTCATCCTGTTTGCCGTGATTGCCCAGCAGATTCCTGCCGGCAGCGGCATTTCCATACAGGATGTGTTTGTGGCCGGTCTGTTGCCGGCCCTGCTCATGGTGGCCTGCCTCAGCTTTTACGGCCTCTGGGTAACACGCCGGCACCCGGTGCCACTGTCACCGTTCAAGGCAGAGGCGGTGCGTCATGCCCTGTGGGAGGCACGCTGGGAACTGCCGCTGCCGGTAGTGGTGCTGGGCGGCATTTACGGCGGTTTTTTTGCTGTATCCGAAGCGGCGGCGGTGACGGCGCTTTATGTGGTGATTGTGGAATGCCTGATTTATCGCGAAATTCCACTGCGTCGCCTGGCGGGCATCATGCGCGAGTCCATGGTCATGGTGGGCGCGGTACTGGTGATTCTGGGCCTGGCTTTGGCGCTGACCAACTGGCTGATAGAAGCGGAAGTACCGACCACGCTGTTTGATTTCATCCGCGGTCATATCGACAACAAATACACCTTCCTGCTCCTGCTCAATATCTTCCTGCTCATTCTTGGTTGTCTGCTGGATATCTTTGCCGCCCTCGTCATCATGGTGCCGCTCTTGCTGCCGATTGCGGTGGGCTACGGTATTGATCCCGTGCATCTGGGCATCATCTTCCTGGCCAATATGCAGATCGGTTACTGCACGCCGCCGGTGGGCATGAATCTCTTCATGGCCAGCTACCGTTTCAAAAAACCCATTACCGAACTCTATGCCGCGACCTGGCCTTTCATTCTGGTGCTGATGGGCGCGGTGCTCATCATCACCTATGTGCCCTGGCTCAGTCTGGTGTTCGTGAAGTAAGGCCATGCACACGGGTAGCTGTCTCTGCGGTGCCGTGCGTTATGAGGTGGAAGGCGATATCCGCAAGGTCACGCACTGCCACTGCAGCATGTGCCGCAAGGCGCAGGGCAGCTTGGCGTGCTCCCGTCGGCAGGCGTGATGGCGCTTCACGAGCCAAGCATCACTACTCTTTTCGTCATCTGTGAAAACCAGAGAAGGACCACAGGAAAAAACAAAGTCACTGGGCCCTGGCCTGAAGCCTGCCGGGGCGACAGTTTTCTTTTTAAGAGCTTCGTCTCCCCCGGCAATGCGATGGTGATTTTTCCAGAAATTCATTCCCGGCCAATCAAGCAGCGCCACCCGATATCCCACTGCCCGTCAAAGAGAAAAGCGTCGGGTTGAAGCCCGACCTTCGACCGCTATAAGTTCCGCGGGAGAGGCGACAGGAGCTCAGGAAGCGGCTGTCAGCCGCTGTCTGCGCAAACGCCGGAAGTGCACGGTCGCCAGGGTCAGTGCAATCAGTTGCAAACCCGAGCAGGCAAAAAACAGCGAGCCAATACGCCAGTCATCCGCCGGTAAATGCGCGGCCAGCGCCAGCAGCGGGGTGCTAATCAGCGGGGCCAGCAGTGTCATCAGGCTGTTGATGCCGTTGATGGCGCCTTGCGTGATGCCCTGCTCGCGCACATCGGCCGCCTGCGAAATCAAGGATTGCAGCGAAGGGCTGGTGGCAAAGGAAAGGCTGTTGCAGACAATCAAGACAAGCAGCAGCCAGGGGGCCGTGGTGAAGCCATAGCCCAGGAAAATGATGGTCGCCGAGCTCATGCCGGTGAGGGCCATGCGCTTTTCGCCAAAGCGCTTTAGCAGTCGTCCCAGCAACACGCCTTGCACCATGGCGGCGGTGAGGCCGACCACAAACAGCGCCATGCCGTTTTCTTTCGGGCCCCAGCCGAAACGGAAACTGGTGTAGAGCACCCAGCCGGTCTGCAGCACCCATTGCGCGAGCATGCTGATGGCATAGACCAGCACGATCAGCCCGGCGCCGCCGCGGAGCTGCGCGGCATGCGAGAGCGAGCCCACGGGATTGGCGCGCTGCCAGGCAAGCGGCGCGCGCTTTTCCGGTGGCAGCGATTCCGGCAGCACGAAAAATCCGTACAGCCAGTTCAGCAGGGACAATGCCGCCGCGACAAAAAACGGCAGGCGCAAGTCCTGCTCACCCAACAGTCCTCCCATGACGGGCCCGAAGATGAAACCGATGCCGAAGGCGGCGCCGACGAGGCCAAAACCCCGGCCGCGGTTTTCCGGGGTGGTGATGTCGGCGACATAGGCCGTGGCCACGGTAAAGCTGGCGCCGGTGGCGCCGATGAGCACGCGCGTGAACAGCAGCATGGGCAATGAATACGTGAATGCTGTGATGAGGTAGCTCAGGCCCAGGCCGAAAGTCGAGAGCAGCAGGATGGGTCGGCGACCAAAGCGGTCGCTGAGGGCGCCGAGCAAGGGCACGCAAAGAAACTGCACGAGGCCGTAGGTGACCATGAGCGCGCCATACCACCAGGACTGCGCCTGTGCTGAGTCGGTGAGCGTGCCGATGAGGGCGGGCAGCACGGGCAGCATGAGGCCTATGCCCAGCACGTCGATGAATACGGTGATGAGGATGAAAGGCAGGCTGGCTCGCCGTGACATCGACGACTTCCTCTGGTTTTTGTGGTGGCCGCAAGCGGGCCGGCCAGCCTGCCACAGCCGGCGCCGTCATGGCAGCGTGAGCGCAGGAAAAAAGCGCTCATGCCTTGTGCCGCAGCGGAGAGATCGGGGCGGGCGTCGGATTCAGGAACGCAGCGGACAGGCCATGATGAAGGCGTCAAAGCCCTGGCCGAGGTAGAGGGTGCGGGCGGCAATGAGGGCACTGGTGACGGCGCTGATGCGCTGGCCGTCGTCGGCAAAGAACACGCGGCTCTGGCCGGTGTCGGGGTTGACTACATAAACCGTGCTGGCCGAGCGCTGCGCGCTGCTGGACTGATGGCGCATGAAGGCCAGCAGCGGCCCGTGTGCGGCGGTGAAATACGTGCCCGGCTCCGGTCCGGGCGAGAGCCCGTCCAGATGTTCGGCGCGAAACACCACGCGCGGCTTGCCCAGACGGCCATCGGCCTGGCGCGGATATTCCAGCAGCGTATTGCCGAAGGTGGTCACGGCCAGTACGCGCCGGCCTTCGGCCACGATGCCGTTGGGAAAGCTCAGGCCCTCGGCAACCACGGCAAAGCCCTGTCCCTCGCGGTAGCGCACCAGCGTGGCACGGCTCTGGCGCAGGGCCAGCTCGAGCACGCTGGCGCCGTTGCGGCGGTCGTTGCTGACATAGACATCACCGTCCTCGGTGATGGCCAGGTGATTGGGTGAGCTCAGCAGTGGATCGCTAAGGCGCTGGCGGAATTGCAGGCCGTCCGCGCGCAGGCTGTACACCAGCAGGCTGTGCTTCCGGCTATTGGCATTGTCTTCATCGTGATTGATGACCCAGAGCCGCCACTCGCCGCCCTCTTGCTGCAGGGCAAGATGATGCGGCCGGAAGACCAGTCCGGCGGGTTCGCCACGCCGCGGCAGGTTGCTCAGGCGACCGCTGGCCAGGTCATGGCGCTGGATGTTGCCGGTGCTGGCAAAGTTGCGGCGGTCGTGACTGGAGATGAGCAGGGCGTCGCCGGCCGGGGCCAGCAGCAGGCTGTGCGGGCCGGGGCCGGTCGCGATACGGCGGCAGGCCGCGCTGTCCACGCGCGGGTCGCCGGCCGGCGACGGCTTGGCGGCTGCCCCGGGAGACAGCAGGCACAAGCTGGTAAACAGCAGGAAAGCGTAAGCAGGCCGTGCCAAGGCCATGAGCAAGCCCTTTAGCTTGTTGCAGGAGAGCACCACGCTAAGGGCGGGCGACTGCCCCGCCAAGTGCACGAAGCTGCTACAAGCTCAGGCGGCCCAGAGTTTGCGCAGCGGAAAACTGCCGCGGTAATAGCTTTCCGTTTGCTGCAGCGCTTCTTTCAGCAACTGGTCGGCACGGCCGCGACTCAGGAATTCGCACAGACCCTTGTGCACGATATTGACGATTTCGCGCAGCGCGCCTTCGGCAATGAAGACATTTTCCGGGCCCGGAGCGCCTTCGCTGAGCCAGGCCTTGATGGCGTTTTCAGCAGGCAGGGACAGATCCAGTGCCGGCAGTTTTTCCAGCAGCAGTTCACGCATGCGCGCATTCATGTCGGAGGGGGTGCGCGAGAACACGGTATTCACCAGTTGCACGCAGCCGGCCAGAGCTTCTTCTTCCTGAGCGGAAAGGCGGTCGCGTATCACCGGCTTGCGCAGGACCGGAGCGGGCTCGGCCATGGCCTCGGTCGCGGCCGCAGGCAGGCCGCTGCCGCGCGGCTCTTTCAGCAATTTTCCGTCTTCGCTGGTGAGCGCGCGCAGGAGGCTTTGCAGCATGCGTGAGCGTTGCGCCGTGAGCGCGGGAGTGGTGCAGATATCGCTCAGGAAACCCTGAAAGGCGAAGGCAGGCTGACGCGAGTATTTGAGCTCCCAGATGATGACGGCTTCGGTGAGGGCATCTCCGTGAAGGTAAGCGGAGAGCACCTGCTGGATGACAAGTTTTTTCTGTGCGATATCCATGTTCGGTCGTATGTTCTTCTGCGGTGGCCGGGCGATGGGCATGAGCCGCGTCTGTACAGGCAGGGCGCTCATGCAGGCCTGATTCGGCAGGCCCTCAGCGCTGTTGAGCAATGTGTATGCCATGCGGCAGCGGTGCGCGGGATCAGTGTGGGCGCGGCACAGGCCGCGCGCTGCATGTCAGGCCTGCCTTGTCTTGGTGCTTGTGCTCGATGCTGTGCAAGCTGGCTGTGCAGCTGGCATGAAAAAGCCCGCAGCAAGCGGGCTTTTCAATACGTCGGGAGCTTTGTGCTCAGGGTTTGGCGCTATTGCCCTTCTTCAATTGCGCTTCCAGTTCGCGTATCTGCTTTTCTTTCAGGGCGATGATCATCTCGCCGTCCTCAATCTGGGCTTTGAGATCGGCCTCGCGCGCGGCCAGCTCTTCCTGCTCGGCCTTCACCTTGTCCAGTTCTTCTTCGCTCAGGGCGACGGCATCCGATTCCGGCGCCGGATTCACGATAACGGGGGCCGGCGGCGTGGCGACAACAGGTGCCGGTGTGGCGGGCGGCGGGGCCTCGGTCTCCGAACAGGCACAAAGCACGCTCATCAATGTCGCCAGCAAGCCCTTTTGCATCATGTGGTAGTGCATTCTCATTCCTGTCTCCTTGAACTCACTCAAGCGGGCTCACACAAGCTGGCTTGCATCGCAGGCAGTCGCGACCGACACTCGCCGCCGTTATCGGGCAGGCAATGGTGCAAAGCCGGACCTGCCCTGTCAATTTGGAAAAGACCATGCCGGCCGGCCGGCGAGGATATCCGATGTTCCTGCCACTGCGCGCCAGCCTGCAATTTTTCTGGCACTACCTCACCCCTTTGCTGGGGCGCTTGCTGCCTGTTTTGCTGCCGCTGGTGCTGGTGCTGAACTATCGCTTCTTTCTGGTGCTGGGCGCTGATGCCGAAAAGGCCATGCAGGACCCGCTCTCACTGCTGCTACAGATGCTGGGCGGGCTGGCGGCCAGTGCCCTGGCCATCGTCTATACCGCGGCCATCTTGCGCGGCGACGATACCGCACCGGCAACACTCTGGCGGCGCGCGCTGCCGCGTCTGCCTTCGTTATTCCTGGTGCAGATACTGGCCGGCGTGGCCATCGTGCTCGGCCTCATCGCCCTCATCCTGCCCGGGCTCTACCTCATGGGCGTACTGCTGCCGGCCTATGTGCTGGTGGTGGAGGAAAAGCAATCGGCGCCAGAGGCCCTGCGTAATGCCTGGCAGCATTTTCGCGCGCGCCCCTGGGAGCTCAGTGCCAGTTTCTGTTTTGTGCTCTCTGGCCTGCTCATCGTGCTCTCCGGCCTGGGCTCGCTGGAGCGACTGCTGGACGGCGCGGCATTGCCCCTGCGCATAGCGGCTGCCTCCGGCCTTGATCTCATCGGCCAGCTGTTCAGCCAGCTCATCGCCATCCTGCTCGTGCATGTCTGGTTTGCTGCCGGCCAAGACAAGAAAAAAGAGGAAAAAGGCCGGACTTCTGTCTGATTTCAGGCTCGGGCCGGTTGTTTCGGAACTGATGGGTCGCTAAATTGCCGCCGCAATTTCCTGCGAGACGAGTGTTTCATGGCTGCTGATTTCCGCCTGCCCGAGCGCGCTCATGCGCGTCATTATCTGGGCGTCATCCTTACCCAGGTCGCCTTGTTTGCCGTGGTCTATGGCGGCTGTAACTGGTTGACCGCGCAGCGTGAGGATGTGGGGCATTATTACTTTGCCTGGGAGCTTGGGCTGCCCTTCTGGCCGCGCATGATCTGGGTCTATCACTCCATCCTGCTGCTTTTTCTGGTCCCGCTGTTCCTGTTCAAGCGCGCACAGGTGCAGGCCATCGGCCGTGCTTTCGCCTGCGTGACGCTGGCTGGTGGCGTGTGCTTTCTGCTGTTTCCGGGTGTGGCGGGATTTACGCGCACCGATTATGCGAACGAGTCCGGCCTGCAGGCCTTGGCTTTCAGCATCCTCTATCACGCCGACAATGTGCATAACGTGATGCCTTCATTGCATGTGGCCTATTGCACGCTGGTGATACTGGCTATCCAGAAGCAGCTGGAGGGCAGTCGCTTGCGTCTGCTGTTCTGGGGCTGGCTGGTCGCCATCGTGAGTTCCACCGTGCTGGTGCACCAGCATCATCTGGTGGATCTGCCCACTGGCGCCATTCTCGGCTATGGCGGCTACCGGCTTTTCCTGCGCTGGAGTGAACTGGCGGCGGCGCTCCCATTCGGGCAGCATGACCCTTCCTTGCACAAGGGAGATGTTTCATGAAGCGTCAGTTTGTTTTGCTCATGCTAGGCGTGAGCCTGTGCAGGCCATCATGGGCCTCACCCGAGACCATTAGCGCCGATGTCCTGGCGGCGCGTTTGCAATCCGGAGAGAAGGTCCTGGTGGTGGATGTGCGCACGCCGGCAGAATTTGCCAGTGGCCATCTGCCCGGCGCCATCAATTTGCCGCACGCCAACATCACCGGCGATGAAGAGGTGCTTCGCCAATGGAAGGAGCAACCGGTCATGCTGTACTGCCGCAGTGGCCGCCGCGCTTCAGCGGCGGCAGCCGTTCTCGAGGAAAAGGGCTTCAGGCGTCTTGAACAACTGCAAGGCGATATGCCCGGCTGGGAAAAAAGCGGTTATCCCGTACAGAAATAAGGCCCGCGTTCAGGCGGGCTCTGCCGGCAAGGCCTCTGCCACGCGATTGCGGCCCTCACTCTTGGCGAGGTAGAGCGCATCATCCAGCCGGCAAAAGAAAGCGATTTCATCCTCAGCGGCGCCGACTTGCGCCACCGCCAGGCTGGCCGTGACCGGCCGGCTGATGCTGAAGTCGTGGCTGGCCAGGCGCTGGCGCAAGTTTTCCGCCAGTGCCAGCGCCTGTTCCTGTGCGCAGTCCGGCAGCAGCACCATGAACTCCTCTCCGCCCCAGCGTGCGACCACATCACTGCCGCGCAGGCTGCCTCTGACCAGATGTGCCAGCGTGCGCAGCACGGCATCGCCGACGAGATGGCCTGCCTCGTCATTGATCGCCTTGAAATGGTCGATATCAAAAAGAATGGCGGACAGCGGTTTGCGCGAGCGCTGTGTCTCGCGCATGAAGCTTTTCAGGACGATTTCGAAGGCCTGGCGATTGAGGCAGCCGGTAAGCGCATCATGCGCGGCCATGCGCTCCAGTCGGCTCTGGTAGCGGCGTACAGCCAGCCAGGCAATCAGCAGCACCAGCAAGCTAATCACCAGTGCCACCGCCAGATTCAGCAGCAATACCCGTTGCACCGGCAGCATGTCTTCGGCCTCGCCCTGTTCAACCACCAGATACCAGCGCAGTTCGGGAATGAAGCGTGAACTGACCAGCACACGTCCGCCCGGCGCCTCGTAGCTGAGCTGGGTGGGCCGGGCATCGCGATTGAGAATCTGCTTCTCCAGCTTGCCAAGGCCGGGGATGCCGCGCAGGAAGCCGCGGTTCTGGTTCAGTGATTTGCCGGCCAGCATCACGCGACCTTCGGCATTGGTGAAATAGATGACGCGCTGGAAGCGATCCTGATAGTTCTCGATGATCTGCGACATGCTGTCCAGGGCCAGACCCACGCCCGTCGCCCCGATGAAGTTGCCGTTATAGTCCTCGACACGATGGTTGATGAAGATGGTGATGGCGTCACGGTTACCCATGTCGACATCAACATTGGTTTCATAATCTTCCTTCATGTCGCGCACGCGATAAAACCAGGTGTCGCGCTTTTCGCCCTCGCTCACGGTCTTGAGCAGGCCGTCGGCATAGTAGTAGTGGCCGCTTTGGCTGGAGACGAGGAAGCTGGTTACTGTGCCGTATTTCCGCTTGACCTCGGCCAGATAGCGCACGATGGCATCCTGGTCCGGCTCGCCAGCGAGCAGCCAGTCGCGCACAAAGGTGTCCTGCGCCATCAGTGAGGAAATGAACACCGGCGGCAGGATGTCTTTCTGGATTTCCGAATAGATATTGTCGCTGGTCAGCGGCAGCGAATTCTCGGCGATATTGTGGCGGATATAGTCGCGCGAGCTCATGTAGTTGATCACGCTATTGCTGACAAAGCCGAGCAGCAGAAGTAGCGAGAGCCAGCCCAGCAGGCGGTATTTCTCGGGGAAGATGTGCAGCATGCAGGAGGCACCAAAGCGGTGAAAAATGACAAAACCAGGCGCTGGTCAGCGGCCGAGGCCGGATGATGGCAAGACCGGGGGCTTTCGACAACGGCAGCGGTCGTTCGTTTGAAAAAATGAGCGCCGATCTCGGCAGCGAGGATTTTTTTAGCGCCTCGCCCCGGCAAAGGCCGCGGCCCCGTGCCCTTGCGCTGGACTCCAGCACCAGCCTTCTGCACCTGTGGCCGCACAGCAGTAAAAAGCACGGAAACTCATGGCGACGCCGGGCAGGACGCCCGAGAGTCACGAAGGCCACGGCCGGCCGCGCACACCCCGGCAGTGATTCAGCGTTCATAGGGTGGGAAAAGGCGATCAGCCTTTACCCACGCGCATCATGGCCATGATTCAACGATGTGGGTGATTTCGAGTTCAGTCCGCGTGGGTAAATGGGATTTACCCAACCTGCGCTTGCTGCCGGGGATTTGAAAATGGATTCGCTTGTAGGTTGGGGTAAGGCAAAGCCGCACCCCAACGTTATCGAATTCGGCGTGGTGGTGCACTCAAGAATGTTGGGGTTCGCAAGCTCACCCCAACCTACGCTTGCTGGCTTCTGATGTTTCTCTGCGAGGGCGTTGCGCCTCGCCCGCGGGGCCTCACTTTCTTTGGTTACTCGGCCTACGGCCTCGCCCTTTGGGCCGCCCAACAAAACGGGCGTTCACCTCGCTACGCGAGGATGTCGCCAAAAGAAAGTAAGCCAAGAAAAGGCGATCCCGGGGCGTTCGTCCCGCCCTTGGCGGGATGCCCTGCGCTGCTCAGGTTCTGGCGGGGGCTGCGGAACTCGCCTTTGCTGCGCAAACGCTCAGACAGTCCTCGCCCTATTTCCGCCAGCCCCTTCCGCTGCTCGGCTCACTCACGGGAACTGGAAGGGCAAAAAGCACGCATCGCTGCGCTCGCTGAAGGCAAGGTCAACAGCGAGACAAAAGAGAAAAGGGAGTGGCGCGAAGCGCCACTCCCTTTTCTCTTTTTTGGTTTATTGAGGGTTTAGTCCCTGGTCGTAATGCGTAATCACCGTCTTTGCAAAAGCAGCCGCCACTCGCAAGGGCGAGCAAAGCGAGACTATCCCCCGGACTTCTTCACCTACGGCCCCGGCAGCGGCAAGAAAGCAGAGGGAAGTTGCGAGTCGCGAATGCGCGAGCATGACCACAAGCAAGCCAGAAAAGAGAACGGTTCACATCAAATGAAGGGCCGCCCGCAGGGCTCGCCTTTCTTTGCTTACTTTCTTTAGGCAAAGCAAAGAAAGTGAGGCCCGGTGCAGCCGCAATCCCCTTAAGGAATAAACAACAGAAGCAACCCCGTCGGAGCACCTTACCGAATCCCCGACAGTACCCAAATCCCCGCACTCCCGGGCAATCCCCAAGCAAATGCGCGAGCCGCGTACACCCCGGAAGTGAATCAGTGAGCGTAGGGTGTGCAAAGGTGAAACCTTTGCGCACGCGTCAGTGGCCATGATTCAACGATGCAGGTGGTTTTGAGGATTGTCCGCGTGCGCAAACAAGTTTGCACACCCTACGCTTGCTGGTTTTTTCGGTGGAGGAGGTGGTGGCGGCGGACGTTGATAAGTCGGTTTTTGCGGATTCCCTCCATTTGTTGCAGGGGGGCGCGGGGGAGTAGTTATTCCCTTTGTTGGCATTTTTCATCTCCTATGGCGCGCTCATAAACTCAACATGAGCTACGTCGGTGGCATCAATTAAAATACTATCAACCCCGGTTATTGCTACTTCATTTTGCCCATCAAGCCAGCTGGGCTCCTTTATTACATAGTGGCCTGTATTGGGTTGAGAGGGCCAGGCGCTCGGCCAGCCATAAACTCTTCGATCGTCTTTTAAATGGAGGACGACATATGAAGGAGTTAAGAAAGCTCCGTACCATTCTGAAGAGTAAGATGATTCTCTTGTTATCTTTAAGTCCCGTAGCACGGAGTGAATTATGTCATTGTTTGTCAAATATGAGATTAATAGCCCAAGAAGAATTGCATAAGCCGCCGAAATAATAATGGCGTCATTGCTGCCCCAAATGAACGGGTTGCTCAGTAAGGCTCCTAGAGCTAAAAGAATTTTCTCTGTTAACGCAGTGAGTGCTTGAATAATGACTGTGAAGACAAGGGCTTGAATTACGCGTTCAAAAGCTGCAGGTTTTGGATAAGCTGTAAGTCCGTGGAATATCCAAGCGCACAAAAGCCCAGGAAGTAGGCTCTGTAGAAAAGGGATAAGGTCTGTTATTTCTTCCATTCTTCATGTCCAATAAAAAAGGGGGCGAGTGGCCCCCTTTTTTTCTTACCAGCTCAACGCACCACCAGTCTGATACTCCGTCACTCGCGTCTCAAAGAAATTCTTCTCCTTACGCAAGTCCATGATCTCCGACATCCACGGGAAAGGATTCTTCACGCCGGGGAACTGCTCCGGCAAACCCAGCTGCGCCAGACGACGATTCGCAATGAACTGGAGATACTCCTCCATCATGGCCGCATTCATGCCCAGCACCCCACGCGGCATGGTGTCGCGTGCGTATTCCACTTCCAGCTGCGTGCCTTCCAGAATCATCTGGATGACTTCCTGCTGGAATGCCGTGCTCCACAGATGCGGATTCTCGATCTTGATCTGGTTGATCACATCGATACCGAAATTCACATGCATGGACTCATCACGCAGGATGTACTGGAACTGCTCGGCAACGCCCGTCATCTTGTTGCGGCGGCCCATGGAAAGAATCTGGGTGAAGCCGCAGTAGAAGAAGATGCCTTCCAGCACGCAGTAGAACGCAATCAGGTTGCGCAGCAATTCCTGATCGGTTTCCGTGGTGCCGGTGGTGAAAGTGGGATCACCCAGGCTCTGGGTGTACTTGAGACCCCAGGTGGCCTTGCGCGCCACGCTTTCCACTTCGCGGTACATATTGAAGACTTCACCACCGTCCAGGCCCAGCGATTCGATGCAGTACTGGTAGGCGTGGGTGTGGATGGCTTCTTCAAAGGACTGGCGCAGGATGTACTGGCGGCATTCCGGATTGGTGATGAGGCGGTAGATGGCCAGCACGAGATTGTTCGCCACCAGCGAATCCGCGGTGGAGAAAAAGCCGAGCGAGCGCATCACGATGCGGCGCTCGTCTTCGGAAAGCTGGCCATCGTTGGCGCGCCACATGGACACGTCCTTGGCCATGTTCACTTCCTGCGGCATCCAGTGGTTGGCGCAGCCGTCGAGATATTTCTGCCAGGCCCACTCGTACTTGAAGGGCACGAGCTGGTTGAGATCGGCGCGGCAATTGATCATGCGCTTGTCGTCCACCTGCACACGGGCGGCACCCATCTGCAGCTCTTCCAGACCGGGCGCGACATCCAGCTTGGCGAGTGCGGCCGCGGCACGGGCCTTCACCTCATCGCCATTCAAGGCGTCTTCGGCCTTGAGCTGGTTCAGGGCGCCGGCGACGATGGCGGCGGGGTGGGCGACAGCGGCGGCGCTTCCTGCGAGGGAGGCCAGAGCGGGGGCAGCAGGTTGAGCGACAGCTGCAGATGGCTGAGCAGATACCACTGCTGGTGCCGCCGCAGTTGCTGGCCGCGCAGTTGCTTGCGCAGCTTCTGCCGGCGCAGGCGTCGGCTTTGCAATGGGGGTTTCTTCCTCATTGAATTCATCCCAGGAGATCATCTCTCGTCCTCACATCATTTATGGGTCACGTGTCGCGACATCAGCCCTTGCTGTTTCCGTTTAGCAAGCGCGCGCTGACAACTGCCGTGTTTGTTTTTTGGTTTTGCTTTGAATCTTTTTTCCCGAATCATGTCAGTGTTGATTCGGAGAAAGGTGGGTTACGCGCTGTGCGCTAACCCACCCCACGTTCTTTGCTTTTGCACCTTGAAGCGTTGCGCTGCATCAATGGTGTTTTACTTTTATCGCTTTCAATCCCTGCCACTGCTGAAAGTTTGACTGCGGGATGGATGGCTAGGCGCGGCTTGGTTGGACGGCCGCAGCATACAAATAGTATGTGAGGACCGGCCGACCAAGCCGCAACAACGCCAGGCGCCCGCAGGCGAGCTTTCAATTATTGGCAGGCTTCGCAGTCGGGGTTATCGATCGAACAGGCTTTCGGTACGGGGGCGGCGGTTGGCGCTGCCTCCACCAGTTCGGTCACCGTGGCCTTCACTGCGTTCAATGCGCCGTCGGAAATCGTGGATTTCTCGGCAGCGGTGGCACCGATGGCGCGGAGGTAGTAGGTGGTCTTGAGACCGCGATACCAAGCCATGCGATAGGTGACATCCAGCTTCTTGCCCGAGGCATTGTTGATGTACAGGTTCAGCGACTGCGCCTGGTCTATCCACTTCTGGCGACGCGAGGCGGCATCCACCAGCCAGCGCGGTTCGATTTCAAATGCGGTGGCATAGATGGCCTTGAGATCGTCGGGAATGCGGTCGAGTTTCTGCACGGAGCCGTCGTAGTACTTGAGATCGTTCACCATGACATTGTCCCAGAGGCCGCGTGCTTTCAGCTCGTGCACGAGGAAGGGATTGACCACGGTGAATTCGCCGGAAAGGTTCGATTTCACATACAGGTTCTGGTAGGTCGGCTCGATGGACTGCGAGACGCCGCAGATATTGGAAATAGTGGCCGTGGGGGCGATCGCCATCACATTGGAGTTGCGCATGCCCTGGGTCTGCACGCGGGTGCGCAGCGGTGCCCAGTCCAGGGTCTGCGACAGGTTTACGTCCACATAATTCTCGCCGCGGTTGTCGGCGATGCTCTTCACGGAATCAATCGGCAGTATGCCGCGGCTCCACAGCGAGCCTTCATAGGTGGAGTAGCTGCCACGCTCTTGCGCCAGATCCACCGAGGCTTCAATGGCGTAGTAGCTGATCACTTCCATGGAGGTGTCGGCGAACTTCACGGCGGCATCGGAGGCGTAGGCAATCTTCTGCACATACAGCGCATCCTGGAAGCCCATGATGCCCATGCCCACCGGGCGGTGACGCAGATTGGATTTACGTGCCTGCGGCACGGCGTAGTAGTTGATGTCGATCACGTTGTCGAGCATGCGCAGCGCGGTCTTCACTGTGGCCTTGATCTTCTCGACATTGAGGCCGTTGGCATCAACATGGTTGACGAGATTGATGGAGCCCAGATTGCAAACCGCGATTTCTTCGGCCGATGTATTGAGCGTGATTTCCGTGCACAGGTTGGACGAATGCACGACGCCGACATGCTGCTGCGGCGAGCGCAGATTGCAGACATCCTTGAAGGTGATCCAGGGATGGCCGGTTTCAAACAGCATGGACAGCATCTTGCGCCACAGGTCCTGGGCACGAACACGCTTGAACAACTTGTGCTTGCCTTCGCGGGTGAGTTGCTCGTATTCGCAGTAGCGCTTTTCAAACGCGGCGCCATACAGATCATGCAGATCGGGGGCGTCGGCGGGCGAGAACAGGGTCCATTCGCCATCGTCGAAGACGCGCTTCATGAACAGGTCGGGAACCCAGTTGGCGGTGTTCATGTCATGCGTGCGGCGACGGTCGTCACCGGTGTTCTTGCGCAGTTCGAGGAATTCCTCGATGTCGAGATGCCAGGTTTCCAGATAGGAGCAGACCGCACCCTTGCGCTTGCCGCCCTGATTCACGGCGACGGCGGTGTCGTTGGCCACTTTCAGGAAAGGCACGACGCCCTGTGACTTGCCGTTGGTGCCCTTGATGTAGGTGCCGAGAGCGCGCACCGGGGTCCAGTCATTGCCGAGGCCGCCCGCCCATTTGGAGAGCATGGCGTTGTCCTGGATGGCACCGAAAATGCCGTGCAGGTCATCAGGCACGGTGGTCAGGTAGCAGCTGGAAAGCTGCGGGCGCAGGGTGCCGGCGTTGAACAGCGTCGGTGTCGAGGCCATGTAATCGAAGGTCGACATGATGTTGTAGAACTCGATGGCACGCGCTTCGCGATTCTTTTCCTGCACGGCGAGGCCCATGGCCACGCGCATGAAAAATACCTGCGGCAGCTCGAAACGCACGTCATTGGAGTGAATGAAGTAGCGGTCGTAGAGGGTTTGCAGGCCGAGATAGGTGAACTGGAAGTCGCGCTCGGGGCGGAGGGCGCGGCCGAGTTCGGCGAGGTCGAAAGTGGCGAGTTCGGGAGACAGCAGCTCCAGCTCGATACCTTTGGCGATATAGGCAGAAAGTGCCTTGGGGTAATGCACGCTCATCTCGCCCTGGGTGGCGCTTTCGGCAACGCCGAGGAAAGAAAGTGCTTCGCTACGCAGCTGGTCCATGAGCAGACGGGCGGTAACGTAGGTGAAGTTGGGTTCCTGTTCGATCAATACGCGGGCGCACATCACCAGCGTGGTGTTGATGTCGGATTCCTTCACGCCGTCGTAGAGGTTGCGCAGCACATCATCGACGATGAGGCCGGCATCCACGCCCTCCAGGCCTTCGCAGGCATTGCTGACCAGGGCCTCAAGGCGGGCAAGATTCAGCGGCTTTTTCTGGCCGTGGGCATCGGTGACCTGCAGGGTGGTCTGGGCACGGGTGCTAGCCGGCTGCGCGGTTTCACGGGCGCGGCTGCGTTCGTCACGGTAGATCACGTAGGCGCGGGCGATTTTCTGTTCGCCGGAGCGCATCAGGGCCAGTTCGACCTGATCCTGGATTTCCTCGATATGCACGGTGCCGCCGGTGGGCATGCGACGTCGGAAGGTGCTGCTGACCATGGCGGTGAGCTGGGCCACGGTTTCGTGGATGCGTGAGCTGACGGCGGCATTGCCACCTTCCACGGCCAGGAAGGCCTTGGTGATGGCGATGGCGATCTTGCTGTCGTCATAGGGCACCACGGTACCGTTGCGCTTGATGAGGCGCAGGGTGCCGGGGGCAGTGGTCATTATGTCCGAGGCGGCGGGGGCAACCGGGGTGGCAGCGGCGGGGCCGCCAGAGATCGAGGTTTCCGTGTGCATGATGCTTCCCGTGAGCAAGTGAAAGGGGCAAAAACAATGAAAAAGGGGGTACCGAAACCCGCGCCGCGCCTGGGGCAGGGGAGTTGTCGCGCTTCAGGTCAAACACTATATCTTGTGGGTGTCGCCTTCCGCTGCGAGGGGCGTTTTGACGCCGCTGAACTCCCTGTAAACCATGCTGACTCTAGAAAACCATCTGTGAAACCCTCTACTTTCACCCTGTATTGTTATGAGAATTCGGGCGGGTGGGTGAAAGTGTTCTGCCGGGCTGCAACGCAACATATGGTGTCGGTACCTCTGTAGGGCTACAAGATAAGCCGTTTGACGGGGGGCTGCAAGTAAAAATGGGCAGGGAAAAGCTGTGGATAGCTTGTGGGCAGAGCGTGGATGTTCTGTGTTGTGATGGCCATCACCCTGTGGTCTCAGGCCCTGCCGGTGTGGACACTATATATAGTGGTCGGCTTTTGTCTGCTCAGTGACTGTCCAGATCCTCTGTGAGTGGAGACTACGGTCTTGTATCTGTTTCGTTAGGAGGGCTTGGGAAGCGCAGTTACAATTCGTATGCTCCCTCGCGGTTACAATTCGCCGGGCCTTGATGCAGGCCGGTATCTAGTTGATCTGACTAAAGGAATTCGAGCATGAACCAGACTACGGAAAAGTTGCCGCGGGTGCTGATCGTGGAGGATGACGAACGCCTGGCTGCGCTGACGCAGGAGTACCTGATCCGCAATGGCCTGGAAGTCGGGGTGGAAACGGATGGCCTGCGTGCTATACGCCGCATCATCGAGGACCAGCCTGACATGGTCGTGCTGGACATCATGCTGCCCGGGGCTGACGGCCTGACCGTCTGCCGTGAAGTACGTACCCAAGGCTACCAGCACCCCATCCTCATGCTGACTGCCCGTGCCGAAGACATGGACCAGGTGCTGGGTCTGGAAATGGGCGCCGACGATTATGTGGCCAAGCCGGCCCAGCCACGGGTATTGCTGGCCCGTATCCGTGCCCTGATGCGGCGGTCCGACATGGTGGTGGAAGAAGTGCCCAATCGCCTCGACTTTGGCGAGCTGGTCATCGACAACGGTGCCCGTGCCGTCATTCTTAATGGCGATACCGTGGAGTTCACCAGCGCTGAATACGACCTGCTCTGGCTGCTGGCCTCCAATGCCGGCCGCATTCTTTCCCGCGAGGACATCTTCGAGCGTCTGCGCGGTATCGAATACGACGGCCAGGACCGCTCCATTGATGTGCGCATTTCGCGTATCCGCCCGAAGATCGGTGACGACCCCGAAAATCCGCGTCGTATCAAGACCGTGCGCAGCAAGGGTTATCTCTTCGTCAAGGAATCCGCCTGATTCCCTCTGAGTCGCCCGCATGCCCAGCAGCATATTTGTACGAATTTATGGCGGTTTGCTGCTGGTCATCGCGGCGGTGGCCCTGGCTGGTTATTTTTTCATCCAGGCGATCAACACCCAGCGTGCAGACTCTTACCGCGAAAGCATGGCGACCGGTATTTTCCGGCTGATTGCACTGGGGGTTTCGCGACAGGAAGGGGATGCCCGCATCACCTGGCTGTCTGAAGCCAGCCAGATCATGGAGAGTCCCATTACGGTCGTGCCGCCAACGCCTGAGCAATTCACGGAGGATGAGCTTGAGCGGCTCGTGGCGGGGCGCGCCATTTTCCGCGCCAATGAAGAGCAGAATTTTGCCGACATCTATTCACGTATTCCCGGCAGTCGCGAGCTTTACATCAAGACCCGCATGTCCAAGGTCGGTGAGCAGCAAGCCAAGGCGCTGGCCGTTTTCTTTCTGGAAGAGTTGAGTCATTACCCCGGGCGTGAGGAGCAGCGCATCCAGGAGCTGCAACACTATTTTCCTTATCCCGTGGTCATGATGCCTTTCTACAAGGCCGCGCTGGACCGCGACCAGCAAGCCCGCATTCGTCGTAATGAAGTGGTGCTGGTGTTGAAAGAGGGCTCGGGTACGCGCAATTCTTCCTTGCGCATCGTGGTGCCTTTGCCGGGCGGTGATCGTGTGTTGGTGATGGGGCCGCTTTATATTTTTGACTGGATGCCCATGCAGTTGGTGCTGATGGTAGCCATCGCATCACTTTCCATCATAACGGTGGCCGCGTATTTCATCATTCATCCCCTGGAGCGCAAGCTCAAGAAAATGGAATCAGCGGTACGGCAGATTCGCGGCGGGGATCTCAGTGCACGTGCGCAGGTTCAAGGCTCTGATGAGGTCAGCCAGTTGGCACATGCTTTCAATGGCATGGCGGAGCATATCCAGCGTCTTATTGATTCGCAGCGAGAGCTGACTCGTGCGGTGTCGCACGAGTTGCGCACGCCTGTCGCGCGCCTGCGCTTCGGTATGGAAATGCTGGCGGAAACCGATGATGGCGAACAGCGTTTTGACCAATTGCAATTGCTGGATCAGGACGTGGAGCAGCTCAACCAGCTTATCGATGAAATTCTCACCTATGCCAAGCTGGAGCAAGGCACGCCTTCGCTCAAGTTTGAAACGATTGAGCTCAAGAAGCTGATGCATCGCGTCGGGCAGGAAACAACTGCGCTCAATACGGGGCATGTGATCGAGGTGGTGGACGCCGGAGCGGATGTGCGTGTCGAAGCGGAAATGCGCTATCTGCACCGCATTCTGCAGAATCTGGCCGGTAATGCGGTGCGCTATGCCAGAACCCGTATCCGGATATCGGGTGGAGTAAAAGGCAATGCGGCCTGGGTGCAGGTAGAAGACGATGGCCCCGGTATTCCTGAAAAAGACAGAGACAGGATTTTTGAGCCCTTTGCCCGTCTGGATGACAGCCGTACACGCTCCTCTGGGGGGTATGGCCTGGGACTGTCCATCGTGCAGCGCATTGCCTTCTGGCATGGCGGCCACATGGAGGTCGGTCAGAGTGCGGAGCTGGGCGGGGCTCGTTTCACCTTTCGCTGGCCTGTTCGTCAGGCTCTGCGTCATGTCCGCGCCAAAGGCCGCCAGGGCGCTGACAACATGCTGTAACAGGATGCACACAGCGGCTCAACAGACCAAAAGCCGCTATCGCGGGAGCATGGCCTCATTCAGTCAAAGCAAAACCCGCAATGATTGGACTCCTCAAAGGCAGTAATCGTTGTACCCCTGTTAGGCCCGCATGATGCGGGCTTTTTTTTTATCCAATTATTCCCCTCAGAAATTGCATTTTTTGCAACTATCTTGCTCAAAAACCAAACTCTAAATCGCAAGGTTCTCAAGCTCGGTCCCCTCATAATCTTTAGCCAAATCAAACAGCTATCGGAAAATAGTTTTCAAAATGGCAATTTAATTGCATTTCAATGCGTTATTTTGCATATTATGCAATATAACGTATTGCATGGTGAATCAGGTGAAACCAGGTTCAAGTAATGTGGTGAGTCTTGTCCCTCCAACACCGGACCAGTTTGGGCTGCTGGGCGATGAAAGCCGATATATGAGCCTTGTTCTGGAGGCTTTTGAAAATCACCTTCGTGGAACTCGTGCACTGAAAGACTCATCTACTAAGTTGGCCATGGGCCAAATCAGACGATTTGCAGGATTCGTACAAAAGCCCATTTGGCAGTGGAGTCAGATGGATTTTGATTCGTTTATGGGCAGCAAAAAGAGAGTGAGGCCGCTTTCTGCTGCAACTCAAGCAGGATACCTCTCATATTTGAGAATGCTACAAGAGTGGCTTCATGCAAATTCAGAGTTGAGAGCGCTTATAGAGGCCAAATTCAGTGCAGACGTACAGGAGTGGGTCAGCTATGAGACCGCGATACCGCTAAGGGGGAAAAACAAAAAGCGCGCTTCAGAAACCTGCTCTCTAAATCCAGATGAAGTGAAAGCTCTCCTCAATGCATTCGACTCAGAAATAGAGAAAGCGTTCAGATCGGGATGCAAGGCGGCATTCCCTCTCGCAAGAGACAAGGTGGCTACTATATTTTTGTACTGCTATGCGCTACGAATCAACGAGTTGATTGAGTTCAAAACATCACAATTTCAATATGACTCTCGAACCCCTCAGTTGAAAAAGTATGCACATATATGCGTCATTGGAAAGGGTGATAAGTTGGGGACTGCGTATTGCTTTCAGCATCAGGCAGTGGATGTATTTGAGTGGTATGAGAAATATATTCGGCCGAAGTTCGCTGCTAATGATTCAAGCCTATATTTTTTAAACGAAAGGGGTGGGCCATTCTCGGAAGAGTCGTATCGGAAAACACTCAAGAAAATTGCAAGAGTTGCAGGCATAAAAAAGAATGTGACGTCGCATGTATTTCGGCGGACGTTTGCAACGGTCTATATGTCTATTCTTGGACTAGAGGGCGTTAGCAAGCAATTAAGACACGAAAACATGGCGACAACGTTTGAAAGTTACTATAGACCAGATCCTGAAAGTGCTGGGCGGGAAGTGGCAAACGCTATAAATCGTGTTGATGAAAGAATAATGCAGGAGATGGAAAGATATGAAAGTTAAAGTCACATATAGGCTGTCCGTCGTGCTTGCAGAGAGAAGAATAAAGACGGCGACAGCATTTGCAAAGCTAATGACGGAATATGGATATAGCCTGTCTACGAGCCAGGCAACCAGATACCTAAATGAGGGAAACAATGCTCCTGCATTGTCATTAGGGTTTGTAGAAGCGGCTTGTACCGTGCTTCGATGCTCTCCGGGCGATCTCTATGAGGTGGTTATATATCACGAAGAGGGTGAGGCGTGTTGTTTTGCACTTAAAACTGACCCAGGGTTTGCATCTAAAATTGACCCACCCTTTTGCGACTCAGTATACCTAGGCGCCTGTGGATAAGTCGCCTGCTTCTGCTTCTGCCTGCTCCACCTCCTTC
>JACCDZ011422465.1_pt1 | contig 44276 bp, 43 predicted proteins | sample 7449551 | NCBI WGS metagenome assembly JACCDZ01 (sample SAMN15323452, study PRJNA562643) | freshwater metagenome | isolation source: river surface water | place: USA:Blue River Watershed | collected 2017-08-18
ATTCGTCTTTGTTTAATGCTTTTAAAGCACTAAATTCCCTTACTATACATTGTTCACATTTACTCATAGGTCAAAAATTAATTAGAGATTTTACAAATTTACAAATTGTATGACAAATATCATATTAGATCCTGTGAAGAATGAAAAGGGATGGCAAACGGAAAAATTATCTAAAGTAGCTCCATTTAAAAGATATGATGGTGTAATAAATAAGACGAATGGTGAATATTGGTTGTTAAATTTAGATATGATTGAACAACAAAAAGGTAAAATCATTGAAAAAAAATTTGTTTTAGAAAATGAAATCAATGCCTCCACTATTTCATTTTGTGAAAATCAAGTATTGTATTCCAAATTACGACCATATTTAAATAAAGTATTAATTCCTGATGAATCAGGTTATGGTACATCTGAATTAGTTCCAATGAATCCAAAATTAGGAATAATCGATAAGTTTTTTTTAGCATATCTATTGAGAACTAACAACTTTGTTAATTATATCAATGATAAAGTTGCAGGTGCTAAAATGCCAAGAGTGAATATGGATACTTTACGAGATTTCAATACAATCACACCACCAATCGCTCTCCAAAACCAATTCGCTGAACGTGTAGCAGTTATTGAAGCACAAAAACAACAAGCACAAGAGGCTTTGGCAAAAAGTGAGGCTTTGTTTCAAGGGTTGTTGCAACAGGCTTTTAATGGGTTGTTAAATTAAAAATAAAAAAAATGGAAGTATTAGGACTTAGATTAAGCTCATCAATTGAAGGTGATAAAGGAACTTTTAATAATATTGATGGAGAAATAATAGAAATTAATTTATTTGAATTAGAGAATAATGGTGAATATAGTTACAAAACTGAAAATAAAGCTTTAAAGTCAGATTATACAGCTATTGCTACTTGTAATCTTGTAACCATAAACAAAGAAGGATTAGAACAAGAATTATTTAAGTATGTTTTAGAAGATAAAACTAAAACATTATTGATTTCTCAAAAGGAGTTAGATGAAATTTTTATTAAAAATTAATTTGCAATGATAGACTTTAAATCTTTTTTTGATTTTACTAAGTTACCAACAAAAATATTTGTTGTTGTAGCATTAGCGTCTGGTGTTTTTTTGTTTGCTCCTGTTTCCATTACTAAATTATTGCATTTTGAAAAATTCAATAAGTATGCAGGTTATGTAGGATTACTTTTTGTGTTTTGTATTGTATTTGTTGTGGTCAATTTTGTGATTTGGGTATTTCAAAAAGTTGAATTTAGAATTAACTTAAAGAAACTTAAAAAAGAATATCAAAATACATTATCAAGTTTGGATTCTAAAGAAAAAGCTGTACTAAGAGAATTTGCAATTCAAGGACAACATTCTGTTAAAATGCCTTATGATGACACGGTTGTTTCAGGTTTAATTGATAAAGGAATTCTAAAATTTAATAAACAATTGGGTAATTCATTTATTGCTAATGGTAATAAGGTTTCATTGTCATTATCAAAATATATTTCTGAAATTATTACTCCAGAACATCTCGATTTAAGTTTGACTTTGACTGAAGAAGAAAAATATGTCATTGAAGAAAATAGACCAGAATGGACAAATGATTGGAGATATTAGTTATATCAACATTTTGCCATGAAATAATATATAAAATGTTGATAAATGTTGATATAAATGTTGATATAAAATATAAAAAACAAGAAACACACCACTAAAACTATAAAAAATCATGAACGAAATCATTTGTCCTAATTGTCATAAAGCCTTTAAAGTAGATGAAGCAGGTTTTGCAGATATTATAAAGCAACAAGCACAAGAAGCTTTGGCAAAAAGTGAGGCTTTGTTTCAAGGATTATTGCAACAGGCTTTTAATGGGGAGTTGAATTAATTAAGGTGCTTTTTGTGGTAAAAAAACTTATTAGGAGTAAATTTACTTAAATAAACACATTGCAATCTATCTATTTTGTATATATTTGTTTAAATAAGAAAAAACATGAAAGCAAAAGCATTTATTCCGACAGATAAAATCATCGAACGTTTGCGTTACGAAAACCCTTGGTGGATTTCTCAAGAAATTCCATCAGGCTATAAAAACATGTCAAAACGCTTGTATTTTAATTTGTTTTATCCTTACGTTCAAGATAGAGAAATCAAAAGAGCTTTGGTATTAATGGGGCCACGTCGTGTGGGTAAAACCGTAATGATGTTTCATGCCATAGACCAACTCATTCAAGATAAAATTGATCCGCAAAAAATATTTTTTGTTGGTATAGACAATCCTATTTATATCAATCTAAGTTTAGAAGATTTATTAAACCTTTGTAAAGATGCTATAAAAGCACCTTCACTAGAAGGATGTTATGTGTTTTTTGATGAAATTCAATACCTAAAAGATTGGGAAAGGCATTTGAAAGTTTTAGTAGATTCGTTTCCAAATACAAAATTTGTGGTATCTGGTTCGGCTGCAGCCGCTTTAAAATGGCACAGCACCGAAAGTGGCGCAGGTCGATTTACCGATTTTATGTTGCCACCACTTACTTTTCAAGAGTTTATTCATTTAAAAGACAAAACACATATTATGTATGAAGGTAGTATTACCTATGATAATAAGTTAATCCCCTATCAATTAGCAAAGGATATAGACGAACTCAATAAAGAATTTATCAATTACCTAAATTTTGGAGGATATCCAGAAGTAGTTTTGTCAGAACGAATTCAAAGTGACATGGGAAGATATGTGAAAAATGATATTGTAGATAAAGTTTTATTACGAGATTTACCCAGTTTGTATGGCATTAAAGATGTACAAGAATTAAATAGGTTTTTTAGTTATATCGCATACAATACAGGAAATGAGTTTTCTTACGAAACCATGAGCAGAGACAGTGGCATACAAAAAGAGACCTTAAAAAAGTATTTGGAATACTTAGAAGCCGCTTTCTTAATCAAAGTACTAAACAAACTAGACAGTAAAGCCAAACAATTAAAAAGGGTTACGAGTTTTAAAGTTTATTTAACCAATTCCTCTTTACGCACGGCTTTGTTTTCACCAGTGAGCGAAACGGATAACGACATGGGAAATATTGTTGAAACGGCTATTTTATCGCAATGGATGCATCGAGAAAACCTGCATTTACATTATGCTCGATGGAAAGATAAAAAAGAAGGAGAAGTAGATTTGGTGCTTTTAGACGATAAGTTTTTTAAACCCGCTTGGGCTGTAGAAATTAAATGGAGCAATCGCTATTTTGAAAAACCAAATGAGTTAAATAGTCTTTTATATTTTTGTGAAAACAATAAATTAACCACGGCTTTGGTAACAAGCATTAATAAAACAGGAAATATAACAATGCAAAATATTGATTTGTGTTTTATTCCAGCAGCACTGTATGCGTATAACATTGGTGTAGGCACATTAAAAAGAAAAGGTGTAGAATAAAAACATATTTTAAAACAAAGCGTTAGAAGAAAATGAAGTTATTTCCATTTTGGAAACAACTGCCTCTGATGTAAAAAAAAACAAGAAACACACAACTAAAACTATAAAATCATGAACGAAATCATTTGTCCTAATTGTCATAAAGCCTTTAAAGTAGATGAAGCTGGTTTTGCAGATATTGTAAAGCAAGTACGCGATCATCAGTTTGAAGAAGAACTACAAAACAGATTAAACCTAGCCGAAAAGGAAAAAGAAAGTGCCGTTAAATTAGCTGAGTTAAACATTAAAAATTCACTGCAAGAACAATTAGCTCAAAAAGATGCCGCATTAGCCAAACTTAAAGCTGATAAGGAAATAGAATTATCGCAAAAGCTTTCGCAAAAAGATAACGAGTTATTACAACTTAAAACACAAAATGTAAACGAAGTTACGCAACTACAAGCAAAATTAGAAAATGCTGAGGTGGCGAAAAAATTGGCTGTAACGGAAGCCGTTCAATTAATTGAAAAAGAACGTGACCAATTAGTTAACGAAGTAAAAGCAAAAGACACGGACAAACAATTATTAGAAAATACACTCAAAGATAAATTTTCGGCAGAGCTTAAAACCAAAGACGAAATTATTAAACTGAAAGACGAAGAAATTGCTTTACGAAAAGACATGAAGTTAAAGCTATCGACCAAAATGATAGGAGAAACTTTAGAGCAACACTGCGAAACGGAATTTAATAAATTGCGTGCCACTGCTTTTCAAAATGCCTATTTCGAAAAAGATAACGATTCAAAATCGGGCAGTAAAGGTGATTTTATTTACAGAGAAACAGATGAAGCTGGCAATGAAATTATTTCCATTATGTTTGAAATGAAAAATGAAGGAGATGAAACCGCAACCAAAAAGAAAAACGAAGATTTCTTCAAAGAACTAGACAAAGATCGTAACGAGAAAAAGTGTGAATATGCTGTAATGGTATCTCTCTTAGAAGCAGAAAGTGAGTATTACAATTCAGGTATTGTAGATGTTTCTCATAAGTTTCCTAAAATGTATGTAGTACGTCCTCAATTTTTTATTCCAATTATTACGTTGTTACGAAATGCAGCAATGAATTCGCTAAAATACAAAGCAGAACTGGCATTAGTAAGAAATCAGAATGTTGACATCACCAACTTTGAAGAAAAAATAAACATTTTCAAAGAAGGTTTTGCAAGAAATTACGAATTAGCCAGTAAAAAATTCAAAACCGCCATTGATGAAATAGATAAAACTATTGACCATCTACAAAAAACAAAAGATGCTTTATTATCATCAGACAATAATCTTCGTTTAGCCAATCAAAAAGCGGATGATTTAACGATTAAGAAACTTACACACGGTAATCCTACAATGAAGGCTAAGTTTGAGGAGTTGGAATAGAAAATTCATTAAAAAAAAATAAAAACATCATGAAAATTAAATTCTACTTTATACTCGCAATTTTTTTAGTGTTCATTTCTTGTAAAAAAGAATCAAACGATGCTTATACAAGCGATGCAGAAAATGAAGTACAAACCTTATATAATGAAGATACTACTTCTTCATCAGAAACCTACTCAGATGGAACCTATTGCGCTGAAATAGAATATTATAATCCAGAAACAGGAACTAGTAGTACTTATACTTTAAATGTAGAAGTAGAAAACAATGAACTTTCAGTTATACAATGGCCCAATGGTGGTTGGTTAGATAGTAGTCATTTTTCACCTGAAGAATTAGATAGTAATGGAAGTTGTTCTTTCTCTACTTTTGATGGTAAACAGTACGAAATTCAAATTACAGGTTCCGAATGTTCATTTACTGATGAATATGAAGTTCGAAATGATATAGAGGATGAAAGCAAATTAAAATGTCCTGAATGTGGTAACAAAAAATATAGGTCTGATGATTTATGTGATGATTGTCAAGATAAAATAGAGCATACCTGTAAACGCTGTGGAGAATACGATTCTTTTATGTGGAGTTCCGATGAGTATTGTTCCGATTGTAAAAATGAATTAAAGGATGAAGAAAATGAGGAATAATTTTATCATTGCATAAAAAACAGTATTTTAGTACAAAATTTAATGAATGAACTCTAACTTTCTATTTCTTCAAAAAGAATTCCCTGCCATTTTTAACGAAATAAGCGATGCTGAAAAACATACTTTTACAGCACCTCGTTATGCCGCTTTATTGTGTAGAAGCACTTTAGAGAAAACCATTTTTTGGTTGTATCAAAATGATGAAGATTTAGAATTGCCTTATGATACTAAACTTGGTGCTTTACTGCACAACGATAGTTTTAAAGCCATACTAAAACCAAGTATGTTAATTGAGTTAGATGTTGTTCGTTTGTATGGAAACAATGCTGCTCACGGGAAAAATATAAGAGCATTAGAAGCCTTACAATCACTCAAAAACACCTTTCGTTTTTTATCTTGGTTGAGTAAATATTACAGTGAAAGTAATCCTGACATACCTGAGTTTGATGAACGATTGATTCCTTACGGTGATGTTAATGATAAAAATAAAAAAGAACTTCAAGCTGTAACAGAACAATTCGAAAAAGAACGAGAGCAGGCTAAGAAAAACGCAAAGCAAAATGCGATTCTAGCAGAAGAAAACGAAAAATTAAAACAACAGCTTGAGAAACAATTACAGTTAATTGCTGAGCGTAAAGAAGAAAGAAAGACAATATTCAAAACTCAAGAGGTTGTTCCTGAATTAACTTCTGAAATAGAAACGAGAAAAGTCTTAATAGATTTATTACTAAAAGAAGCAGGTTGGGAAAAGCTACGTCCAGGTATCGAAATTGAATATGAAGTACAAGGAATGCCAATCACTACAAATAAAACGGGTATTGGTTATGTAGATTACGTACTTTGGGATGATAATGGAAAACCCTTAGCAGTTGTGGAAGCAAAAAGCACTTTACACGATGCGAAAAAAGGAAAACATCAAGCCAGTTTATATGCAGATTGTTTAGAGAACAAAACAGGACAACGACCTATAATTTTTTATACAAATGGATATGAAACCTTTCTTTGGGACGATTCGTTTTATGCAGAACGTCAAGTACAAGGTTTCTACACTAAAGAAGAATTACAACTACTAATGAAAAGACGTTTTGAACGTTTAGACATTAGAAATTTTTCAGTAAATACAAATATTGCTGGACGTCCCTATCAATTAGAAGCCATTAAAAGAATTGCCGAAACTTTAGTAGTTTCAAAAAATGGTAAACTGATTGGAAAAAACAGAAAAGCATTACTAGTTATGGCTACAGGTAGTGGTAAAACACGAACCTCTGCAGCTATGGTTGATATGTTTACCAAATGTAATTGGGCAAAGCGAGTACTTTTCTTAGCGGATAGAAACGCATTAGTTACACAAGCTAAAAATGCTTTTAAAGAACATTTACCTCATTTAAGTGCTATCGATTTAACTAAAGAAAAAGAAGATAATAATACGAGATTGGTCTTTTCGACTTATCCTACAATAATGAACAAAATTGATAATCTCAAAAGTGAAAACGAACGTTTTTATGGGATTGGTCATTTTGATGTCATTATCATTGATGAAGCACACCGTTCAGTTTACCAAAAATACCAAGCGATTTTCGATTATTTTGATGCCGTTTTAATTGGCTTAACAGCAACGCCTAAAAAGGAAATAGACAAAAACACCTATCATCTTTTTCAAATTGAAGATGATAATCCCACGTTTGCTTATGAATTGACTCAAGCGGTAGAAGCAAAATATTTAGTGCCGCCAAAAGCATTAGAAATTCCACTTAAATTTCCAAGAAAAGGGTTAAAATATTCAGAATTAAGCGAAAGAGACAAAGTTCGTTTTGAAGAACTTTTTGGTATAAAAGGAGATGAATCAGATACAGGAATTCCAGAAATCTCAAAAAGTAAAATCAATTCATTTTTATTTAATGACGATACCGTAGATAAAGTATTAGAATATTTAATGAAGTATGGTCAGAAAATTGAAAGTGGCGATAAATTAGGGAAAACAATCATTTTCGCTAAAAATCATCAGCACGCTATCTACATAGAAGAACGTTTTAATAAAAATTATCCAGAATTTGGAGGTAAATTTTTACGTGTTATTGATAACTACGAAGACAAAGCGCAAGATTTATTAGAACGGTTTTGTTTTGACAAAGGAGAAGAAAAAGATCCTCAAATTGCTGTTTCTGTAGATATGATGGATACAGGTGTTGATGCGCCAAGAGTATTAAATTTAGTGTTTTTCAAAGAAGTAAAATCGTATGCAAAATATTGGCAAATGATTGGTAGAGGAACACGTTTGTGTCCTAATATTTTCGGAAAAGGGAAGGATAAAGAATTCTTTTTGATTTTTGACATTTGTGGCAACTTTGAATTTTTTGATGAATTTCCTGATGGCTTTATTCCTTCTACAACAAAGCCATTGCACCAATTACTTTTTGAAACTCAATTAGAAATTATTCTGAGTATTCAAAACAACGCAAAAGCAAATGAACAAGACGATGAATTGGCTAAAATATACAAGGAGAGCTTGTTTGTAAAGGTAAATCAATTAGATACGAATCGATTTGAAGTAAGAAAGCATTTGCGTTACGTAAATAAATATAAGAATTGGTCTAACTGGAATGCTTTAACACATAGTGATGAACTTGATGTAAGACAAAATATCTCTCATTTAGTTGCTTATTCTGAAGATACTGATGAATTAGCCAAACGATTTGATTTGTTAATCTACCAATTAGAATTAGCTATAATCCATCAAAGTAATAAACAAATTCGTCATATCGAAAATATTAATACTATTGGAAATATGCTTTTTACAAAAAGAAATATTCCTGCAGTTGCACAAAAGATTAATACCATAAATGCTATTATTTCAGACACGTTTTGGCAAAATATATCTTTATTACAATTAGAGAAAACTAGAGAGGAGTTAAGAGGGCTAATTCAGTTTCTTAAAGACGAAAACAAGGAAAAACCTATATATTCTGATTTTACAGACGAACTTCCACTTGATGAGGTAAAAGAACATTTTATTTTAGACAACTATACTAAACTTCAAAGTTATCGTGATAGAGTGGAATCATTTATCAGAAAAAATAAAAATCATTTGGTAATTGATAAGCTATATAAAAATATTCCCATTACATCTTATGAATTAATTATTTTGGAGAATTTTTTAATGCAGGAAGCTGAAAGTAAAGACCGTTTATTTTCAGAATATGAAGAGCAACCTCTTAGTGTGTTTATAAGAAGAATTTTGGGTTTAGATATTGAAGTTGCTCAAAGTCATTTTGCAACATTTATTCAGAATGAAAATCTTAATTCCAACCAAATTACCTTTATTCAAAAAATAATTGATTATTTAAATAAAAACGGCATACTTGAAAAAACTATGTTAACTCAACCACCATTTAATGATTTAGATGATAATGGAGTAATAGGTATATTTCCAGATGAAGAAAAGTTAGTTAAAGTAATTAAATTAATTGAGGAAGTTAATCAAAATGCAGGTTTAGGTTAATATGATTTTTAAGCTTTTGTTTACTACATACTTGTGAATTACTTTGTTGAAGAGTTCTAGCCTAATTATGTAAAATAACTACTATTTTTTATTGATTTTACGGATTTCCGTAAAATCAATACTTATAAAAATACTAGTTTTGAAAAATTAGAACTTGTTTAAGATTTGAATAGGTTATTTGTAAGAAAATGTTAAATTAGCATTTTATATAATACCATTAAAATACATTTAATGAAAAGAATTTCTCTTATTTCTAATTCCAGTATTCAATATCATAAATTTGAATCTGAAATCAATTTAGATTTTGCCAAAAACAATAAAGTTTATTTCCATCAACCTTTTGATTCTAATATTTTAGATTTCACACTTGATCCTTTATTCAAAGTTTCAATTGAAGGAAATGAAATGTTTTACAGAAAGCAGGAATTAATAGATCGTGATTTTATTGTAAATAATAAATTGAAAGACGACGTTGATTTAAGTAAATGTCAAGAAATAGTTGATTTTTATGAAACGAATAATCTTAAAAAAGCATTAAAACATTTTAAGAAAAAATGGATTCCATTGCCTTATTTTAAGGATAATTCTATCAATAAAGATGTATTGTATCCTACAGATTGGGTAAGAGTATATATTGATTGTGATGACCAGTATAACAAAGTAAATTTAGTTTTAGCAATTGACACAGCATTAGCCAAAAATGAGTTTGATAAAACAGGACCTCAGTTAAGTTTAAATCCAGAGGAGAATATTTTTAAATTACATACAAATGAAATTAATATTAGTAATTTTTTATTCAACACAAACACTTCAACTTCGTGGATTGAAAATTATTTAGCAGATGCCTATTATGGTAAAAATGAAGAATTACGTTATGATCAACCAATAAAACAATATATTTCTCATTATATTTTACTAATAAAATGGATTGATAGTTTAAAAGAAACGCCCGAATTACAATTATTTACAGATGATACAAAAAAAATCCCAGTAGATTTAGTAATTGATATTGGTAACTCAGCTACTTGTGCTTTGCTTTTTGAAAATCAAAATGATGATAATTTTACATTCGAAAAAGTAAAAAAATTAATTATTCAAGATTATTCAAATCCACAAGCAGAGTACAATCAACCATTTCCAATGAATTTGGTTTTTTGTGAGTCTAAATTCGGGACCATGAATAAGGAAAAATACCACAATAGTAAATTTACTGTTCCAAGTTTTGTTAGGATTGGTTTTGAAGCAGAACATTTCATCAATAATGCAAACCTAAATCTAAATCTTGGATACGAATTAAAAACTCACAATTCAAGCCCAAAACGCTATTTATGGGATAAAAATGCGGCTGATAAAGAATGGGAATTTTATCCAACAGATTTTAATAAAATCAAAAAAGTATATTTAAGTGGTATATCAGAGCAGTTAAAAATTGATGGTGCTTTAACAAATGGCGATGTATTTGGTTCTAAGTCTTTATTTTCAAGAAATTCATTAATGAAATTCGTGTTTTTAGAAGTGCTAATTCATGCGTATGTTCAAATTAATTCTTATAAGTTTAGAGAAGAACATGCAGACATGACTATTCCAAGAACTTTAAAAAGAATCACAATTTCTTGTCCTACGGGAATGATTCAATACGAGCAAATTGCATTAAGAGAAGCTGCGGAAGACGCTTGTAAATTATTAAACAATTATGTAAAGTATTATTTTGATTCATCAGAAAATAAATTTTGGTTCGAAATGCCAGAAATAATACCGTCTATAAAAGATATAGCCAAAAAACTTCCTGATTTAGAAGAAAGAAAAGACTGGATTTATGACGAAGCTACAAGTTGTCAACTAGTTTTTATTTATAGCTTGTTATCTAAAAAACTTCAAGGAAACAATTATGTTATAGATAATTATTTATTTAAGAATAAAGATAAAATAACAATTGGTTCAATAGACATTGGTGCAGGAACAACCGATGTAATGATTAATAATTATTCATTAAATAACGAACATAAAACTATAAACATAAAACCAGATCCACTGTATTGGGATAGCTTCAAATTGGCTGGAGATGATTTATTAAAAGAAATTATACAACAAATAATAATTGAAGGTAATATCAATTCAGATTCAGACATAGGTTGTTCAGGTGTTATTGAAAATTTTGCAAAAGAAAAAGGAATTGAAAAAGTTTCCGAAAAATTAAATGGTTTTTTTGGTCAAGATTCCAATAATATTGGTTTTGTTGCTAAGATGATGCGAAAAGCATTTATTCATCAAGTTGCCATTCCTATTGCTATTTATTATTTAAATAATGCAAACAAGAATGAAGGAGATATAGTATCATTTGAACAAATAATTGGAAAAGAATTTAAAAACAAAGAACTCATCGTATATTTTGAAAAACATTTCGGTTTTAACTTTTTAGAAATAAAATGGAAAATTAGTCCACAAAAAATTAATGCTATTGCAGGTTCTGTTTTTGATAGTTTAATTAAACAACTTTGTTTGGTTTTAAATCAATATGAATGTGATTACATTGTTCTTTCTGGTAAACCGTGTTCACTAAATAGTATGGAAGAATTATTTCTAAAATACTTAGCAATTTCTCCAAACAACTTAGTCAATTTAAATAAATATTGGATAGGGAAGTGGTTTCCATTCTCAGATAATAGAGGCTTTGTAGAAGATCCAAAAACAATGGTAAGTGTAGGTGCGATTATTGCTTTAATGTCTGGAAAACTTAGTAAGATTAATGATTTAAAATTAGATACTGAAATCATCAAACAGAAAATAGTTTCAACGGCAGATTATATTGTAAAAAGAAATCATAACATTAAGGAAATTATTCTCTCACCAACTAAAAATGAAAATACTATTTTAGTTAGTAGTTTACCTTTTCAATTTGGGTATTCTAAATTTATTTCTAAAAATTACCCAGTTTCAGATTTATATAATATAAGTATTGACAATACGGAGATTAGTAAAACAATTAAAACCCGTTATCCTAATAAAGATATCGCCTTTTACGAAGAACAAATTAATATTGAAAAAAACAAAATTAATCAAAATTTACCATTGAAAATAACACTATCTAGAGATTTGGAAGAATCAAAAGAACAATTAATAATTGAAAGTGTGGAAGACAATGAAGGCAATGATAAATCAAATAAATATTTCAAGTTAAATTACCAAACTTTAGATAACGAAAATGGGTATTGGTTAGATACTTGTGAGTTTATATTAAATGCCAGATAATTATGAAACATTACTCAGAACAAAATATAGCAGCGTTAAAAGAAAATATTAATTTTAATAGTATTAAGTTGAATGAAACCATTAAATGGGTAGAAAACAATTTAAAGTACGAGGAAAAACATGAACTTGTTTTAAAATTAAAAAATACGTTAAATACGTTTAATAAAGTAGAAATCAATATTGATTCAAAGCCAGTTATTGCAGTTTTTGGTGGAAGTCAGGTAGGGAAATCATATTTAATTAAAAATTTATTAAGCCGAAAAGATCAGCCATTTGTTATTAAAAATAATGGCATTGAATATGATTTTCTTAAAGACATTAATCCAATAGGTAAAGGAACAGAGAGTACAGGAGTAGTAACTCGATTTACAGTTAATAATGAAGTCAAATTTGAAGAATTTCCAATTAAAGTAAAGTTGATTTCTGCAAAAGATATTTTGATTATAGTTTTAGACTCTTTCTTTCTAGACTTAAAAAAAATTACCTCATTTGATAAAAGTAAAGAGTTAGATACACTTATCAAGATTTTTGAATCAAATTATACAAACTCAAAACAGAATATACTTACTGAATTTGATATTTTAGAAATTAAAGAATATTTTGAAAATCATTTAAGCAAGCATACTATTTTATTTGAAGGATTAAAAGAATCCAGATTTTTTGAGCGAATTGGAAAAATTATTGATGGTTTTGAATACCAGGAATGGAAATCACTCTTTGAAGTTTTATGGAATAAAAATGAACACCTTTCAACTCTTTTTTCTGAATTAATTTCAGATTTAAAAGTATTAAATTTTGATACTGTTGCATATTTAAAATTTAAAGAAGTTCTTAGTCGTGAAGGCGGAGTTTTAGATGTTACACGTTTAAAAGAACTTTATACTAGCGTAAACTCTACAACTGTAAAAAAAGAAAATGGAGAAGAAATTAAAATTAAAATATCTTCAATAACAGCTCTAACTGCCGAACTTGTTTTTTCAATTCCTAGTGAACTAACAGATAGTAAAGAGTTTTTAAAAAATTCTGATTTATTAGATTTCCCTGGAGCAAGAAGCCGATTAGCAATAGAAATGGAAGATATAAATACTGATATTATTCCTGATATGTTGCTAAGAGGAAAAGTATCATATCTATTCAACAAATATTCTGATGATTTTAATATCAACAACTTATTGTTTTGTATTAATGATTTGAAAAACGAAGTGAATGAAATTCCTTCATTACTGTTCAATTGGATTGATAAAAACATAGGAGGTAATGCCTATGATAGAAATAATGCTCTTAAAGATGCAAATATTCCTCCCTTATTTATTGTTTTAACATTTTTCAACAGACATCTAGAGTTTGATGCAACTCACGATTTAGGTTATGCTGATAATATTCAAAAATTAGATTATAGATGGGATACTAGATTCAATCGTTTTTTTCAAAATGAAATTGTAACACAAACCAAAGACTGGCATATTGATTGGACCAAAGATCAAAAAAAATTCAAAAACTTTTATTTACTGAGAGATTTTAAATTTTCTAAAGATTCATTTGAAGGGTTTGAGGAAGTTGGATATGAAGTTAAAGTAAGAGATGAAAGAATTTCTTTTTTAGATAAATTAAAAGAGTCTTTTTTAAATTTCAATTTTGTCCAAAATCATTTTGAGTCACCTTTAAAATCTTGGGAAACAGCTGCAAATATTAATAAAGATGGCTCAGATTTAATAATAGATAACTTAGCTCAGGTTTCTAATAATGTAACTAAAACAAACCATTATATAAATAAAATAAACAACCTAATTGTTGAAATTAAGGATGAACTAAAAAATCACTTACATACAGATGATTTATCTATTGTAAGAGCTAATAACATGAAAAGTTTAAGTGATATACAATTATCATTTAATTCATTAATAGCAAAAGATTTAAATGCTTTTAATTTATTTATTAAACAAATTTCCCTTCAACCAGTTGAAATTTATAATTTACTAAATGAAAACATTGTAGTAAATGTTAATGAGAAAAATTTAGATACATTTGATCAAAGTAATATATTATTATCGCAATATCCTGAATTAAGAAATGCTAATTCTTACGAGGAAGTATTAGATATTTTAAAACAAAATTTAGGGCTTTCATCAAATGATGATGTTGAAACATTATTATCAAATAAAGGTATTCAAAAAGAAAATCTATTCTCAAAAAAAGAGACAAAATCAAAAGCTCAATATTATACAGAATTAGTATTAAATTATTGGTTTTCTAAAATAGGTAAATCTTCATCTTTAGAATATTTTATTACAAATGGAATCAGTCAAAACGGCTTAGATTTTTTTATAAATCATTTGTCTAAAATTATTAAAAGTAGAGGGTTAAAAGAAAAATTAGAACGTATTTTAAATGATGTAGTTTCTGAAACAAATACAAATCGCGGAATGGAAGAATTTCTAGCAGAAACATTCTCACTGGTTATAAATGAATTTGTTTTTAATTTTGATGTAAACTATTTCACTAAAGAAGAATTAGTAGAAATCGAAAGTTTAATGACAAATAATAACTTTAAATTTTATAACAAAACAAAGGATATAAATCAAAAATCAATTCAAGATTTATTTGAAATCAATTCAGATGAATTATCAAATGGAAACAAAATTATTTTAGACAAATACAATAAATGGATTGAATTTTTTAGAATTTCATTAATAGTAAATTGTGGGTTTGTAAATTATGATGAAGCTTCAAATAATCAATTGAAATTATTGATTGATAATTATAATGAATTCAAATTAAATTAACTGTTTTATGAACAAATTTCATCAAATTCCAACAGATACTTTTGTGCCAATATCACATGACAATAGTTATTTGTTTAATCATTATGATAAGATAGCTAATTTTTTGGCATTTAATCTTGAAAAAAATTATAAGAACATACTAGCAAAGCCTGTTCAGAATGGATACATGTTTGATTGGTTTTCTATCTATGATAACTTAATAAGTAATAATGATAAAAATAAAGAAGAATCCGAAAATGAATTACTAAAATATTGGGAGTTTATAGAGGTTATTAATGCTAAAATAAATCAACTTTCTAATTCTAATGATGAAAATAATAAAAATTGGGCAAAACTTTTAACTAAAGTTTTCAATCAAAAAGATAATTTTATTTTTTCAAATGGAAATAATATTTGCATAGTTTGGGGATGGAAATTCAATAATAATGAAATTTACAAACCTAATTTAACAAAAAGAGAAAATATTATTGCACCTGAAATTCAACCTTCAGAGAATCATCAGGCTACTAATATTGAAAGTGAAGAACAAGAACCTGCATTGGAAGGAAATCCTGAAGATGATAGTTTTTCTAATGACCAAGTTGAAGAAATAATAGAGGAGGAAATTATAAAAGATTCTAGCTTTTTAGAATTTCTGAAATGGTTTGCTTCTAAATATTGGTGGTTGCTATGGCTTTTAACATCATTAATAGCACTGGTGTTTTTTATTAAAACATTTGCATTTAAAGTAAACTAAACATGAGAGATTTTTTTTATAAATATTGGTGGTTATATTATTTATTATTTTTTATTTTAATAGGGTTATTAATTTATGCACTACTTTGGAGTCCAGATTTAAGCAGATATAACAGTACAATTAATGATTTAAACAACAAATTAGAAGATTGTAGAAATAAGCAAATTATCGACACAGTAAGTGTAGTAGAAGATTCTACTAGTACTGAAGTAGATAATACAATTAATTGTGACGCAACAGTTAATTCAGGTGGTCAAGGAGAAACTAAAACACAACATGAATTAGGAAATAAAAGTGGTACAGTTATGATAGAATACGATATGAAATCACTTCCAGATGAAATCACTATTTTATATGATAATAAAGTAGTTGCCTCTTCTAAAGGTCTTGTTAGTGGAACTAATTCAATTAGTTTTAATTATAAAGCCTCTGCCGGAAAGCCAACATCATGTGTAGTTATTATTTCTGCACCTTATGATCTTACAGAATGGGGATATTTGCTAAACTGTCCACAATAAAAATTTGCATATGAAATCAATAAAATATCCATTTCGTTATTATGCATTACTATTACTAATGTTGTTATTGTCAATATTAGTATGGCTACTTTTTTTTAAGTTAATACCAGTAAATAATTTAGAAATAAAGTCAGGTGGAAATAACAAATATCTTACAGAAAAACAATATTGGAAACAAGAATATTTGCCAGAACATGTAGCTGAAATTATTCCCATTGATACAACTAAAATTATAAATGACACTTTAAATAATAGAAGAATTGTTTCTAATTTGGTAAATATTGCAATCAAGAACTCATCTAATTCTATTGCTAAATTCGCAAATGAATTGAAACAAAAGTATCCTTCAGATGAATATAAAATTGTATATATTGATAGTGTTGTAAATAGGTTACAAGTACAATTACCTGAAGAGCAAAGAATTAATTTTAAATCAGAAATTAAATCAAAATTAAATCAATACAAGTTATTAGTGTGGGACGAAACTTTATTTGATTATGTAAAAACATTTAATGACCCAAAATTAAAAGATAATAACGCGAACTGGTATTTTAAAGAAATAAATATCGATAAAGCTTGGGAAGAAACAACAGGAGATAAAAATATTATTATTGCAATAATTGATAATGGGTTTGACCTAAATCATCCAGAATTAAAAGGCAAAGCAATTAAACCTTATAATGTTATAGACAAATCAAGTAATGTAAGTCCAAGCAAGGTAAATCATGGTACTCACGTAGCATCAACAATTGTAGCTAATGGAAATAACAATCAAGGACTATTGGGTATTTGTCCAGACTGTTCATTTATGCCAATTAAAGTACAAGACCAAAATGGAAACATGTCAAATACCTATATTATAGATGCTATTCTTTACGCAATTAAAAATAAGGCGGACGTAGTTAACTTATCTCTTGGCATGCAAATTCCGATAGGAGTTAGCATACCGTTAGAACAACAAAAAGAATATATTAATTCAAGTGCAAAAGATGAAGAAGAATTTTGGAATGATTTGTTTAACTTTGCTAACGAAAAAAATGTCACTTGCGTTTTAGCTGCTGGTAATAGTAATATCATGACCGGTTTCGATCCTTTTCAAAGAGTTAATTCAACTATTAAAGTTGGTGCTATTGATAAAAGTAGAAACAAAGCCTCTTTCTCTAATTTTGGAAATAATACAACAATTTATGCTCCTGGAACAAATATCTATGGAGCTAAGCCAGGAAATAGTTATGAAATATTGCAAGGTACTAGTATGGCAGCTCCTATTGTGTCAGGTTTTGTTGGTTTAATCAAATCTAAAAATAAAAACATCTCCAATCATGAAATAATAAAAATGTTAGATAAGAACTCAATTAACAAAAATAATTTTAAAATAATTGATATAAAGTCTGTATTAAAATAAAAGTATAGAAAAGTAATAAATATTAAATTTAAGTAATGAAACAACAAAAATTTTTATTCGTTGACCTTGTGTCATCTATCTTCTTATTAGTAATTCTAATAGGTAATTTCATGGGGTTATTATACATTTTAGAAGGTAATTATATACTTAGTTTTTTAGCGAGTGTGTTTTTAACAATCTGCTACTTTTTTATAGTAATACTTTTGAAAAATAATAAAGAAGCAATGTATAAGAGTAATTTTATGCATGGTTCAATTTTGTTTTGGATAATATTTTTGGTGCTTACATTTTCAAGCTACACTTTAATGTCTCATTTTATTAATATAGAATACAACTGTAAAGATAAAATTAAGAAGGAAGCAGCTTATAAATTGAGTTTAGTTGACAGTTTAAAAAAGACATATATAGATAGGTCTAAAAATGATATATTAGATTTTGAAGCTCAAATGAAAACAAAACTGTCACAATATATTACAACCAAAAAAAGTTCTTTAAAAAATGAGTTATTACAAAGTCCTTATAGAATTGAAAACACAGTACTTGATAACCCAAATTATATAAATATTCAAGAAGTTGCTGCAGCTAAAATAATGCCTTACCAATTAAAGATTGAAAAAAATAAAAAAAATATTGAAAAGACAATAGAATTAAATAATAAAAAGTACCAGAGTATTTTTAATAATTGGAAAAGATTAAGCCTAGTTGATTCTTATAATAATTTAAATAAATACGTTGATGACAATTTAAATGTAATTAATGGATATATTGAAGAATTACCTTTAAATAACTCAAAGATTGAACTTTCAATAAATAAAAAACAATTACCCTTAAATAGTCCTTCAGAACTTAGTAAAACATTTAAGCCAAATGTTATGATTCCGGCTTTAGTAATACTTTTTACACACTTGTTCATCCTTATACCTTTTTTAGCTTTTAATGTAAGGGCTTATGAAAACACAAAATCTAATAACACAGGAACTATAGAATTATAAAATTATGGACCAACATAAAAAAAATAACATTTTGCTAAATTGTAATAATTTAGATATTCATCAATTAATTGCAATTGTAAAATCAGGAGAAATAACAATTGACGAATTTTCACAATCAGGTTTATCAAATAATTTAGTAGGACAAATTGTAGCTTCTTTTAAAACAATTGAAACTGAGAAAAACTCTTCAAATGAAAAAGAAGAGTTGTTTAAAAAAATAAAGAAGAATAAAATTTCTGCTGATGATATTTTATCTCAAATCAATTCCAAAAAAATATCTTTTGATGATTTAGAGGACGAGGGTGTGAGTGCAAAGGTTATAGCTTCTTTAAAATACTATAATAGTGCAAATAGAGTTACTATATTTAAAAATATAGATCAACTACCAGTAATGGAAGAAGGCAGAACTGACTTGTATTTTGTAGGAGTTCCAGGTTCTGGAAAATCTACAATGTTAGCAGGCTTACTTAATACAGCAAATAAAAAAGGAATTTTGCTTCCTGATACTTATAATAATGATGGTAGTAGATATCAAACTCAATTAATTCAAGATTTATCTAGAGGAGTACTTCCACCAGCTACAGCTTCTGGTTCTTATAATTATGTTGCTTTAAGTTTAAAAGATGATAATGATAAAAATCATCCTTTTAATATTGTTGAAGTTCCAGGTGAGAATTATATAAATATGTTTAATAATGGTGATGTTCAACAATTCTTAAACTATATAAACAACAAGAATAAAAAAATATTAGTATTTGTTATTGATTCTTTGGCTCATGACAGTGGTTATGTAGATTCAAAAAACTCAGATGATCAATCTTTAGTTTATGTTAACATATTGAATATGTTTGCAAAAAATGGTGTACTTGAAGATACGGATGCAATATATTTGGTATCTAATAAATTCGACGCCATTAAAAATTCAAGATATGCTTCAGATAATCGTAACGATAATGAAATAGCACTCGATTTTCTTCAAGAAGAATTTAAAAGTTTAATTAATAATTGTAAAGATTCAAAAAATCAGTCTAAAAATAAATTTAAAATTAAAGTATTACCCTATTCAATTGGAAGTGTGAAATATGAATCTATTATTGATGATTTTAATATGGATTATTCTTTAAAAATAATAAATGAAATACTAGCAGATTCATTTGTAATTAAAGGTGGTGGTTGGACTAAAATGTTTAAATTATAATAGTATGAATAGTAATCATTTAGCAATTCTTATTCAAGAAACTACTTCTGGCTCTAATTTGCAATATTTGTCTGATTTTTTGAAAGAAAACCAAAAAGAGGTAGAAGAAACAAACAAAGATGAAAGAATTGTTTCTACACAAATTTCAAATAAATCAGATGTATTTACATTTCAGACTAGTAAAAATTTTATTGTCTATTCACTTGTAAATACAAATCTAACAGATGCGTTCGGACGTTCGGGATATTCTGTAATTAGACTATATTCACCTAAAAACACAACAATAAAAAACTTTGAAGAAGTTTTATATGGAATACAAAAAAAATATAATGACTTTTCAAATAATAATAATTTAAACAATCAAGACTATTCAGACATTTTAAGTAAAGCTATTACTCAAAATTCGGAAACAGATTTTATTGTAAACGTTTCTAAAGAAGAGCATTATCATTATTTTGGAAATGTAGAATCATTAGATCATTTTTTAGTCTCAAAAGCACTATTTAGAACAAAAAAATTATATGCTTTTAATAAAGAATTGGCAAAACCTGAAACCGTTGCAGAACAACTAGGATTAAAGCCTTTTGGGAAATTATATGCAGCTTCTAAAAAAGTAGAAATTCAAGATGATTTCACCTTATTACAAACAATTAAAATCAATGAGGATGAGATAGAATTTAATCCTTATAAAAATAAACATACAATACTTTGTTCAAATGAAGATAAAGTATATTATAAAAGCAGAGATAATAAACAATTTAAAGAAATTTTTTCAAATTCCATTTCTATTGATAGAGTAATCAAACATGATTATAATTCAATAACAAGAGGAGCACAAAAAAAGAAAAACTTTTTGGAAGAATATGGTTTTTATATGGGCTTAGTGGTACTTATAGGTTTAATTGGAGCCTTAACTTGGTTTTTTCTAAAAGACAGTTACAATTCAGAAACAGAGGACATAGTTACAATACCACCATCAGTAGTAGATACTATAAAAACTAATAAAAATCAAATTGACAAAAAAATACTGCAATTAGGTCATAATAAAGAAATAGTATTTAAGGATACAACATACAAACATTTAGCTTTCATATTTGATGGAGGACAATGGTCATTTAAAAATAGTAAAGGTGAAAACACTCCAGTAGATTTGTATAATGAAACAATAGATGAAATTATCAAAACTCATAGTTTGCCTTTTCAAAAAACAGTTTTAATTACTGAATTGGAAGGACTTTCTAAAGGCAAAAAAATTGAGAATAAACCAATAGAAGAAAAGCCTGTAGTTAAAACAACAGAAAAGAAAAAGGTAGAGGAAACTAAAAAGAAAAAACCTGTAGTTTCAAAGCCTAAGTCAATCCCCACAGCACCTTCTGAAAAAAAATCAATTGAAAATAAAGTTAAATAAATGAAAGATAATAATTTTAAAATATTAGGTATAATCATTTTACTAGGGGCATTAATCATAGGAGGATTAATGTTTGTAGAAAACTCTGATGTAGACAGTAATGTAATTGTAGATGAAAAAGCAAATACAAATTATAAAGAATTAGAAAACAAAATTTTAGCATTAAAAAATAATAATTTTGATCCTAGTTCGTATAATACAATAGCTACTGAAATTAATTCATCATCAGAAAGAGAATTAATTACACTTTCTGCAAAAACAAATCTGATGACTAGTTTATCAGAAGTTTATACCGATTTAGTGCTTAGTAGATGTGAGTTTTATTTAACTAACAATATTGGTGATAGTAAGGAAATATATAATTGGTTGCAGCAATTAGAGAATATTACATCAAAAAACAGTAAAATTGATTTTTACAGAACACAAATAAAATCTATGAACTATTATCTTACTGATTTTCCAAATAAGATAGATAACTTCATTGGTTCAGGAATTTATAATTTTAATGAAGATACATATAGAAATTATAAAGCGGAACTTCAATCTTTTCCAAAACTTAATACCAAGTACAAAAACAATAAAAAATTAAGTTTTATTAAAAATGATTATACAACCAAATTAGAAAATTTTTATAGTCAATACTATTCCGAAGGGGAAGAGGTAGAAGATTATTAAACAGTAAAAAATATAAAAAATGAAAAAGATAATATTGTTATTTTTATTAAGTGCTATGCAAATTTTTGCACAAGATAATTCAAAGAATAGCACAAAGGAATTAAAAGAAATTATTAAATCTAAAGATGCTGAAATAGCTAAATTGGAAAAAAATAGTTCAGAATCAAAATCTATTTTTGAGAAATCAGTTATAAATATTAAAAAAGAAAAAGATTCTTTATTTACTATTTTGAATGATGTAAATGAAATCTTTTTATTAGATATTTTTATTGAGAAATATAATGAGAAGTATTTTTTAGATACAGATTTATTCGAAGATAAAACCGAGAAAATTAAAAATTCACGCATATTAATTTCTAGTATAAAAGCAACGTCTAAAGATCAAAATACGAAAGAACTTTGTCAAAAAGCTTTAGATTTCGAAACCAATTATAGTTTGTTATATGACATAAAAAAAACAGTTTTTGCTAATAAATACAATAAAGAGGGAGTGGATTTGGCTATAAAAAACATTGAATCTTTGCCAAGTTTAATGGAAAATTCCAAATTAAATATTTCTAAAAAAAATATTATTGATTTATTAAAAAACTATGCATTTAATACTTGTGAATTAAGAAAAAATTTAGCGAAATATAAAAAAGCTAGTGACCAAAATGCTATCCAAAATAATTATAAAAAGTTAGAAACTGATTCGCGTTTTTCTAGTTATGCTTATTTAATAAATGTAATTAAAGAAATGAAAAAAAATGTAAATTCTTTTTCAGATGATTTAGATATTGATTGTGAGCCATTTAAAGAAGCAGAACCTCAACCAATCAAACAATAATTTTTATGAAAATGAATTTTTCAAAATTTGTAATTAACTTTTTTGTAATATTTTTATTTGTTTCACAATTTAGTTGGGCTCAAACTAAAACAAATGATGATTTATATATAGAAGCTGTTGATGATTTTAAATATGGAAATTTTAGTAATGCTAAAGCTTCTATTTACAAAATAAGAAAAAACAGTAAAACATTACCTCTCAAAGTAAAGATACTAGAATTAAGAATAAACTATGAAATTTTAAAATTAGACCCTTTATCCGATTTTGATATAATTATTGAATCAAAAAAAACAGCAAAAGAGTTAATCAATAAACCTTCCAAAAATAAAGATACAAATGAAGAGGTTAAAGAAATAAATAACTTTTTAAATACATTACCTAAGACCAAAACAGAATTTGATTTTGAAATTAAAACTTTAAAAGAAAGAGAAGAAAAAGCCAGAATTGAAGCTGAAAAGCAGAAAAAAATTCAAGAAGAAAAAAGAATTCAAGAAGAAATAGATAGAAAAGCTAAAAAAGAAGAGGATGCAAGAAAGTATGAAGAATGGAGAATAAAAGAAATTGAAAATTCAAAAATAAGAGAAGAACAACGAATAAAAGATTTAGCCTACCAAAAGAAGATAGACGAACAAAATCAACAAAGAATAAAAGAACAACAAACTGTAGATGAAAAACGACAAAACGAATATGCATCAAATAGTTCTAAAGAATATAAAAAACAACTATTAAAAACACAATCATTTTCAAGTTTAGTATTGGAAGGTGGTGAAATTGCACATTATGGCTTAGCCTATGAAACAGGAGGTGGTAAAAATTTTATTGGTTTAAAAATTGGTATTAGGTCTACAATAGTTAAAACTGCAGATATAATGTCTGGAAAAATAATTAAAAATAAGAATGAAATAGAAATAGGACCAAATTTTAAAATTTTCAGACGCTTTATTATTAATACTTGTGTGGGGTATGGTTATTTTGACTACTTAAACAGAAATGATTTTGGAGGAACTCCAACAGTTGAAAAACAAACATATATCTCAGGAAGCACTGGTTTTACTTTTAGATTATCTCGTGTAATTGGATTAACTGGAGGTTTGTCATTTATCGATGTAGATAAAGATTTTTACAAACCAGAATATAAAATTGGAATTGCTTTTAATCTTAAAGGGAAGTATAAAAATTAAATAATTCAAAAATGAAAAAATATATATCTTTTATAATATTTAGCGCTATAACGTTACTTTTTGTCAATTGTGATTTTGAAAAAGAATTTAATTACAATCAAAACCCAGTTGCAGTTGAAACAATTGATTATCAAAATATTAATCCAGTTTCCACTAAAGTTACCGGTAAATTAAATTCAGATCAAGGTAACCCAATACAGCAAAAAGGGATATGTTATAGTTTAAATGAAAATCCTACAATACAGGATTTAAAAGTGTTATCACCTGATACAAATAATGGTTTATTTGAAATTATTATTACAAATTTATTGCCAAACACAGTATATTATGTTAGGGCTTTTGCAACTAATAATATAGGTACCGCTTATGGTAGTAGTATTAAAATTACAACAAATCCCGCAAGTCTACCAACTGTTGCTACAACTACATCTATTACAAGTATTTCTTATAATTCTGCTGTAAGTGGTGGTTCAATATCAAATGATGGCTATACTTTTATCACAAGTAAGGGAGTTTGTTGGAGTAATACCAATACTATGCCAACAATTTCAAATAGTAAAACAGTAAACGGTACTGGAACAAGTTCTTTTACAAGTTCATTAACAAGTTTGTTATCTGGTACAATATATTACGTCAGAGCTTATGCAACAAATAGTGTAGGTACATCTTATGGTCCAGTTAGAACCTTCACAACTTTAACGGCTACTATTCCAACAGGTATTACAACAATTAGTGCTTCTTCTATAAATCAAACAACAGCTACAAGCGGTGGTAGTATAACAAGTAATGGAGGATCAGCAATAACTCAAAAAGGAATTTGTTGGAGTAGTACAATTTCAATTCCTACAATATCAAATAGTAATACGAACAATGGAACAGGAAGTACTTCATATTCAAGTGCTTTAACCGGTTTAGTTGCAAATACAACTTATTATGTTAGAGCCTATGCTATAAATGGTATCGGTATTGGTTATGGAAATACAATTACTTTTACAACATTACCAAATTTAATAGTCGGTCAAGCTTATCAAGGTGGTATTATTGCACATATTTTTGTGACTGGAGAATCTGGGTATGTTTCTGGTCAAGTCCATGGTTTAATTGCAACAACCTCAAACCAAAGTACGGGAGCACAATGGGGTTGTTCTGGAACATCAATAGCAGGAACCAGTACAACTTTAGGTTCTGGTTTATCAAATACAACTGCAATAGTTGGAGGTTGTACTACGTCTACAATTGCCGCTGCAATATGTAATAATTTAACTTCAGGTGGATATTCAGATTGGTATTTACCTAGTAGAGAGGAATTGAATAAACTTTATTTAAATAGAAGCGTAATAGGTGGATTTAGTGGTGTTCCATATTGGAGTTCATCACAAAATAATTCTACTACTGCAAATAGTATCAATTTCAATACTGGAATAGTAACTAGTACTAGTACAAAAACAACTGCAATGTATGTTAGAGCAATAAGAAAATTTTAAAAATTAAAAATTAAAAATATGAAAAAATCTATTTTACTACTTATTTTAGCAATAAGCCAAATTTCTTGCAATTACTTTAAAAGTGATTTCAATATGGACTTAGTCCCTTATTCTCAAAAAGATAAATATGGGTATTTTGATATGGATGGAAAAATCATAATCAATCCTCAATTTGCATTTGCAACTCCCTTCAATGATGATTTAGCACTAGTAAAAACTACAGGTGATAATGGTAAATTTGGTTATATAAACAAAGAAGGAAAATTCGTTATAAATGCCGAATATATTAGTGCAACTATATTTAGTGAAAATAAAGCGATTGTTGTTAAAGAAAATGGTGCTCCTACTGCAATTAATAAAAGTGGTAAGGTTTTATTTAGTTTAAATGATGTTGATAAATTATGCGTTTTTAAAGATGATTTAGCTGCTTTTTCAATAGTTGATAGCACTGATACGAAATGGGGATTTGTTGATGATGAAGGTAAAAAAGTTATAAACGCTCAATTTTCCGAAGTAAAAAACTTTAAAGATGGTAAATGTGCAGTTAAAAATAATGATGGCAAATGGGGTTATATAGATAAAGAAGGTAAAATAATTGTTAATTATCAATTTGATTATGCAAATGATTTTATTGACGGTAAAGCTGTTGTCTTATTAGATGATAAAGCAGGTGTAATTGATAATGATGGTAAGTATATTATTAATCCTCAATTTCAATCTATAGAAATTGATGATGAGAATTATTTAATATCTCAAGATGATAAATATGGGTGGTGTGATTCTGAAGGGAAAATAAAAATCAATCCTCAATTTGATCAAGCTTCATTATTTAACACAAATGATAATGCAAGTGTTAAAAGTGGGGAAAATTATGGATACATAGACAAAGATGGTAAATTTACAATTAACCCTCAATTCCAATTAGCATTAAATTTTGTTGATGATAAGGCTCTAGTAATGTCTGGTGATAAATATGGGATTATTGATAAAGATGGAAAATATATAGTAAATCCTCAGTTTGAGGGAATTCCTTATGATGTTTTGATACAAACATATTTTAACGGTAGATATAATACACAAGTTTTTTCAAAAGTAGAAACTGATTATTTAGATGTTAACTCAATATTGAAAGTTGTAAATATTAATAACCCTGAGAATTTAAGCTTTAATGATAATTTTCAAACAATACTAAATAAGGTTAAAAAAAATGTTAACGATTTTAGTACATTTAGCGATATCCATTCAATTTTTGAAGAAAAGAAAATTAATAATGAAGTAAGTTATAATTTTGCAGTAATGGGTAAATTAAAAGATTATGACTCCTATTCTTATGGTTATATTGTAACTAAAGAAAAACCTACTGGGTTTTTATATGGGATTAGTTTATCTGGTAAAGCTTCTGGGAAATCTGAAATACTTCAAAAAGCATTTGAAAAAAAACTTAGTGGATATAGTTTAATGAAGAAAGGATATATAGACAATGTTTACACAAGTGTTTATAAAAACGAGAAAAACATCATTGTAACAAATAGTAAAAATACTAGTCAAGTATTGTTTTATATTTTAAATCACAACTACGACATTTCTTACTATTTAGATAAAATTACCGAAAAACAAAATCAAGTAAGTAGTTATGAATCAAATCATATCGAAGATAATACTTCTTATGATTCATACGATGTTGATTCATCAGCTGCTGTTGTTGATTCATCAGCTGCATATTATGAAGGTGAATAATTTTATTGTATATAAAAAAACAAATAATTTTAAAGCCCAAACAATGTTTGGGCTTTTTTTATAATATGATTCTACATATTTTCATTTTGATATTGATATTTATTAAATTAAGAGTATGAATCAAAGCCCAAAATTCCCGAATTAGGATAAATACTAACCAAATAAACAATATAAATACAATCATTAGTAAAGACCAGTAAAACAGAATAAATCAATACTAAAATTCCGGAATTACAAAAAGCAAAATTCGCGAATTGCCATAAATACAAACCAAATAAATTATAAAAAAACTAGTATTATTAATATAATTCGTTCCGTTCTTAACTTTTTCACAAACACTTTCATGAAAAGTTATTGCTATAAAAGATTTAGTTACAGTTGTCGTTTTAGACAGCCTAAATAACCAAACCACGTTGAAGTTATCAGAAGTAGATTCTCCAGAAAAAAACCATCCATTGGGACAAAAGCCAAACAATTCACATTAGACCAAATATATTTTAAAAAATAAAAATCAAAAAATTTAGCTAAAATGTGGATTCCCGTAAAATGTATCCAAACATTAACTTTATTTTCGATAAAATATTTAGTCCGCCAATGAAAATGTGCCAAGAAAGACTCTCACCATTTCACAAAACAAGAATAGAAGAATTAATTACATTCAAATTATAGTGTTTTGTTAGAATTTAATATACTACGAAATAAATTTATTTGATTTAATATAGTTCAAAGAATAAAGAAAGTTAAAATATATGAAATCAGTACTTATAAATTCATTAAATAGTTTTAGTAAACGGCTAGTTTTGATTTTCAAACCACTTAAATGAATAATTTAAAAAAATAAAAATTTAAAAATATGGCAATAATAGATGTTTTAAAATATGATGGTCCAAATAATGTTTTGGCTTGGAAATGGAGACCGAAAATTAAAAGTAAACGTGATGAAGAATTAAGATTAGGAACACAACTCGTCGTAAATCAATCTCAACAAGCAATTTTCATTAACGGAGGACAAATTTTAGATGTTTTTGATCCTGGAACTCATACTTTATCTACACAAAATTTACCAATATTATCAAGTATAATTGGACTTGCATTTGGTGGACAAAGTCCATTCAAGGCAGAAATTTACTTTGTAAACAAAGCAGTTGCAATGGATACGAAGTTTGGTCTTATTCCTTTTAACATGCTTGAACCAAATTTTAGAGTTCCAATTCCTATTACATCAAGAGGAAGTTTTGCGGTTAAAGTTTCAGATTCAAAAACATTCATAAATCAAATTATAGGAACGGTTCCAGATTTTGAGGCAAGTAAATTAACTCAATTTTTTAGAGGTATAATAACAGAGAATGTAAAAACAGCAATTACAAAAATATCAAAAGAGCAAAATCTAAATCCTCTTGAATTAGAAACAATAGTTTCAGAAGTTTCGGGAGCAGTTAAAGGTATTATTTCCGAAGCACTTTCAAATTATGGTTTAGATTTAGAGTTTTTTAATATCGAAGCAATTCCAGTTGTAGACGAAGACCCAAGAGTTAAGAAAATTGTTGAAGATTTTCATCGTTTAATGTCTCAAGATATGGAAGAAAGAATGAGGCTAAAACGTAGAGGAGAAAATTTAGAAGTTTATAAAATAGAAAGAACATTTGATACAACAGAAAAAGCAGCCGAAAATATTGGGGGCGGTATTGGCGGAGAAGTTGGAATTTTAGGAACAGTTGTAGGACTTGGTATGGCAATGCCAATTGCTAATACAATGGGTAATCTTATGACAAAAACAACTGAAAATATTCAACAAAATTCCGAAAATATTAGCATTAATAATAAAGATGAAATATTGAAACTATTAAAAGAGTTAGGAGAGTTGAAAATTGCAGGTATTTTAACAGAAGAAGAATTCACAGAAAAGAAAAAAGAACTTTTATCTAAACTATAAACATAAATGCTAAATTGTAATTCTTGTAAAAATCCAGTTTCTGTAACATCAATTCATTGTGAATGGTGTGGAGAGAAAATAATTCGAGTTGAAGAAACAACATCTATAAATAACGGAAAAAGTTCTGAAAGTAGTTTAATCGATTTTATGAATAAACTTAATGATGTTGAAAATGAAATTATAAAAGAAAATGATGGTGCTGGAACTTGGGGAGCATTAGACGGAATGTTATCAAGAGCGTTTGGGAATTCAAAAATTGATAGCTTAAATCAAAAAAAATCAACAATTATTAAAACTTTTCCTTTGCCTAAAAATCCAGATGATTTATTGGAAATTTGTAATTTATCCGTCTCAAATTTTAAAAACACTAAAGTAAATAAAGTTGCACTAACTGATAATGCAAGAAATGAAAATAAAATAAACAAGCCAATAAAGGATGCTTGGAAAACTAAGGCAGAACAAGCTATAAACCAATTGACAATCTATTCCCGAACTGATGATTTTATTCGTCAGCAGGTCGAATTATTAAAATTGGAACTTGTAGAAGATAAAAAAGGATGGTTCAAATAAAATTTTAAAATAAATATTCATTAATAATCAAAACTAAAAATTATGTTATCAATTAAAGAACTTGTAAGCGAAGAACAAGACCCAAAAGTTATCGAAAAAGTATTACCAAAAGTACAAGCTTATTGTACTTCAAATGAAGAAATTCAATATATTGCTGTACAAAAGAAAACTCTCGGAGTGAATTTTTCGCCTGATTGTATTGCTTTGACGAACAAAAGAATTATCTTAATTAGACCAAAATCATTTGGTTTGACATTAGATTTTAAAGATTTTTCTTGGATGAATGTTGCCGATGTACATATGAAAGAAGGTGTTTTTGCGGCGACAGTTACAATAAAAACTGTAAATGGTCAAACAGACAGTATGGAAGACATTCCAAAGGCACAAGCAAGAAGACTTTACAGATTTGCTCAAGAAATGGAAGAGCATAAAAGAGAAGAACGCAGACAAAGAGATTTAGAAGATAAACGAGCAGTTGCAGGCGGTGGAATTACTATAAATACGCCATCTTCTCAACCTCAAACAGCAGTAGTAGAAGATCCAATGGAAAAATTGACTAAGTTAAAAACAATGTTAGACAACGGTATTTTAACCCAAGAAGAGTTTGATACTACAAAAAAAGATATACTATCAAAAATATAAAAAAAAAACAATAATAGTAGGAGCGAAGCTCCTACTATTTATAATTTTATTTATAATGAAAAATCTTTTAATTGTTACTGGAATAATTCTAATAATATTAAATACAATAATTGGTTTATTGATTACTAATTATTTGAAATTTAATTATTTAATGGTAGATTTTAGTATTCTAATTTCAACTGTTTTGATATATCTTTTTTCAAATACTAATATTTCAACAGGATTTAAAATAGGTTTAACTATTTTCTTTTTATTTACAGGATTAATCAAAATTATTTTAAGTGTAATTGCACAACCACAATTTCAAGATAATTTATATTTAGTAACAATTTTAGGGATAATAACTTTTGAAATAACTTGTTTATTTAGTGCGTTTGCTATTAAAAAATTTGCATAAAAAAAAAACATTTTAAAAAAAAGTAAAAGACAAAAGGTCTATCCGCTAACTGCCTTATGGCAAGATTGCGAATTTTGTAATAAATTCACGATTACATTTCGCAAGAAATTTTATCTTTGATAGAAAATAATCGGTTCCGAATTTCGCAACCTCGCCAATCGCCGGAACGTTAGGTATAAGTGTCAGAAAAACAAACACAAAATTCAATAAAAAGAGTTTATTTAAAACATCAAAATAAGTTCAAAATGAAAAAAACATTACTATTATTAGCATTTTTGTATTTTGCAAATAGTTATTCACAACTTGAAAGACAACAAGCAGTTACTACATCTCAGGTTGGCGGTCGATATGAAATTTTGCAATCCGAAATTAAACGAAATAATACATTTAAACTAGACAAATATACGGGAAAAGTTTATATGTTCGTTTCAACATCTCTTGATTGGTATGCTTGGCAAGAAGTACAAAAAAGTAATGCTAGGCTTGACACAATTATTCCTGATAAAATTAATTATCAGCTATTTATGGGAGGAATATCGGCAAAAGATTGTTTTTTATTGAATATTAATACTGGAACCACATGGATGTTAGTTGTAGACAAAAGCGGAAACTATTCGTTTGACATCTTTGAGTGAAGCACCTGCGCCTAAGATCGGTTTGGCTCAATAGCTACCTACATTTACAATAAAAAACTCGTTCGATTTTCCGCTGGAAAATCTTATATTAGCAAGAAATAATCGTTCACGCAGCCGCTACTGCACAAAGCCGCGATAAGCAAGCCATAATTTACCAACGAAGAAGGAGAAATGACATCTAAAAAAGAAGCCTCACCAAATCTTACAAACGAAGAAATTCAAGAAGGAACGAAAAATGGAGCAAAAAAATATGATAACTTAATTTTCTTCGAAGAATATTCAATGTTTATGGGAGTTGCACAAATTCTTGAGTTTGGTCTAAAAAAACTTCTTCAAGAAAAATTCCAATATGATTTAGAAAAATTGGAAAAATGGACTCTTGGTCGAACTACAAATGAACTTGAAAAAAATGGATTAAGAAAAGACTTCATTTATCTCTTAAGAAGTTTGGTTGAATATAGAAATTATATTGCTCACGAATTACTTTTTGATGATGCACTTACCAAATCACTGTTAGGTAAAAATGCTTCAAAAAATCACTACAGTAAAAATCATAGAACACTACATAAGGCAATTTTAGAACTTGAACAACTAGTGTTTTTATTTGATTGGACTAACACAAATGACGGATGGGATTAGAAGAAATAGTAAGTAGTCTTGACGACAGCAAATTCATTTTGGAATTACCAGATGGAATCTCAAGTGGGTTTTATCTAAACTTCATCAGAGTTGAAAATTTCGATAGCTTATTTCGTAAAACACATAAAGAATTTAATAAAACAAAAAGTTTAACGACACAGAAAAAAATCCTAAATGAAGAGCTTAAAGTTTATAGAGCTTTAGTGAAATATCTTAAACGGATAATATCTGGAATTGACAAAGGAGCTATCAAAATAGTTCTTTATTTTAAGCCTAATTCAAAAACACATATTGAATCTTTTTTAACTGATTTTTTAAAACTAAGCATTGAATTAAGCTTTGAAGAAAAAATAAAAATTCAAACTTTAAAAAAATTAAAAGAACAATTAAAAGAATCAAATCAAGCAATTTTTGAGTTAGAAAATTATAGTTTTTCAACTTATAAATATGAAGATTTTTTAGGAAGTAATTTTTATTTAAGATTCCCCAAAGAAAGTATAATTTATAAAGAAATAAACATTAGTAATACTAGATATGGAAGCAGTATCCTTTACAAAGATGATTCTCAAAAAAAGGATACAAATGATTTATTAAACATCTTAGCTTTTTTACAAGCTTATCCAAATTTCATATTGACTAATAATAAATATTACAACGAAAAACTATCTATAATTTATCACCAATTTGATATACTAGACCTTTTAACTTTAACTAGTAAAAGATTCTTTAATAACCCAAAAGGGGAATTTAGAAGTTTATCTACACCAATATTAAGACTTTATAAAAAAACTAATTTTACGATTCTACCTAACATACAAATGCCAGAATTATTAAATTTATACCATTCTTCCTTGAAACAAATAGAACCTTTACCTAGATGTGTTTTTCTATTTAGAATTGTAGAATATGGTAAGAATTACCATTATCAACAATTATTTAAACCTAACAATATAGAATTAAAGGATGTTATTGAATATTATTATGAAGAAGTAATTAAACATAAATTCATCCCTCTATACTTTTTGGATTATGGCTCTAATATGAATTCAAAAACAGGTGTTATGACCAAAAAAAGAAAAACTCAATATCGGAATCTGATTGTAGAACTAAAGAAGAAATCAAAAGAATTAATTAAATATTGGAGCAATCATAACTATTTGCAATCAAAATCGCTGGGGCAAATTATTTATAACACCGGAAGAAATACAGTTGCTCACGGAGGGAATGGCAATCAAAATATAAATTATGATTATGACAACAAGTATAAACACATAAATGACGTGAATGTGTTTCTAGAATTAATAGCTAGATATTTAGTAGAAATTCACAATCCCGAATTAAAGAATATTGTGCATCGACAAAAGACTATTTATGAACAAAACTGTTCCCATTTAAAAATAATGAAGGACAGACTACCGGTAAATGAAATATAAAAACTATGGCTAACAGCCGTTTGGCAAGATTGTTATCATTGATGAGCATCAAGAATTAATAACACATTACAATTTGGATTTAATTCCAGAATGATCCACCAATATTTAACTCTTTAAGAAATTAAGGAGTTTTTTTGTGTTTCATTTTAAAGATAAACTTATATATTTAAAGTTTTTTAAAACACTTACTTGCAAAAAATTTCAGTCGTAATAGGTATATGATCCGAAATTTCTCTTGCTTCTTTTAGTGAAGAAAATGTGTTGTAAAAATGAATTACTTTTGAATTAGAAACACTAATCTTTGCTGAATTATACCAAATATTATCAAATTCAGATGCCAAGCATATATTTTCTTGACATTCTTTTTTTAATGAAGTTTTTTGATTGACAAATACACAAGTATACCCTAATTTTTTCAATGGATTGAAAACTGTATGTGACTGTGGACAATTGAAATCACCAACGAAAAGTAAATTTAAATTTGGATACTGATTAGGTAACAGCTTGAAGTATTTAATTTCCGTTTCTGGTTGTTTACTTTTAGTAATAGCATGAAAATTTGCAATGGTAAATTGTTTATTATTGTATTGAAAAGTACAATAATAAGGTTCTCTATCAATTTCTAAATTGAATTTTTTCTCTAGCCATGCCTCTCCAATTTTCTTAACTTTACTGGTTTTCCATAAAAAAGCATAGCGCTCTGTTTTATAAGCACTACTGCTTGTTGGATCACTAATAATATAATCCCATTTGGAACCTTTTCTGTTAAGTTCATCCGCTAATTTAGCAACTGCTTGTGCGCCTCCATCACCTGCTACAACTTCTTGTAAAGCAACAATATCAAAGTCTTTAATTGTGTTTGCAATGAAAGTAATGTTTGCCTCAGATTTTGATTTTCCAAGGTTTTCTATATTCCAAGAAATTAGTTTTACTTGGGAAAAAATGTTACACGAAAATAAAAATAATAATACAATTAATCTTCCCAACCACATAGTGTTAAATTATAATTTTCAGCTTCTGAAACGGTTACTTTAAATATTTTATGATCACATTGAGATAAACCTCGACAATTTTGAGAATAATGATATTTTTTGGCTCCTCTTGGACCGCAAATAAATACTTCATTTTTTGTTAATTTAAATGAACTTGTTAAGAAAATTAAAAAAATATAAAATGGTATTTTATTCATTTTTTTTGTGATTATTCTTCAAAGATACTAATAAACCGATGGCTACTAATACATCCACAATATTCCAGATAGTTCTACCTAAAGCAATTTTAACAAATGGTTGAAAAAGTAATGCTAATACAACATAGATAAAAATTTGCTTACTATGATTGTTATGATGTGCTTCCAAAGCTAAATAAGCAAACCCAACCATAGCGACAAAACGTACAAATTGATAATATCCGTAAGGAAAGTCCATTAGACAGCCGAAAAGTAAAATGGCTAAGATTATTTTGATTGTTACTTGCATTATCCTGTATTTTAATTCTAAATCACTTGTAGTGTCATTAGAAATTGAAATTGTTAAAAAATGTTGGTTAAAAATACTGGTTTTTTTTGAATTAGCTATTTGTCAAATCTTTTTATTCTATTATTTTTTTCAACTTCTAAATCAATTAATTTTGCTTTTACATTTTCTATATTTTTGTGTTGAGGATTGTGTTCTATAAAATTTTCATAGTCTTCAACTGAATTTGAATGCATGACTTCTTCATAAGATAATTTATTTTCTTGCATTCTTTTTATTTGATCATCAACCGTGTCATCCATTGAATTCTTATTATTCGATGAAGAAGTGTCATCTGCTATTGAACTTGAATCTATCATAGTAGAGTTGTCATAATCTACATTATTACTATTCTTACAAGAACAGTAAAGAAACATTAAAATAAGTATCATTTTATTCATAATGACTTCTTTCATTTTAAGACTAATTTGAGATAAGAACAAACGTATAACGAAAAAAAAACGTTTCCATACGGGAAACCGTAAACCAAAAAAAAGAGACTGCTTTTTAACAGTCTCTTTTTTATTATATGACAATAGCAATATCTTTCCATAAATAATCTTAAAATTCCAATGATAATCCTAAATTTTTTGGTTTACAAAAAATTATTCTCATATTTGTTAATGCTATAAAATCTGTTGATAAATTAATTGCAGATTTCTTCGGAACAGCTATATACTCTACCTCTTCATTCCGTTTAAGCAACCCTTCAACTTTATTTAATAATTTTTCTAGATCTTTTGGATGCTTTACTTCAATAAGATGCTTTTTTTAATTTTCAATCATTGTCTTTTTTTATAAAATTATTTTTAAAACTTATATCAATAATAAAGTATTCCTTACGGAAATTCGTAAACCAAAAAATAGACAGTATCTTAATAATTAAAATACTGCCTTTTTTTTCTTCTAATTTAGTTTTTATAAAGTTCCTCCTAAAACTATCCCACCGACAACTACTGCTGCTAATGTTACCCAAAGTCCAGCGTTCTTTTTCTTTTTTTCTATAATTGGTTCATATGTATTAGCCTTTTGTAATAAATTCGGTTTTACTTCTAAAAACTTAATATCTTTTTCTTCTATAGGCCTGAAGTTTTTATAGCTTGCTGTCCAACCATTAACTGTTAGTTGCGTTTTTCCATTTTTGGTTTTGGATTCGAAAGTTGGCTCAACTAATAAGTCGGCATTTCTTTCTTTTAATAATTCACTAACTACTTCATTTTTTGCATTATCAAGAGATAATACATTTCTTAATTCTACTGTTTTTGAAGTTTTTGTTGGATTAACTTCTAAATCTGCCACAATTGGTTTGTGAATTACTCCTGCTCCAACAATATCAATTGTTTTTGAAGTACTTGACTTAGTTGTTGAACAAGAGATTAATGATAATGAAATCAAAATAAACATTACTTTTTTCATGATTTTTGCTTTTAAAATTTATAAAAAACAAACTTAAAACCAATAAAAAACTATTCCTTACGTGAATCCGTAAAGAGAAAAAAAAAATAAAAAAAAGTGTGTTTTAGATAATCCCTAAATCTTTAGTGATAGCAATTAAATGGATATTATTATTTGCTTTGAAGTAATCTTTGAGTTTAGCTACTCTTTTTTCAATAGTGCTCTTACTATTAGGCGTAATATTTAGTTTTTTAAATAGAGGTTCCATTTCCTCCAAAGCTACACCACTTGCTAAATGAGTTAATAATTCAATATCATAATTATCAATTTCATTTGTTGATTTACCGTTTAAAATAGGCGCTAATTCTGGAGAAATAAATTTTTTACCATAAAGTAAACTTTCAATAGCAGTTTTAAGTTGGCTAATGCTATTTCTTCCTTTATGTACAAAAGCATCAATGTTTTGATCTTCAAATAATGATTTAATTGTGTATGATTTATCTTCAACCGAATACACAATTACCTTCATATCAGGATTTAATTTTTTAATTACTTCAATAAGTTTTTCTCCCGAAGGAATTTCTACTTTTCTATAATCAGCAACAAAAGATAAATCGCTTATTAATAAATCATAGGGTTCATTGTCTTGAAAAGCTTTTTTATACTTTAATAAAGCATCATCACAGTATTTTGCATAATGAATTTCATCTACACCAAGTTGCTCCAGTGTTTGTTTTACTGCGATATTAATACTATCAAAATCTTCTGCTATTAAAACTTTTTTAAACATATAATCTATTTATTTAGGTATCCCAATTTTAACTTTGAATCCTTTTTCAGATTCTGTGTCAAAATTAATTGTTCCATTGATAGAAAAAATACGGGTTTCCACATTTTGAAGACCATTTTTTAAATTTAACAAATTGGCACATCCTATTCCATTGTCAGAATAATTAATTTCTATTGCTTTTTTATTGGATTTAAAACCAATACTAACAACGGAACAATGACTATGCTTTTTCATATTAACCATTAATTCTTGCAATACTCTATAAATGGTAATCTTAATTTCTTTATTTGTGTTTTTATCATCAAATGAAGTGGTGTTTAAAATTACATTTGTTTCATTAGAGCTATACGAAGCAATCATTGCTTTTAATTTTTCTAGATAATTTTCCCCTGTATCAATATCCTTATTTTCGCTTGATATATTTCTTGCACGAATATAAATAGTATCTAAATTTTCTAATAAGGTTTCTTTATTTATTGGATTCTCTAGATCCTGGGTTTCAGCGAAAGCAATGGCATTATGTACATCATTTGCTAACTCATCATGAAGTTTTTTGGAAATTCGAGTTTCAGTATGATAAACCGTTTCTTTAATTTTTTCTTTATTTTTCTTTTTAATTCTGTAATAAAAAAAGATACTAAATATCAATAGAAATAAGATTCCAATTATGAAATACTCTTTCAATTGTTTTTGTTTTTGACTTTCGGCAATAGCTTTTTTAGAATCATATTTTATTTTAGCAAATTGATTCTTAGCCTGCTGTTTTACCCTTTTAATACTATCATTTAAAAGAAAAGATTGTATCGCATAATTTTTAGAATCTTCTCCGTTTGAGACTCTTGCTAGATACTGTAACGCTTCTAATTTATCATCAGAATTTTCTACTTTAGAAGCATATTTAAAAGCACTTAAGGCGTATTCTTTAGCCAAATTAACATCTGAATTCTCGTAATATTCAGCTAAATGCATAGAAGTGGCCGTTAAACCAATATCATCTTCTTTTTCTTCTCTTATTTGCTTTGCTTTTAATAAATCATCAATAGCTGTTTTATCCTTTATTTTAAATTTTACATATCCTAAATTATCTAATACTCTCGCCAATTCATATGGTTCCTTTTTTAAGGAATCCTTATTTTTTATAGTTTCCAAAATGTTTTTGGCTACAGGATATTTACCTTGTTTTAAGTAATTGTAAGCAATGTTATTTTGGATAATAAGTTTAGATATTTCTGCTTTTGTAATACTTAATGATTTTTTGTAATTAATTAAGGATTCCTCATAATTATTTTGCTCTAAATAATCCAAACCTAACATGTTATAAATAAACGTTTGAAAATCTAAATTGGTATTATTTGTAAAATAACTTAAAGCTTCCGTAGCACTTGATTCACTTCCCGCATAATCAGATTGACGCATTTGAATATTCGACATTTGAATCAAACAATAAATGATTTTATCTTTTTCTAAATCAATATTACAAGAAGCTTTTGCTTTTTCATAATTATAAAAAGCCTGTGTGTGATTTTGTGTTTCAAAATCTTTTTCTGCCTTTTCTAAATACAATTGATACGTATTGTTTTTTTGAGGAATTGTATCACAAAATAGAAATACCATTGTTGTGAAACATAAAAAAATTCGGAGAATGTATTTTTTAAATATCATTCCCCGAAATTAAAGATTCTAATTTAAATACAAAATTATTTAGTAGATTAAATTATGGTTGTGGTGGTTTAACTGGAGTTGTTCCTCCTTGACCTCCCGTATCTAGAGAATCATAATCTTTTTCCATAGAAGAAAAATCTGATGTTTCTATTTTTTTATTTTGAGGTAAAAATTCCTCTGCACTATCGTTCGTACATGATGCTACAAATCCTGCAATAATTGCAATGTAAAAATATCTTTTCATGATAATAAAATTTAAAAAATTGACATAAGTTTGGCTGTTCGGAACTATACCGAATGCGATAATTGTGTTGTTTTACCAACAATAATTTTGAGTACTCTTTGTTTGGGAAGTGTAAGTGTGCTATAACAAAACTTTCAAGTTATACTTCCCGAATAAAAATTCAGTCTTGTATAGCAGCACTTTTTTAAATCAGTTTTGTACATTTGTTCTAATAGCTAGTTAAAACGATAACTGATTCTGAAGCAAAGGAATTACGTTTTTGAGTGAGTGTTTATAAGGAATTCCGATAATTCCGATATTTCCGAAGAATTCCGATACATCCAATATTCAATTTTACATTTATGGGAAAAATTACTTTCAATCACTATAAAAATGCCATTCAAGAACATTATGAGATAAAGAAAAATGATGATATAACTGGCGTATTATTAAATCCAACACCAGCACAATTGAGAAACTATTGTTCTTTTGTATTTGATAATGGTTTAACACCAAAAGATGAAGAAGTATTTCGAAATTTTTTCGAAACTAAAAATGGTGAATCTTTAAAAAAGTCAATAGACAATTGTAATACTGATAAGTTTAAAACTATTATTTCATTTCTTAAAGACAAAAGAGATTCTGAAATTAGTCTTAGAGTAGAATTAGCAGCAGTTTTAATTGATTTTAAACCAAGACCATACAATAAATTTAATAAAACTGAAGTAATAAAAAACGATATTTTATATCTCCCTGAGAAAAATGATTTGATAGTAAATAAATCAGCTTTACGTGAGAATAAAACTAATTTTATTAAGAATCATATAAAAAGTAATTTCAAAAAGAAAATCGCAATTGGATTTATGGGATTAATTGGAATTACTTCAATAGGATATACAACAAAAAACACGTTTTTTAAGGATAAAGAATGTATGCAATGGCAAAAAAATCATTATGAATATGTAGATTGTGATAAAAAAGAACTTATTCAATTATATCCGATAGTTCCTATAGATGAAAGTTTAAAAAACTTGAAAAAAATAGAAGTAAACAATCAAACAAAATTTTTTAGAAATGGAAAACCAATTGTTTGGTATTGCAAGCATAACAATAATAAATTAGTGTTTTATAATTCATTTGGCTTTGATCCTGAAACAGGAAAACCCTTAAAAGCCATCACAAATTATATGATAAATAAATATGTAAAATAGAAGTAAAAAAAGAGTCTGATGTTTTTACATTAGACTCTTTTGAATGTTACAGAATATTCATAAAATATTCACTGATTTTGTTCGATGATAAATGAATATCGCCCAAAGATGATCTAATCAGAAAAAATCATTAACTTAGTAATTAATATGTTTTTTTAGAAATAAATTAATGTGAATTAAAACATCTTAATGCAAATTGAAGCAAATTAATACGGATTAATTTAAATTACTAAAAAAAAGATCAATGGAAATCAATGCAATCAATACTAGAAAAAATTTGAAATTTAAGATTTCAAGATTCTTTGATAATAAAAAAGTTCAATTGGTTAAATTCAATGCAGTTAGTAATTATAATATACCTAATCAATTCAAATTATTTATCAATAAGAAAGATAGTTTAATAGAAAGAATAATTGATTTAAAAGTTAATCCTATTACAAATCAATATGAAGAGCATTCAATTGATTATGTTTTTAATGGAAATGAAAATGTATGGATTGAGATTAATGATTTCTTAACTATTGATAAAAACTTTAAAATTAGTTATGAATTAATAGTCAAAGAATTAGAATAACTCATCTTTGATTAGTTAGTAGGCCAATTGAGAAATTATATATTATTTGTCTTTTAGAACAAATAATATATGTAGAAGTATGATAAAAATTATTTTATCTAATAATTTTTATTTGCTCTTTTCGAGAATTTAGTTCATTACTTATCACAATTGCTGATATAATTAAACAGGTTAATAAGAAAATGTTTAAAGTGCTAAACTTATGGTTTTCCTTTCTTAATTCGCTAATTTCAATATCACCTTCAAATAGTATTGTTTCAGAAAAATCTATTGCCATAATTTTATATTTATATTGTCATTATTAGTATTACTTACAATCAAGTAGCCAAAAATTAATGGATAAGTTCTTCCGTTGTATATGTCCATTTGAGTAATTACTTCAAAATTAAAACCTTTTCCTCTTAAGAAATGTTTATTGACTTCAACTTCGGCTTTAGTCCCAATTAATTCTTTGATTATTTTATAGTTCGTCTTAATTGGATTTATTATTGGTGCTTGTTCAATTCTTATTTTTTTTGCTTTATCATTATTGAATTTTATTCTATTTTCTGATGTAGCAAATCGTTGTGAAATTTTTTTTGGTATAAATTTTTCACCTGTTAACGGGTCTATTCTTTCATTTGTCATTTTAATCTACTTTAGTAAGACAAATATAATTAAAAAGTTTGTTTTATTACAAACTTTTTAATTATATTTGAAGAAAAATTACAAATGATAAATCTGAAGGAATATTATGATAAAATAGAAATTTCTCATGAATTAATTCAAAAGCTGAATGAGAAGTTTTTTTTAAAAACAGAAATTGATGTAGTTTATACTGATATTACTAATTGGGAAAGAATAGGATTATTATTTGCAAGTGAAGGAGAAGATAAAGGAAATTGGAAAAAAATAAGTTATATTGAATATGTATGGATTAAAATTGTTGAGCAATTAAAAGAATTTAGTTGTGAAAATGAAGCAATAATGGAAATTAAAAAATTCATGTTCAATGATATTAAAGTAAAAGACATTATGAATATTTCAGAGAGAAATCTTGATCTACTAGAAAAAAAAGGGCTGCTTGATACTTTTATGAAAGTAAAAACTGAAATTACTGATGAGCTTGCTGAAATGTCTTATACAACCCTATTAAGTTTAATCGTGGCTAACACAATAATGAAAGGGGAACAAATGTCTTTCTTTTTCAAAAAAGATGATCCAGAGTATTTTATCTTTTTTTCAAATGAACTTTTAATTGGGTATGAAAAAAATGATAGTTTAGATTTAATTCAAGATTTTTTTAATTATCCTTTTTTCAGCATCCCATTAAGCTCAATTATTTCAAGATTTATTGATAATGAAGATAAAAATTTAAGTTTTGAAGAACAACTTACTATGATAATTACTCCACAAGAATATAAATTATTAAAAATTATTAGAAAGAAGTTTAGTGATATTAAATCACTTAAAATAAAGTTAAATGATGGAGAAATTGAATTTATTGAGGTTACATCAGTAAAAAAAGTTGCTTTAGAGAGTAGGTTAATGAATCATATTAAAAAAGGTGACTATCAAAAAATAATAATTGATACAGTTGATGGTAGAATTGTAAATTTTGAAAATACACAAAAAATTAAAATGTGATACTGAATAAGTCAGATCAATTGGAAATAAGTAAGCTTATCGAATAACTCGAAAGTGATGCACATGTTCAAATAACATGGTTTCATTTCAACAATGTAAAAAAATATTAAATAAAAATGAATCAAAATATTCTGATAATGAGATTCGAGAAATTAAAGAATTGCTAGAATGTTTTGCAAAAATTACAGTTCAACAATTTAATAAAGGTAAAAGCAATGAAAAGAGCTGCCATAATGTGTCGAGTAAGTAGTGATGAACAAGCTAAAGGGTATAGTTTGGATATTCAATATGAGCAATTGGTTAACTATTGTAATCGTAACAATATTGAAATTGTTAAAGAATACAGGGAAGATCATTCTGCTAAGAATTTTAACAGACCAGAATATCAAAAGTTTTTAGATTATTTAAAGAAAAATAAAAGCAGTATCGATTTATTGCTTGTAACTTCGTGGGATAGATTTTCAAGAAATCTAACTGATTCATTAATTATGATGAGGACATTAGAAAAGTATGGAGTAGAAGTTCAAGCGATTGAACAACCTATTGATATGAGAATACCTGAAAATAAAGCAATGTTAGCTATATTTTTAGCAATTCCTGAAATTGATAATGATAGAAGATCAATTAAGATTAGAGGTGGGATTAGAGCAGCTTTGAAGTCTGGTAGATGGTCAAGAATGGCTCCGATAGGTTATAAAAATTCTAGAGATGATAGAAACAGACCGATTGTCATTTTGGGACCATATGCTAATCTAATCCATAATGCTTTCAAAGAGTTTAGTGAAGGTAAATTGCAAAGTGATATTATTAAAGATCTTAGAAAAAAAGGAGTTATAGTGGGTAGAAGTAATTTTTCAAAACTATTAAGAAATCCATTTTATATGGGTAAAATTATTGTTCCAAAATTTGAAAATGAGCCAACAGAAATTATTGAAGGTATTCATGATGCTATAATTTCTGATTCACTCTATTATAAAGTTCAGGAAGTTTTAAGCGGTAAGGTGTCAAATAAAAAGCCAGGATATTCTTTTCAAAGAGAAGAGTTTCCATTAAGAGGTATTTTAGTTTGTTCAAGCTGTGAAAATAAATTAACAGCAAGTAAATCAAGAAGTGCAACTGGAAAAAGATATTCGTATTATCATTGTAATACTTGTTCAGGTGAACGTTTTTCAGCGGAATTAGTAAATTCAAATTTAGAATCAATTTTGGCTGAGTTTAAGTTTACGAAAGAGTCTAAAGTTTTGTATGAATTAATGGTTAAACAATTGTTGCAATCAAAATCAGAAGATAGTAATCTTTCAAAAGATAAATTGTTAATCCAATTAGAAGAACAAAATAATCGCATCCAAAAACTGCAAGATTTGTATGTAGATGGAAATATAGATAAAGAAAATTATGTTTTAACAATGCAACGTTATGAATCTGTAAAACGAGAAGTTTTTAATAAAATTGAATCCATTCAAGAAACAGATTTTGAATTCAATTCTTGGTTAAAATCTGGGGTAAACATGTTGACGAATATGCAGAAAGTATACATTAATGGTGGAGTTTCAGAAAAACAAGCTATAATTAGTTCGATATTTCCTGAAAAAATATATTTTTCTAAAAATAAATGTCGAACTCAAAGAGTCAATGAGGTTTTGAGTTCTATGTTATTGATTAACAGTGATTTAGAAAATAAAAAAAGTGGACAAATCTATCAAAATTTAGAGTTGTCCACTTTAGTGGAGTCGCCGAGAATCGAACTCGGGTCCAAACAAGCCATCAAAGAGCTTTCTACATGTTTAGTTTTTGTTTAGATTTTCGACAACTAGCCCGGCCAAAAACAGCCACTAGATGCTTAACTTTATC
>JACCDZ010941144.1_pt1 | contig 44241 bp, 43 predicted proteins | sample 7449551 | NCBI WGS metagenome assembly JACCDZ01 (sample SAMN15323452, study PRJNA562643) | freshwater metagenome | isolation source: river surface water | place: USA:Blue River Watershed | collected 2017-08-18
GATTTTCGTAATGGTGCGAACGTTCAACCGTGAGCGTGGGGGCACACTCGGTGAAAAAGCTCTAGGGGTTGTCGTAATCGTTTGGTTAGAGGGTCAAACGGCGACAACCGCTCTATTCTGCCAGAAAAAAGCCATAAGCGCTAGTTTCTGGAATGGTTTTGAAACCTAGTTTCCCAATCCAAAAGCTGAACCGGCGGCACCTGGCTCATTTGAAGCGGCGCTCTTGCCCGAGATCCTCGCGGCTTCCTCTGCTGCTCGTTTGGCTGGATTTCCAGACTTGGAGCCCTTCTTCTTGTCTTTCGACTTGCTCTTGCCTGAACCGAAACCACCCATGCCCTGCATCGGCGGCATACCGGGCATCTGCGGAACGCCACCCTTGGCCACGGTCTTCATCATCTTGGCGGCCTGTTCGAAGCGGTTGACCAGGGAGTTCACATCGGTGACGGTCATGCCCGAACCCTTAGCAATTCGGGCTCTGCGTGAACCATTCAGAATTTTTGGCTGGCGGCGCTCAGCTGGGGTCATCGACCGAATAATTGCCTCGGTACGGTCAATCTCTTTCTCGTCAAAATTATCTAACTGCTGACGCATTTGACCGGCGCCCGGCATCATCGCCAACATGCTCTTCAGCGATCCCATCTTGCGCAGCTGCTGCATTTGCTCCATGAAATCCTCGAGCGTGAAGGCATCTTTGGCCAATTTGGCCGCCATAGCCCTAGCCTCGGCTTCATCGAAGGTTTTTTGAGTCTGTTCAATGAGGCTTAGAACGTCACCCATGTCAAGAATGCGGCTTGCCATGCGGTCTGGGTAGAACGGCTCAAACGCGTCCACGCCCTCACCGTTCGAAACAAATATAATTGGCTTTCCGGTCACCGATGCCACCGACAGTGCGGCACCACCGCGGGCGTCACCATCGAGCTTGGTCAGCACCACACCAGAGATGCCAACGCCCTCGTCAAAAGCCTTAGCCACATTTACAGCATCTTGACCAAGCATGGAGTCAACAACAAATAGCACTTCATCTGGATCGACTGCGTTGCGGATATCCACGGCCTGTTGCATGAGCTCTTCATCAACACCCAGGCGGCCAGCGGTGTCAACGATCACTACGCTGAACATCTTTTGGTTGGCATGCTTGATTGCGTCTTGGGCTACCTTGACTGGGTTGCCAATGCCGTTGCCAGGCTCCGGGGCAAAAACCGGCACATCAACGCGCTCACCAACAACCTGAAGCTGGTTCACAGCGTTTGGGCGCTGCAAGTCAGCAGCCACCAAGATAGGGGTCTGCCCTTGATCCTTTAGCCACTTGGCTAGTTTTCCGGCCAGCGTGGTCTTACCTGCACCCTGTAGACCGGCCAACATGATTACGGTAGGTGGGTTCTTGGCAAAAGACAGCTTCTTTTGCTCGCCGCCCAGAATGGTCACGAGTTCATCGTTAACAATCTGCACTACCTGCTGCGCTGGGTTTAGCGCCTTCGAAACCTCATCGCCAAGTGCGCGGTCTCGAACTGCGGTGGTGAATGACTTGACCACCTCAAGCGCCACATCGGCTTCAAGGAGAGCGCGGCGAATCTCGCGCAGGGTGGCATCGATGTCGGCAGGGCTCAAACGACCCTTGCTGCGCAGATTCTTGAACGTGTCAATTAGACGATCTGAAAGATTTCCGAACATTCGGGTTCCTAACTAACTAGTCCGCGTGCAAATTCACGCGCATCAAAAAACGCAAAGTCATTTATGCCTTCGCCCACGCCAACCAACTTGACCGGAATGCCGAGTTCGCGCTGAATGGCAAAAACAATTCCGCCCTTCGCGGTTCCATCGAGTTTGGTCAAAACCACTCCCGTTACTTTGGCAACCTCTGCAAAGGCCTTGGCCTGCACTAGTCCGTTTTGCCCGGTGGTGGCATCCAACACCAATAGCACTTCAGAAATTTGCGCTTGCTTTTCAATAACCCGGCGAATTTTGTCAAGCTCGCCCATAAGGTCGGTTTTGTTCTGAAGGCGACCGGCAGTGTCAATAATCACAATGTCTGCATCGGCCTTGATTGCGGCTTCAACTGATTCGAAAGCAACAGATGCAGGGTCTTGCCCCTCTTGCTTAGGCCTGATCAGTTGGGCACCCGCACGCTCAGCCCAGGTAGCTACTTGATCAACCGCTGCGGCACGAAAGGTGTCGGCAGCCCCGATGAAGACCTTCCAATCCCCCTCGGTGAGCCAGTTAGAGAGTTTGCCTATGGTTGTGGTTTTGCCCACACCGTTAACCCCTACAACGAGGAACACATAAGGCAGTTTGCCATCCGACAGATTCAGGGCAGCGTCTTCACGCTCGAGGTTTTCAGCGATAACGTCGCTAAGAATTTGCTTGAGCTCCTGTTCGGTTTGCGCTGCAACTGCTTTGGCGCGGCTCTTGACCTCGGCCACAATTTGCACCGATGCATCGAGACCAAAATCAGCCTGAATCAAGATGTCCTCGAGATCATCTAGATTGGCTGGATCAAACTTGATTCGACTAAATAGGGATCGAATACCTTTTCTGGCCGAACGTTTTGGAAGTTCAACCGCCACCAGACTCTCGTCCACTTCTGGCTCAAACTGGACCTCAGCCTCGACAACATCTGGCTCTAACTGAGCTTGGGTTTCAACGACTTCAGGCCCTGCCTGAGCCTGGGTTTCGACCGCGACTGGAGTGCCCTCGTCGCGCTTCTTTTTCCAGAACATGAAGCCGGCCAACTTAGTTGCCCTTCTCGAGCAGACGCTGACCAACCACAGCCGAGACGCCATCTTGGCGCATTGAAACACCGTAAAGGGCATCAGCGATTTCCATGGTGCGCTTTTGGTGGGTAATGATAATCAACTGCGAGCTGGATCGTAGATCTTCAAAAATCTGCAGCAATCGGCCAAGGTTGGCGTCATCTAGAGCAGCCTCGACCTCATCCATGACATAGAACGGTGAAGGGCGCGCCTTAAAGATTGCCACCATCAGGGCCACAGCTGCCAACGAACGCTCGCCACCAGACAACAGCGAAAGACGCTCGATGCGCTTTCCTGCAGGCTTGACGGTTACCTCAAGGCCGGTGGTCAGCATGTCATCAGGATTGGTCAAGAAAATCGAACCGGTTCCGCCTGGGAATAGGGTTGGGAAGACCTGCTCAAATGCTTTACGGGTGTCTTCGAATGCCTCAGCGAAGATCACCTGCATCTTGGTATCAAGATCTTCAATAATCTGCAACAAGTCTTTGCGGGTCTGGGTTAGGTCAGCCAGCTGCTCAGTCAAGAACATGTGGCGGGCCTCCAGTGCAGCGAACTCTTCTAGAGCCAGAGGGTTTACGCGCCCCAGCTTCTCATACAAGCGCTCGGCATCCCGAAGTCTGCGAACCTGTTCCTCACGGTTGAAAGCCTTGAACCCCGTTTCAGAATTTTCATCAGGGATAGGGAATTCAGGATTGTACTCTTCGAGCAAAATTGCCTGTTCGAGACCAAGCTCATCATTAGCTCGAGAAACCAAATTCGAAAGATTCAGGCGCTTTTCATGGTTGGCCAGCTCCATGTCGTGGACGTTTTGGGTAAGAGCTGCAAGCTTCATCTGAATCTCGGCAGTCTCACCACGCAACTTAACCAATTCGGCATTTTGGTTGGCACGTGCAGTCTCAAGCTCGTGCAGTTTTACCCTGGCCTTGGTAGCACTCTCGGCAACGGCAGCCATAACAATCGGAAGGGCTTCGAGCACGCGATTTGCTGAATCCAACTGGGCTTTTTGAGCCAGGGCCGCAGCGCGGGCTTTCTCGATAGCGGCTTGCGCCTCAGAAACCTGCGAACGCAATGATGCCGAACGTTCTTTCTCGACTCGTACACGTTCAACGGCGGCACCCAGGTCAACTCGAAGTTCAAGTTCACGTTGGCGTTCCTGCTCGAGGTTGTCAGCCAAAGTTTGACGGTTGGCCAGATCAAGTACAGGGCGGTCTTGTGCGGCAAATTCATCGTGGTTAACGATGGCTAGATTCAGAAGCCTCTCGGCTTCACCGATTCCCAAAGCAGCTTGTTCTGCAACCCGACCCAAGCGAACCACCTCAGCCTCGGATGCCTCAACCTGAACGCGCAAACGACCAAGTTTCTCTGCATTTGAAGCCAGAGCCGCGTCATGCTCGTTTAGTGCCGCTAGTGCGTCTTTGGCGCTCTGTTTCGCCGCCTCTTCTGTGGCTTTGGCTTGAACCAATTCGGCCCGGCCACGCTCAACTGTTTCAGTGACTTCAGCCAGACGTTTCTCTGCCGCATCACGTTGGGCCACTAACTCGACCTTAGAAGGCTTATTTGATGAACCACCTCGCACCACTGCTGCGGTCAGAACATCCCCCTCGAGGGTAATTAAAGTCCAGTCGACAGCAGCTTTCTCGGCAGAGTACAGCGCGCGAGCTGCGTCAAGGTTGTCAACCAAAACAACACCAGACAAAATTTCCAGAATTCCTTGCGGTCCCTCAACCACTTCGGCGGCAGATCGGGCGCCTGAAATCTTTGGCAAGTTGGTTACCTTGCCGACAGATTCAACATCAGCCACAACAAGCTCAACTCGACCACCCTGAGATTTCTTGAGGTGCTCGATAGCGGCGAGCGCCTCATCGCGAGTTTCGGCAACCAAAGCGTCAGCCAAAGGCCCCAGGGCCGCGGCGATCGCCACTTCAAAACCCTTTTGAATCTTCATGTGGCTTGCGACCAAACCGCGAATACCCCGAAGGCCAGCAGCTGTAACCTCGGTGGTGCCGTCTTTTTGCTCGAGGGTCAGGTTCAGTGCCGAGCGCTTGGCAGCTAGTGAGTCACGCTCTCGTTCGGCCTGATGAATTTCATCGCGCAGAACCTCGATACGCGCTTGAGCCTCAGATACAGCCTTTTGAGCGGCTTCATATCTGAATTCAAGTCCGTTTTCATCCGGTGACTGTTTCGTCTGAAGCTGGGATTCCAGGGTGGAGTACTCCGCTTTGCGCGACTCTAGACGCTGATTTGCCTCGGCGAGCGCCTGCTGGTGACGCACTACTTCAGCTCTTAAGCTGGCAAGCCTAGATTCAGCGATGTTTGCTTCGTTGGCTAACCTTGCTTTGTCTAAGTCGAACTTAGAAATCAGGGCGTTTGCTTCAGCAACTTCGTTGTCAAATTTCTCAAGCACATCACGAGCTTCACTGCGTGATTGCTCAGCTTCATGAAGAGCCTTTTGCAGCGCTTCCACCGATGCAGCTAGTTCGGTCGCAGCCGTTTCGGCAGCGATTGCCTCGGCTTCAATGGCAGCGGGGTCAACCTGCGCACCAGCAACATCGGCCTTCGAGCCAAGCAGGGCAACTTTTTGATTAGCGATTGACAGCAATGATCTCAAACGCTCGGAAAGTGAATCGAATTGATAGGCAAGATTCCTAGCCTGATCCAATTCAGTGGAAACCTGAGCAGCTTCAAGCTGCGACAAGCGCGCAGTGTTTTCCGCCAGCATTTCTTGAAGAATATTGCGTTCGCCGCGACGGTCAGACTCGCTCTTGGCTGTCTCTTCCAACGCTTTGTGCAAGTCAGTAATGTCGGCGGCCAAGATACGGGCTTTGGCATCGCGCACCACTGAGGCAATGCCCTGAGCCTCGCGAGCAACCTCTGCCTGTTGGCCAAGCGGCTTTAGTTGACGTCTAACTTCACCGGCAAGGTCATTAAGCCGGGTCAGGTTGGCCTGCATGGCCTCGAGTTTGCGCTGAGTTTTCTCTTTGCGGCGGCGGTGCTTGAGAATTCCGGCAGCTTCTTCGATGAAGCCGCGGCGCTCTTCCGGTGTAGCGCGCAGCACTGAGTCAAGTTGCCCCTGACCAACGATTACGTGCATCTCACGGCCGAGACCAGAGTCGCTCAGTAGATCTTGAACATCTAGCAACCTGACGGGTTCCCCGTTGATTGCATACTCACTGCCGCCGTTTCTGAACAGAGTTCTAGAAATGGTGACTTCTGCATAGTCGATTGGCAGCGCGCCGTCGCTGTTGTCGATGGTGAGGATAACCTCAGCGCGACCTAGAGGCCCCTTGGTGCTGGTGCCGGCAAAAATGACATCTTCCATTTTTCCACCACGTAGGCTTTTGGCGCCCTGCTCACCCATTACCCACGCAAGAGCATCAACTACGTTGGACTTGCCTGAGCCGTTAGGGCCAACGACGGCAGTGACTCCAGGTTCGAAAGCGAATGTGGTTGGTTGAGCAAAAGACTTAAAGCCCTTGAGGGTGAGGCTCTTTAGATACAAAGTGCCACCTACCCCTCATTGTCTAAGTCAAAATGCAAAAGTTGCCGTAAAGGTCAAAAATACCCCACTTTTAGTGCAGTTTTTGGCACTTTGGGCAGAAGTGAGAGCCGCGGTTCATCCAGCTCTCACGCTTTATCGGGGTTCCGCAACGCTTGCACGGGTTTCCGGTCATGCCGTAGGCGTTGAGCGAAACAGCGAAATAGCCGCTCTCGCCATTCACGTTCTTGTACTGCTCATCAAAACTGGTGCCACCCTCAGCAACCGCCTTTTGCAAGATTTCACGAATGTAGCCGAGCAATTCTTTAGCTTTGGCAGGTTTGATTGACGCAGCAGGTTGGTCGTAGTGAAGCTTGGCCTGCCACAACGATTCATCTGCATAAATATTGCCGATACCGCTTACGGTTTGCTGATCTAGCAGTACGCGCTTAATGCCCGACTGCTTTTTGCCAAGCTTCTGAAAGAGTGCAACATCATCGAAGTCAGGGTCAAGCGGGTCGCGAGTAATGTGAGCGGCCTGCGCCGGAATCAGGTTTTGCCACCAGGTTCCCTCGGCCACGCCAGCGCTGAAACCACCAGGCTTGCCGTCCGGGGTCTCAACCAACTCGTCGATTGCCAACGATCCAAATAGCCGTTGATCGATGAACCTAAATTCGTAAGGCTCACCATCTTCGGTAGTAACGTGAATCACGATGCGGGTGAGCTTGTCGTCGCTGAAACCTGGGGTTCTCAAGAGCATCTGACCGCTCATGCCAAGGTGACCAACCAGGGCAAGCTTGTGCTTTGAATCACCCGAAATTTCGAGGGGGTACCAGAGGAACTTTCCGCGCCGCACCACACCGAGAATTTTGGCTCCCAACAAAGTCGCTCTGAAATCCTCTGGGCCACCGGGATGACGTTTCAGCGACCGAGCATCATGGATGTCAATGGCGGTAATGATTGAATTAGTCAACGCAGTGGCTAAGCCGGCGCGAACGGTTTCTACTTCTGGTAATTCGGGCATTATATTGCGGAGAGTTTCGCCAATGCATTGATTGCGGCCTCAGTCTCGGCGCTCTTGCGCGAACGCCCCTGACCCTCACCAAGCAGAATCTCGCCCGAGAAAACCTTGGCGAAGAAAACCCGGTCGTGATCCGGACCTTCGTGGGTGGTCACATACGTCGGTGCAGTTTTAGTGCTGGACTGGAATCGCTCTTGGAGCGTTGTCTTTGGGTCGCTGTTCTCGCGGAGGGAATCAGTGTCGCTAAGGAGCGGGAAAACAAATCGAGCCACGAAGCTTTCTGCCTCGCTCAGGCCCTTGGAAACGTAGATGGCACCGAGAATTGCCTCAAAAGCGTCGGCCAACAAATTGAGTTTGGTGCGACCACCGGTTTGTTCCTCGCCTTTGCCTAAGCGCAGAAACTCCCCGACACCCAGCTCTGATGCAATACCGCTTAGCGCCCTTGCCGAGACAACTGCGTTCTTAACCTTGGTGAGCTCACCCTCGGAAAGATCGGTCAAGAGATCGTGAATGTGAGATGTAACAACAAAACCCAACACTGAATCGCCGAGAAACTCTAGGCGTTCATTGTTGGGTAGGTTGCCGTTCTCGTACGAGTACGAGCGGTGAGTCAATGCGAGCTCGAGCAGCTGAGGCTCAAGGTCAACGCCTAGGCGGTTGCTAAGAACGTTGAGGTTCATCGCGTGACTTTATAAAGTCTTACGCGTCTGCGACCTTGCGGCCCTTGTACTCAAGGAACAACGCGTTGCCAGCTGAGTCGGTAACTAGCTTTGCGCGGTGAGGCAGGCTGTAAACGGTCTTACCGTTTTCAATGGTCTTGACGAGAGTAACCTCGGCGGCCTTCCACTGTGAACGACGTGCGTGTGTGCGTGCGCGTGAGAGGCGTCTCTTTGGTACTGGCATGGTACTTACTCTTCCTTTTTTATGAAGCTTTCTAGGGCACTCCACCGCGTATCAACAGCAGCTTCATGCACGTGATGTGGGTTTTCAGCCAATTTCACACCACACTCTGGGCACAGGCCAAGACAGTTTTTTCTACAAACTGGGTGGAACGGGAGGCTTAGAACAATCGCATCACGGATAACTTGTTCAAGGTCGATTTCCTCGTCCTCGACGACATAGTCATCCTCGTTAGTTAAAGAATAGGCGAAAAGCTCTTGAAAATCCACCTCAATTGGCAGTGTCAGCGGTTCTAGACATCGGCTGCATTCCGCATCGGCGTCAACAAAGACCTCACCGGTGGCCAAAATGCCCTCATGAACAGATTCAAAACGCACATCTAGGTCGAGTTCGACACCCTGCGAAACCTTGGCAATGCCTTCACCAAACTCACCTGGAGTAATCAGATCAAGCTTGTATTCGCGCATGGCACCAGGTTTGTGCATGATGTCGTGCACTGAAATCACATATGGAGATGCAGCAGCCATTAGCCCTTTGCCTTTCTGTTTGCCGAAGAAGAGGCTAACGCACGAGCCACCACGTTAGGCACATATTTCTCAACTTGGCCATCGAGATCGGCAACCTGCTTGACCAAGCTGCTGGATATGTGCCCGTGCACCGGATCGGCCGGAATGAAACAGGTTTCGACCTCTGCAAGGTCGCGATTAACCTGAGCCATTGGCAACTCATAATCAAGGTCAACGCTGGTTCTAAACCCCTTGACCAACGCCTTGGCGCCAACCATGCGGCAATAATTGACCAAAAGTCCGGAATCTAGAGTATCGACCTTAATTTTCACCGACGATTCCAAACCAAGTTCAGCAAGACTTGCTCGAACCAGTTCAACCCGCTCCTCGCTGCTGAAACGCGGTGACTTGGCTGGGTTATGAACCACAAGCACGTGCACCTCGTCAAAGATGTTGGCTGCGCGCTGGGCAATGTCCAGGTGCCCAAAGGTGATTGGGTCAAATGAACCCGGGTAAACCGCAATAGTAGCCATGCCTCAAGGTTACCTAAGACTTAGCCAAATTGGACTGGCGCTCTTTATCTTGTAGAGCCAATACAGCTGCGATTGCTGGGTGCTTCTCGAGGGTTGGATCGGCCGCCAATATTTCTCCTGCGTGAACCCTTGCCTCTTGTATCAGCTGGGCGTCTTGAATCACTCGCAACAACCTTAGGCTTGAGCGACCACCTGATTGCGTTTGCCCCAGAACATCGCCTTCGCGGCGCAGTTCTAGGTCAATTTCACTGAGCTCAAAGCCATCCAAGGTTGAGGCCACAGCTCGCACTCGTTCAAGTGCCAAGCTGCCTTCTTCTGCCGAAGTGAGCAATAGGCACAGACCCGCGTTGCCGCCACGACCCACTCGACCACGAAGTTGGTGAAGCTGACTTACCCCAAAACGGTCTGCGTCTAGCACCACCATGACGGTGGCATTTGGCACGTCGACACCCACTTCAATGACAGTGGTCGAAACCAAAACATCAATCTCACGGTTTGCGAATCTGGCCATGACATCGGCTTTTTCCTCAGAGCCCAAGCGTCCATGCAGAGTTTCGATTCGTAGCCCAGAGAGCGCCGGAACTTGGCGCAGAGACTCTGTCATTCCAATTGCCGAAGACAGCAGTTGTCGCGGCTTTTTTGCCAATTCATCGGCGGCAGCCTCGGTGCCATCCGAGAAAATCAAATCTGCCTCGGCTGCCCCACCTGATTCAAGTAGCTCTTCACCTGGGTCATCTTCATCGATGCGAGGACAGACCACAAAGGCTTGGCGGCCTGCAGCCACCTCTTCGGCTACTCGCTGCCAGGTTCGCGCCACCAACGGCGCCTGACTCAGCTGAACCACGTGCGAGGTGATTCCCTGCCTTCCGGCCGGCAACTCAGTGAGGGTCGAAACATCTAAGTCACCAAAAACTGTGACTGCCAATGTTCGCGGAATTGGCGTTGCAGTCATCGTCAGCACGTGTGGTGGCAATTTGCCCTTGAGTCGCAAGGCTTCACGCTGCTCGACCCCAAACCGGTGCTGTTCGTCGATAACGACAAAACCCAAATCTAAAAACTCCACCTTGTCGGCGATCAGGGCATGTGTGCCAACCACGATTTGGGCTTTTCCGCTAACCAGCTGCAGCAACGCTTTTTTGCGCTCTGCCTGAGGCATTTGACCGGTCAACAGGGTCAGGCCCAGCTGTTTGCTGAAGTCTTCACCCAAGGTTTTTTGAATTGACCGGAAGTGCTGGGCAGCCAAAACCTCAGTCGGCGCTAAAAGAGCAGACTGCCCACCGGCATCAGCTACCACCAACATGGCGCGCAACGCAACGAGGGTTTTTCCTGATCCGACTTCACCTTGCAGCAAACGGTTCATAGGGTGGCTACCTGCCAAGTCAGCGGAAATTTGGTTACCAACTTCAATCTGCCCATTGGTCAGGGTGAACGGGAGGCTCGCATCAAATTTGGCCAGCATTCCGTTCGCATCTGCGACACGTGGAGTTGCCACCAGATGCTGATTCTGCATGTGTCTGGTTAGCAAGGTAGCTTGCAGCATAAATGCTTCGTGATATCTGAGGGTATCCCTAGCAGCTTGCCAATCGGTGTGCTTTTCAGGCCGGTGAATCTTCTGAAGAGCATCGTGCGCGCTAAGCAACCCCATTCGCTGCACCAACTCCGGCGGCAGTTCATCTTGCACAGGTGACATGGTGTCTAAAACGATGGCCAAACTGCGCTGGATGGCCCAGGTGGTTACAGCAGAGGCAGCAGGATAGATGGGAATTGGCAACTCGGCCCAACGCTTAGCCTCGGCATCAGAGATTTCATCAGGAAATAACTCATAGTCTGGGTGGGCCAGCTGGAGTTTGCCTTGGTAACTGCCAATTTTGCCAGCAAATAAACCGCGAACGCCTGCGCGCAACTCCTTTTGACGCCAGGCCTGATTGAAAAAGGTAAGGGTCATCTTGCCCTTACCATCGGTGATCAACACCTCAAGAATGCTGCCGTTGCGCCCCTTCATGCGGCGCTCACGAACCTCAAGTATGTCGGCTACAACGGTTGCCGGCTCCCCCAGCGGAATGTCACTGATCGGCGTGAGTGTGCCGCGAGTGGCGTATCGTCTCGGAAAATGCATAAGCAAATCTCCGACAGTTTTGAGCCCCAGGTGCTTGCCCAAAGACTTTGCCGTGCGGTCACCCAGCACACGGTCAAGCGGTTCAGTTGGCAGCAGCATGCTTCTATCATCGCTGACCAAATGCCGGCAGAAGGTAGGCTTGGCAACGTTATGACAAGAATCATCGGTGGAATTGCTGGCTCGAGACTACTCGCCAGCCCTGCAAAAGCGACAAGACCAACCAGCGACCGCATTCGCGAGGCCATTTTCAACCGTTTAGAGGCTAGAGACATGGTCGACAACAAGCGAGTGTTGGACCTCTATGCCGGAACCGGCGCATTGGCTTTAGAAGCGGTAAGCCGGGGAGCGATCTTTGCGATGATGGTCGAGCGCGACGGCAAGGCTGCCGCGGTGTGCGTCAAGAACACTCAAATGATCCAGAAAGCCATGGAGAAAGAGGGGTTTTACGACCAGGTAACTAAGGTTGCCAACAAGGCCGTTAGCTCTTTTCTGGCCAGCGATTCACTTGAATATGATGTAGTTTTCATTGACCCGCCTTACGAAATCTCCAACGAAGAGGTAGCCGAAAACCTGGTCGCACTCCTTCCACGCTTGGCAGTAGATGCGATTGTCATGCTAGAGCGCTCCAGTAGAACTGGATTGGTTGCCCTGCCAAAAGGCCTCGAACTTGATGAAGAGAAGAACTACGGCGACACAACCGTGTTTTGGCTGAATAAAACCGAATAGTTTTTACAAAATAAAAAAGACCTCCTAAGCGGAGGTCTTTTTTATTTGCCTAAGCCGGTATTAGTGAAAGAAACCCTTTAGATCACGCTGTGGCTCGCCGATGTAAACCTGCTGTGGGCGGCCAATCTTGGTGGCCGGGTCAACATTCATTTCGCGCCAGTGAGCGATCCAGCCTGGAAGACGACCCATGGCGAACAGAGCGGTGAACATGTGCGGTGGGAATCCCAGCGCCTTGTAGATGACACCGGTGTAGAAGTCTACGTTTGGGTACAGCTTGCGCTCTTGGAAATAAGGGTCAGCAAGCGCCACACCCTCAAGCTCCTTGGCAATGTCGAGCAGTGGGTCTTGAACACCCAACTCAGCCAAAACCTTGTCGGCAGTGGCTTTGACAATACGAGCGCGTGGGTCAAGGTTTTTGTAGACGCGGTGACCGAAGCCCATTAGACGAATGCCATCTTCTTTGTTCTTTACTCGGTTTACAAATGCCTGAACGCTTTCACCTGAATCACGAATTTGGGTAAGCATTTCTAGCACTGCCTCGTTGGCACCACCGTGCAATGGGCCAAACAGCGCGTTGATACCAGATGACACTGAAGCAAAAAGGTTTGCCTGACTTGAACCAACCAAACGAACGGTTGATGTCGAGCAGTTCTGCTCGTGGTCAGCGTGCAACACCAATAGTGTGTCTAGCGCCTTGGTTACGACTGGGTTTTGCACGTACTCTTCGGCCATGTTGCCAAAGTTCAAGCGCAAGAAGTTTTCTACGTATGAAAGCGAGTTATCTGGGTAAAGCAATGCCTGACCCAAGCTGTTCTTGTGTGCGTAAGCTGCCAAAACTGGAAGCTTGGCCAGCAGACGGATGGTTGAAAGTTCAACCTGAGCAGGATCGTGAGGATCAAGTGCATCTTGGTAGAAAGTTGAGAGTGCAGACACTCCCGCTGCCAGAACGGCCATTGGGTGCGCGTTCTGAGGCATAGCGTGGAATAGGTTCTTTAGATCCTCGTGCACCAAGGTGTGGCGGCGAATTCTGTCTTCAAAAGCTGAAAGCTCTTCGGCAGTTGGCAGCTCACCATAAATCAAAAGCCATGCGGTCTCCAAGAAGCTCTTGGTTCCGGCCAGTTGCTCGATTGGGTAGCCTCGGTGGCGCAAAATGCCCTGAGCGCCATCGATGAATGTAATGGCCGACTTTGTAGACGCGGTGTTTACAAAACCCTGGTCATAAGCGGTTAGGCCAGTGGTTGCCGTCAACTTAGAAATGTCGACTGCATCTGGTCCATCTACGGCTGAAATAACTGGAAATTCGGCGGTGGTATTGCCGTAAGTAATAGTTACTTTGTCGCTCGAGGTCATCGAAGCTCCTACTGCTGTTAGTGCGCCTTTTTTAGGCGTTATTCAAGCCTATGGCATCGCGCAACCTGCGCGCTCCCTCGGCAATCTTGTCGTCGGTTGCGGTAATTGAAAAGCGCACGTGTTTGGTGCTGTGTTCACCATAAAAAGTTCCAGGCACAACCACGATGCCGAGCTCGGCCATTCTGTCTACGGTTGCCCAGCAGTCTTCACCCAAAGTGGCCCAAAGGTACAAACCTGCTTGGCTTTCGCTAAGTTCGAAACCGTAGTCACGCACCGCAGCCAAAAGCACCTCGCGGCGCTCTCTGTAGATTTCTTTCTCGACCGCAACGTGGTCTTCGTCGCCGAGAGCAACCACCATGGCCCGCTGAACTGGTCCCGGGGTGTTCAGCCCAGAGTGCATGCGCAAATTCACGAGCCCCTTGATCAGGGCAGCCTCCCCCACGGCAAATGCAGCGCGATAGCCGGCCATGTTTGACTGCTTACTCAATGAATAGACAGCCAGCACACCTTCATGAGTTGCACCGCAAACACGTGGGTCCAAGACGCTCGGAATCAGCTGGTCAGACCATTCGTTCCAACCCAGCTCGGCGTAGCACTCATCGCTGGCAAGCAAAGCCCCGAGTTCACGTGCTCGGTCAACTGCAGCCTTCATTTCGGCAACATCCATGACACGGCCATCTGGGTTTCCAGGAGAGTTAATCCAAATCAGTTTGGCGTTCGAGGGCCATTTTGCCGGGTCATCTTCAGAGACAATCTCGGCCCCACAGAGGGCGGCACCAACCACGTAGGCCGTGTAGGCAACCTTTGGCTGAACCACGACATCGCCTGGGCCAAGACCCATTAGCAGCGGCAACCAAGAAATTAGCTCCTTTGAACCAATGGTTGGCATCACTTGATCTGGCTTCAAGCCAGGCACACCGCGACGTCTGGCAAACCATTCAACAACCGCTGCTTTAAATTCTGGTGAGCCGCCGGTTGAAGGGTAACCGGGCGCGTTTGAAGATGCGTTCAGCGCCTCTTGAATGATTGAAGGGGTTGGGTCAACAGGTGAACCCACCGATAGGTCGACTGCGCCATGTGGATGTAAAGCTGCCTTAGCTGAATAAGGCTTTAGCTGCTCCCACGGGTACTCTGGCAGTCGATCGAACACTATTACTCGCCCTGTGGCGGGAGTGCGGTAATTACCGCGTGGTCAAGGTCGAGCTTGCCAACCTTGGCTGCACCGCCTGGTGAACCAATCTCGCTGAAGAACTCAACATTTGCCTTGTAGTAGTCAGACCACTGAGAAGGCAAGTCGTCCTCGTAGTAGATTGCCTCAACTGGGCAAACTGGCTCACAGGCACCACAGTCAACACACTCATCCGGGTGGATGTATAGCATTCGGTCACCCTCATAGATGCAGTCAACTGGGCACTCTTCGATACATGCCTTGTCCTTGACGTCAACGCATGGCAATGCGATTACATAAGTCATGGGGTGATCCTTTCGGTAACTGGTTCTAGTTTAACGATGCCCGCGCGAACTTCTGCGCCACGCGCCAGGCTGAACCCTCGGAAAAAGAATAATCAATGCGCAAATACCAATTGAGCCAAATGCCCAAATGTTACCTACATCGTTTCCCGGAATGAAAAGCTCGCCGCCGGGCTGGCGCTGGGATAGCCAGAACACCGTGGCGCTCAAGCCTGCTGTCAGCAAATACAGCGCACCCCTTGAGCGGCGCATGAGGCGAAGACCCAGTGCAATTGAGGCAGTCATGGCTAGCGCGACAATCAAGCCCAGCTGGGTTTGCGCCGGATCGTTTGCCCGAACCTGGTGCAACATGGTGCCGGCAAATGCAAACAAGACACCAAGTGGCAGAGCCCAGAAAGAAGAGAGAAAAGGCTTCCAGTGGGCAAAATTACTCAAGGTTTGACGGCGCAGACGCTCTGGGCGGTCGTATCGAATCTCTTTTCCAGGAACCACAGAGTAGGTCTCAGCATGCACAGCGACCTGGCTGGCGTGGGCTTCGAGGGCTGCCTTTTTGGTGGCCGCTGTTTTGGCGCTGCCAATCTCAACATCAAATCGCTCACGTGGCTCAGCAATGACCCAAAACTCTGGTGCCCGGCCGCGCTTTTGCTTCGTGATTTTGCGCAATGCCATAGAGGTTGCCTCATAGGCCATCTTGTGGTCTGGGTGACCAAAACCACCGCGACTGTTATAAGTCAAAACCACATCGGGGTTGAAAGTTTTGATGGCTCTGGCGATGTCCTCGGCAATCACTGAGGTTGCTGCCGCCGAAAGTGCCATTTCATCGAGATCGCGAGGCTTTGCCGGCTTGCCCATGGCGTTAATTCTTAGACCCGAATCCAGGTAAGCGCGGGTACCCGCAAAAGCGTGTTTAACGTCGCCGAACGCAGCCAGCGCCTCGCGAAGTTCAGTCGCACGAAAAGCGCCCATGGCCTGCAGGTTACCCTCTAACGCGCGAAGCTCGTCTAGCTTGACTTTGCCGCGCTCGCCGCGAGTCAAGGTAAACACCATGACCTCAGCCTTTTTGCTGATGCTGTCAGCAATTACGTGGCCCGTGAAAAGGCTTTCATCGTCTGGGTGAGCGTGAACTATAAATAGACGCTTTGGGTTGAACTTTGCCTTTGCCATACAAACACTTTAGGTCATAAAAAATCCCCGACTGCCGAAGCAACCGGGGACTCTCTAATCAAAAACTACTTGCCTTCGCTAGCGTTCTTGCGCTGTGAAGCCAAGCGTGCACGCACGTTTGAGTCAAGCTCAACCTTGCGAATACGAGTGGCCTCTGGAGTTACCTCAACACACTCGTCTTCACGAGCAAACTCGAGGCACTCTTCTAGCGAAAGGGTGCGAGGTGGGGTTAGTGACTGGAATTCATCTGAAGATGAAGCTCTCATGTTAGTGAGCTTCTTTTCTTTGGTGATGTTTACTTCCATGTCGTCTGCGCGTGAGTTCTCGCCGATGACCATACCCGCGTAAACCTCGCTGGTTGGCTGAACGAAGAATGAACCGCGCTCCTGTAGACCAATCATCGCGAATGGAGTCACTACACCGGCACGGTCAGCAACTAGCGAACCATTGTTTCGAGTGGTGATGTCACCAGCCCAAGCGTCGTAACCGGCAGAGATTGCGTTGGCAATACCGGTTCCCTTGGTCTGGGTCAAGAACTCGGTACGGAAGCCGATTAGACCCCGGCTAGGAACACGGAATTCCATGCGAGTCCAGCCAGTTGCGTTTGAAACCATGTTGATCATCTGACCCTTGCGAGCGGCAAGTAGCTGAGTCATGGCGCCCAAGAACTCTTCAGGAACGTCGATGGTTAGGTCTTCGAAAGGTTCGTGCAACTTGCCATCGATGCGCTTGGTAACTACCTGAGGCTTACCAACGGTAAGTTCGTAGCCCTCGCGGCGCATCTGCTCCACCAAAATTGCTAGCGCAAGCTCACCGCGGCCCTGAACTTCCCAAGCATCTGGGCGTTCGGTCGGAAGTACCTTGATTGACACGTTACCGATTAGCTCTTTGTCAAGGCGGTCCTTAACTAGACGCGCGGTGACTTTGGCGCCCTTGACTCGACCAGCCATTGGCGAAGTGTTGATACCAATGGTCATCGAGATTGCAGGGTCGTCAACCTTAATCATCGGAAGAGGGCGAACGTCGTTTGGAGCGGCCAGAGTTTCACCAATGGTGATCTCTTCGATACCAGCCACGGCAACAATGTCACCAGGGTTTGCCTCTTCGGTTGGGAAGCGCTCAAGCGCCTTGGTCTTTAGAAGCTCAGTGATCTTCACGTTCTGAGTGGTGCCATCTTGGCGAACCCAAGCAACCTGCTGGCCCTTGCGCAGGGTGCCGTTGAAGATACGAAGCAACGCTAGACGACCCAAGAATGGAGATGCGTCAAGGTTGGTTACGTGAGCCTGAAGCGGAGCCTCGTCGTCGTACTGAGGAGCCGGGATGTACTTCATGATGGCGCCGAAAAGTGGCTCGAGGTTTTCACCCTCAGGCAAAGTGCCGTCAGCTGGCTTGGTTAGCGATGCGATACCCGCACGACCAGATGCGTAGATGATTGGCAACTCGAGGATGCCATCGATGTCTAGGTCAGGCACTGAATCGTGAAGGTCTGAAGCTAGACCCAAAAGCAGGTCGTGAGTCTCTTCAACGACCTCATCGATACGCGCGTCGGCACGGTCAGTCTTGTTGACCAAAAGGATTACAGGAAGCTTGGCCTCTAGCGCCTTTCGAAGCACGAAACGAGTCTGTGGCAGTGGGCCCTCAGATGCGTCAACCAAAAGAACTACACCGTCAACCATCGAAAGACCGCGTTCAACCTCGCCACCGAAGTCGGCGTGGCCCGGGGTGTCAATAACGTTGATAGTGATTTCTTTACCGGTTGAGTGCTCACCCTTATAAGCAATCGCGGTGTTTTTCGCGAGGATGGTAATTCCCTTCTCGCGCTCTAGGTCACCCGAGTCCATGACGCGCTCGCCAACGGCGGCGTGGTCACTGAACGAACCGGTCTGACGAAGCATGGCATCAACCAAAGTGGTCTTACCGTGGTCTACGTGGGCAACAATGGCAACATTGCGCAAATCATCTCTGGTGGCCTGAGCCATAAGAACATCCTCTTTTGAGCGCGCCAAGCAATCTAAGTTGGCACAGAATTAATTAGGGGGTGCAGAATTGCATCTTTGAGCCCCTGCTCTCTTATTCTATCGGGACAATGCCGGTTAGCCTAGGGATGTGAAGGACGACGCGACCAACGATGAGTAAATCTGCGGCATACAAAATTGAAATCTTGATCGTCTTGGCGCTGAGCCTTGGCGCATCAGCGTTCTACTCGATAGTTTCTCTAATCAATAAACTGACTGCACCGTCTGGGCTGGCGGCGCAAACCACCAGCATCAATCCATCGCTGGCCCGGGCCGAGTGGCTGGACCTCACCTACCAGTTGCTGGGAATAGGGTTTGGGCTGGCACCGGTGGCCCTGGCCCTTTATCTAATCTGGCAGTCAGACGGCAACCCGTATTCACGGATTGGGCTGAACTTCCATCGGCCCGCGGTCTCGCTCACTCAGGGCTTTGGGCTTGCCGCCCTCATCGGAATTCCTGGAATCGCGCTTTACATAGTTGCGCGTCTGTTGGGGCTGTCCAGCAAAATAATTCCGGCAGAGCTGCCGGAGTATTGGTGGGCCGTGCCAATTCTCCTCCTGGCGGCAGTCAAGGCTGCATTGGTCGAAGAGGTCATAGTGGTCGCCTTTTTCTTTGACCGACTGCAGAAATTGGGATTGTCTTGGCCAAAACAGCTTTGGGCTAGCGCTCTATTAAGAGGCAGCTACCACCTGTACCAGGGGTTTGGCGGCTTTATTGGAAACCTACTGATGGGGCTGGTGTTTGGAATGGCCTATAAGCGCTGGGGCCGAGTCATGCCTTTAGTGATTGCCCACTTCATTCTTGACGCGGTTTCATTCGTGGGCTTTGCCTTAATCGGTAACTTACTGCCACTTCCCTAGCCATCCCTGCTAGATTGGGTGCAGTTGCCAGCCATGGCAGCACTTTTGCTTAGAGCAGGGAAAGTCCGGTGAGAATCCGGCGCTGACCCGCAACCGTAAGCCGAATATTTCGGTAAGTCGGAATGCCTGCCTGAAAGCAAATGACTCCTTAATCACCGTCGAGGTCTACGGTCGGAGTCGATTGGTTCCTACCTTTCGTCTTCGCATTCAGATCGCCAAAAGCGAAAGGTTTCAAATGTTTGGAACTAAATCTGGATTGCGCAAATTTGTTGCAATCATCAGCGTCACCACCACTCTTGCCATTCTGGCGCCCACCGCGGCAGTAGCTGCTCCCCCTTACCAATCAACGGTTAGCTGGTTGAACGGCAAATTCGTTAGCGGAAAATACCTACCTGGTTTCACCGCCGGCTCCAAGGACATTGGCATGTCCATTGAGGCACTTCTTCAGCTCAGCGCTGGAGGATACGACCTTGGAAAGTTGACAACGAAAGCTCGCTACTTGCTGAACACTAAATCGGTGGTTGGCGATGTCTCAACCCGCAATGGCTACGTGTTCAACACCAATGCCACTAAGACGGTGAACCCTGCAGCTGCAGGCAAATACCTGTTTGTAGCCCAAGCACTCGAAGTGCCAACTGAGTCACTCAAGTACCAAGTATTTCTGGAGTTGAAGAAGCAGATTCGCACTGACGGAACCGTAGTGGGCGCACTCAGCGACTTTGACTATGCCTGGGTAGCACTGGGCCTCAACGCCTACTTGGAGCACACCCTGGCAAACAAAGTTATTCAAAAGCTGATTTCTAGACAAAACACCGATGGTGGCTTCACCTCATACGGCGAGGCCAGCTCAATTGACGGTACCGGCCTGGCCTTGCAAGCGCTTTCTCTTCGCCGATGGTTTGGCACCAGCGCTGAAGACAAAAAACGTTCGGCTGCAATCGGGAAGGCGCTTAGCTACCTTCGCAAAAATGACACCACCGACAACCACTTTGAGTACACCGATGGATCTGGCTTTGACCTGAATGGCACGGCTTATGCTGCCATGGGACTGAAAGCGGCCGGCAAGCTAGAGGAGGCCAAGGAATACCGAATTTGGCTGCGGAGCAAGTTGGTGGCAACTGGAGGCTTCAAAACCCCTTGGAGCGGCGGCGCTGCCGACCTAATGGCAACATCTCAGGCATACGTGCCGCTCATTGCTAAGAGCTACCTAGACCTGCTCACCGATTAAGAATGCCAAAAGGTTTATTTCTTACCGTTGCGGTACTTCTGACCGCTTTCGGACTGTTCGGAGTGCTCGGGCAAAACCTACAAACTCCTGAGGTTGGCACTGCAAAGGCGTCAACCTCAGGAGTTTGCCAAACCACAGGGGTGACATTGGTGGTTGACTTTGGCGCAGGTTCCGGCAAAGAGACTTTGACCGAGTGCGCCGAAAACTTTGAAGGTAATGGCTGGGGTTTGATGGAGCACTCTGGACTAACGGTTGAGGGCACAGCTCAATATCCTGATGCATTTGTTTGCCGAATCAATGGGTGGCCTTCAACAGACAATCAAGATTGCTTGGACACGCCAACTTACGAAGAAGGCAGCTGGGTCTACTTCAAAACCCTAGAAAACGGGGCTTGGGTAAGAAGTGGCCAGGGCGCGGCAGACCCGGCAAATATCTTGAAATGCGGTTCAGCAGAGGGCTGGGTTTTTATTACTGCGAGCACCCCTGAGCAAGAGCAACAACCTTCGGTGAGCGCACCCAAACTGGAATGCTCGGCGGGTTAGCCGATGCCATTACCCAAGGCTGAGAACTTTCACCCCACAACTTGGTGGATTTTGGGACTCTTGCTTGCTCTCACCGCCAGCATGTCAACCGATCCGATGTTGATGGTGTCGATTTGCCTAATCAATGTGACGTTGATTCTGGTCTTTCGAGGCGAGTCAAACTGGGCTCAATCACTAAATTTTTACCTAGCGCTGGCTGCCATAGTTATTGTCACCAGAGTCGTTTTCAGAGTAATTTTCAACTTCTCCGATCCTTCTGCCCCTGCGGTGTTACAGCTACCAGCCATTGAGTTAAACCTTGGCTTTGGAATGAAATCATCTCTGCTCGGCAGAGTTTCAGCCCAAGCTTTTTTCAGTGCACTCACCGATGGGTTTCGCCTGGCTGCCATTATCTTGAGCGTTGCTTCGGCCAATACTCTGGCTAACCCCAGAAAACTCCTCAAGGCAACCCCTGGGGCACTCTACGAAGTTGCCACCGCAGTGGTGATCGCCATCAACTTGGCTCCGCAGCTAATCGCTAGTTTGTTGAGAGTTAGGCAAGCCCGTCAATTGCGCGGTCGCAGCAAAGGGCTGTCCTCGCTGGCAAGCATTGTGACCCCTGCCCTAGAAGACACAATCGATTCTTCGTTGGCGCTGGCAGCCAGCATGGACACTCGAGGTTTTGGACGCAAAGGCCAGGTGTCTTCAACCACGATTGCCATTTCGCGAACAGCGACAGCGCTTGCCCTTCTCGCAGCAGTACTGGGAATCTTCTTTCTTCTCAGCGGCAGCGGTAATTGGCTTGCAGCGTTAGCCTTCTTGATAACCATCGGAGCCACCTCGATCAGCCTGCGGGCAACCTCAAAGCAGGGCCTCAGAAGCAGGTTCCGAGTGATCAAGTTTCAGGGCAAGGACTTGGCCGTTATCAGTTTTGGCATTGCGACGCTTGCCTTATCGATGGCATTGGGGGCCTAAAAATGATTAGGGTCAAGAACCTGAATTTTGGATACGGTAGCAGTGAAGAGCTTGTATTGAGGCACGTGAATCTGCACATTAACAGCGGAGACATAGCCCTGATTTGCGGCCCAACCGGCAGCGGTAAATCCTCACTCCTCAAGTGTTTCAACGGCCTAGTGCCGCACTTCACTGGCGGCACAATGAGCGGTGAAGTCCTTGTCAATGGAAAGGCGATTCAAGGACGACAACCAAGGCAGTTGGCCGAAACTATTGGCTATGTCAATCAACAACCCGAGGGGTCATTCGTCGGTGACACCGTCGAAGATGAGTTGGTTTACGGGATGGAACAGTTGGGGTTTACCCGTTCAAAGATGCAAGGCCAACTCGATTGGGTCTGCCGCCGTTTTGACTTAGGGCCACTTCTTGAGCGAAACCTCAACCAGCTTTCGGGCGGTCAGCAACAAAAGGTGGCCATAGCCGCCGCGCTGGCTGCGGGGCAACGCGTTCTTTTGCTTGACGAACCCACCTCAGCGCTCTCGCCAGATGCAGCCCAAGAGGTACTAGCGATTCTGCGTGATTTAGCAAAAAATGACGGCATCACTGTGGCCATCGTTGAACATCGAATCGAGAGAGTGCTGGATCTTGTCGACACCGTAATAACTGTGCACGGTGATGGCTCAGTAACCCAAGGCTCCAAGCAGACGCAATTCACCGATTATCGCTACGCTCCCCCGCTAGTTGAATTGAGCCAAAAATTGAACTGGCCAGCGATAGCCACCTCACTTGAGGCCGCGCTGCCTCATTGGGATTCTTCAAAAGTGACCATAACCGAGCGGTTGCCGGAAGTTAGCGAAAAGACTCCGGACGTGGCGCTAAGGGTTGAAAATTTGACTGCGGGCTACGGCAATGGCGATGTAATCAAGAACGCTAATTTTGCGCTGAATCACTCAAGCGTCACCGCACTCATGGGCCCAAACGGCTCCGGTAAAACTACTCTTCTATCTGCTTTGTTAGGCACGCTCAAGCTCAAGTTTGGAACCATCTCAACAATTGATGGCAACCCCGTGCACATGAAACCAGAGCGGCGACTGCGGCTCATTACCGCCGTGCCACAACAGGCTTCTGACTTGCTCTTCTTGAACACAGTTTCAAAGGAATTGGCCGAGTCCGATAAATTTGGCGGTTTGGCAAACGGAACAACAGCCAGGATTCTTGAATCTCTTACTGGGCGCATAGACCCACAAAGACACCCTCGTGATTTGTCTGCGGGCCAACAGCTTTCGCTAACTCTTGCCATTCAGCTCGCCAACGGCGCAAAGATTCTGCTGCTAGATGAACCAACTCGAGGCCTCGATTACCAGGCCAAACATCGCTTGGCCAAGCAAATCATAAGACTGCGCAACGAAGGCCACTGTCTTTTGGTGTCCTCGCATGATGTGGAGTTTGTTGCCCAAATTGCGGACCGCGTGCTTGAAATCAATCAGGGGCAAATCAAGGCAACTTCTTCCACCGAAACAGCTCTTGGCCCGAACAGCCCACACCCCACTCAACTTGCCTCACTGTCTCAGTCGAACAACTTACTCTCAGTAGGCCAGGTGTGGCCGGCATGACACTAAAGAAAAGCCCCTGGTTTCGTCTACTAATCACTAGCCTGAGTGGCCTAGCTAGCTTGATGATGTTTGCTTGGCCGCTTTTTATTAGCGTTGGTTCCGAGCCGCGCTATTCCCAGACAGTGTTTCTCATTTTGATGCCGGTGCTGTTGGTCTTGTTGCTGGTTGAGTACTCGGCTGGTGGCATAGATTCAAGGCAAATAGCCTTGCTGGGTGTTCTCACAGCTCTGAATGCCGTAATACGAATGCTTGGGGCCGGCACCGCAGGCATCGAAACCTCGTTTTTCCTCATTATTATCAGCGCTTATGTGTTCGGTTCCAGCTTTGGTTTTCTACTCGGGGCCACCTCGCTGCTGGTCTCCGCGCTTTTAACTGGAGGTATCGGGCCCTGGCTGCCATTCCAAATGATGGCAGCTGCGTTACTTGGCCTGTTGGCTGGCAGCCTTCCAAAAGTTAAGTCAACCTGGTTGCAAACTGCGAACCTGATTATCTTTGCATTCGTTGGCAGCTTTATTTACGGCGGGCTAATGACGCTTTGGAACTGGCCATTTCTGGCGGGCCAGGGCTCCACTGTGTCGTACCTACCTGGGGGCTCGATTGCCGATAATTTGTCCCGCTTCATTCAATATGAAATTTTTACCGGTGGTTTGGTATGGGATCTCGGGCGCGCAATCACGACGTCGGTGTTAATCCTGTTAACGGCACCAGCCCTATTAGCCACCCTAAATAGGGCAGCCAACAGGGCTGGATTTGTAAAACCGTTAGTTTAGAAAACAGGCAAGGTAACTAGCGCCTGAAGAACGGCCGCCAAAGCACTGAATAGGAACAGGCTGGTGGTCATCTTCCAGGTGTACTTGTTCTCGCCACGAACGGTGTGCATGATGTGAGCAACCAACATTGTCAAAGCCAGACCAGCAGCTGCTAGAACACCAAGAATCTGAGCCCAAGCGAAGCCTGGAACAAAGTAGGCAGCCAGAGGTGCTAGCACAACACCCACAGCACCAAGAAGTTCAACCCAGGCGATCAAGCGCACTAGACCAAATGGAATGTTGGCCACCCAACCAAAACCTGCACCCAAAAGAGTCTCTTTTGAAGCGGTCGCCTTGAACTTGCCAGCCTTGTAAAAGCTGAAGGCCACGAAGCCAGAAAGAGCAAGAGCTGCGATTGCGTAAACGATGTTCATAAATTTCCTTTGTAGTCTTGAATTTCGGCATTTTCCGATTTACAGTTGTAAGTAAAGCACGGGTTGACAAGATTAGTCAAGTAGGGCTTTACAGATTGTTACGAGTTAGGAGTCGCAATGGAAATCAAAGCGCTGTGCGAACGCCAAGAAGACGGCTGGCTAATTGCCGTACCCGAACTCGGAAACTTTAAGACCACTGCCAAGCGCCTAGACAAGGCAACCGAGCAGATCAAGCTTCTGGCCGAGCAGACCACTGGCGAGTCCAAGTGCGACATTGTGGTCAAGGTTGAGGCCGTAATGCCAGGCATCATTTGCGACATTGAAGCTGCTCAGGCAAAGATGCGCGAGGCCACTCGCCTGCAAGAAGAAGCATCGAACGAGATTCGCGATGTCGTCGGGCGCATGCGAGACCGTGGGCTAACCATGCGCGACATTGCCGTTTTGCTTGGAGTGACCCCACAGCGCGTGGCCCAGTTGGCGCCGTGCAATGAGGTTCTAGAAGACGCGAGCTAAACGCTAGACGCGCCAGGTTGGCAAACGCCAACCAAGACCAATGGCAACCATTCGCAGAGCCACAATGGCTGCTGCCGAGGCACTTACTGCCCAAAACGCTCCCCAATTAAGTTGATTCAGCAGCACAACCAACCAGGCACCAGCAAACGCAACAACCGCGTACGGCTGGTGGTCGTTAAAAGCGCGTGGAATCTCGTTAACCACAACATCGCGAAGCACACCACCAAAGACTGGGGTAATTACACCCATAATCACAGCGATAATCGCAGGCATTCCTGCATCGATGGCAATCTGGGTTCCAGTGGCAGCAAAAATACCCAAACCCAGTGCATCTGGCCATTGCATAGATTTCTCGGTGAGCTCAATGTGCCGTGCACGCATAAAGACCAAAGCCAGGGCACAAAGAGCCAATATGACCCAGATCCAGCCCCAGTTTTCTACCCAAAAGAATGGTCGACGGTCAAGCAGAATGTCACGCAGGGTTCCACCACCAAATGCTGCCAAAGCGGTAACAATAGCCATACCCACCAAATCAAGGCGCTTGCGAGCTGCCTCAATTAGGCCTGATAGCGCAAAGGCTAAGGTGCCAAGAATTTCAAAGGCAAGGTTGCCATACGAAACTAACCATTCAGCAATGGTCGAGGCAGAGGTCATTACTTAATCGTAGTCTTTGCGGTGCCGCCATTTTGCTTGCGTTGTCGATACCCATAAATGACAAAAGTTAGGACAATCAGGGAACCAGAAATGCCAGCAATCCAGAGATAAGCAATTGCAAATGAATGACTTGGGCCCGCAGGCGGCTCACTCAGCATTAGGAAGGCAAAAACCGAACACAACACCATTGGTGTTCCATAAATAAAAGTTGCCACGATAACTGACCACTTTTTGCCGATGAGTGGGAGCCACAGAACTAGCACGATCAAAGGCACTAAAAATAGTGTCGCACCAACGTCCACCTGCACTCCCCTCTCAGCCCGTTGAAGAAAATCCAACCAAGTGTTCGACCCACTTTATGTATAGCAAAGAAACGCAAAAGCCCCCTATTCCTAGGGGGCTTTCGCATGGGATGACTCGTAGTCTTTAGCCGAAGCAAAAGCCTGAGTGGAGATGGGGGGAATTGAACCCCCGTCCAATACAGAGTTTCTGACTCTTCTACGGGTGTAGCTTCAATATGGTTCTACTTGGCCCCGGCACTAGCTTGAAGCGACACGTCCGACAGGCCCAGTCAAAGTAAAAGTCCCGAGCAGCCCTAAGACACAACTACTCAGCAAGATCTCTAAATGACGCTAGGGTTCAGAACGAAATCAAATCTGATCTAACGGACTTCGGGGCTAGCGCTATTAAGCAGCTAGGGCAAAGTCGGTGCGTGATGATTTAGCACCTATAGTTTGCAGCGGACATTAACGAGTTGACGCTGCATTCTCGACCCGCTTCTTCCAGTTACACATGCACTGTCGAAACCGATCATCCCCATATTTAGTTATCATCACCCAAAAGACCTAACCTAAACGTCTGGGCCTTGGTCTCTTGGGGTTATCTCAAGGATACGGCCTTCAGCCGACAATAGGCTGTGCGTTCCCTGAGAGTCTCTGTGTTACCAGTCTTTGCCCTTAGAAGACATGGCTCTGGCAGCCTCACGCTTGTCGGTTTGCTCTTTCAAGGTCTGACGCTTGTCGTACTCGCGCTTACCCTTAGCCAGGGCCAGCTCAACCTTGGCGCGGCCATCCTTGAAATAAATGGACAGCGGAACCAGAGTCAAGCCTGATTCTTTAACCTTGCCCATGAGCTTGTAAATCTCGTGCCCATGCAACAAAAGTTTGCGCTTGCGCCTTGCCGGGTGATTGTTCCAGGTGGCCTGGGTGTATTCAGGAATGTGAACGTTCTCGAGCCAGACCTCGCCACCGTCGATGCTCGCGTAACCATCCACCAGTGAGGCGCGGCCAGCACGCAGAGACTTGACCTCAGGGCCGGTCAAAACCATTCCCGCTTCATAAACGTCAAGAATCAGGTAGTCGTGGCGAGCCTTACGGTTGCTGGCAACCACCTTTTGTCCGCGTTCTTTAGGCATAAGGTTTCTATATTCGCAGATACCTGCGAATAGCCAAACCAGATGCGCCAGCCGCAAGAATGATTCCAGCACCAATTAACAGCGGCAGAACCAGCATGGCGTCTGACAGCGTCACGAAACTGGTAAATGGCAGGCGCTCAGCCAAGTAACCCTGAACAAAGAACTGCACGATTGCCAAAACGGCACCCCCGGCAAGCACCGAGCCGATGGTTGCTGCGACCACTCCCTCGAGAATGAACGGCAGCTGAATATAGAAGTTGCTGGCACCAACCAAACGCATAATGCCCAGCTCGCGACGGCGGCTAAAGGCGCTGAGGCGAATTGTGGTTGAAATAAGTAGAGCAGCCGAGAACAACATCAAGGCTGCAACACCGATCGATGCGATTGAAGCCGCATTCAAGATGCTGAAAATCTGGTCTAGGTAGGTGCGCTGGTCCCTAACCTCTTCAACACCGGCAACTCCGCCAAAACTCTCAGCGATAATTTGGCTCTGACTTGAGTCTTCAAGTTTGACCCAGAACGTCTCGTTCAACTGATTCTTGGAAACATACTTGGCTACGGCGTTGTCCTTGAATTGCTCTTGGAATGTTGCGTAGGCCTGGTCGTGGTCCTCGAAGTAATACTTTTCAACGTATGCCGTGAGCGTTGGCGAATTCAACTTCTCTTCAACAGCGGCTTTCAGGTCTACTGATGCCTCGCCCTGAGGGCAAACATCGGCTGGCGAAACATCGCTGCACATGTAGATGGCAACCTGTGCACGGTCGTACCAGTAGTTCTTCATCTGGCCAATTTGCAGCTGCAAAAGCGCCGCTGTGCCAACAAATGTCAGTGAAACAAAGGTGACCAAAACAACTGAGACCACCATCGATAGGTTTCGGAAAATACCCTGACGGATCTCGCTCAAAATAAATCTCATCGGTAAGAACCGCCCACTTCATCACGAATAATCTCGCCGTGGCTAAGCTCAACTACGCGTTTCTTGAGGCGGTCCACAATTCCGCGATCGTGTGTGGCCATGACCACAGTGGTGCCATTCAAATTGATTCGCTCAATCAGGGCCATGATCTCTTCCGAAGTTGAAGGGTCCAGGTTTCCGGTAGGTTCGTCGGCCAGCAGGATTGCCGGCTTATTCACAATGGCGCGGGCTAGTGCAACGCGCTGCTGCTCACCACCTGAAAGCTCACTTGGCAGACGGTCAGCCTTGCCATCGAGACCAACTAGACGAAGAACGTCTGGCACGGCTTCTTGAATGAAGCCCTTGGATTTGCCAATAACCTCAAGACTGAAAGCAACATTCTGAGCAATGGTCTTATTTGGCAGAAGCCTGAAGTCTTGAAAAACCACACCAAGTCGGCGGCGAAAAAACGGGATTCGGCGGCTTGGGATTCCCACCAGGTTTTCACCAAGCACGTGCACTGAACCAGAGGTCGGCACGTCTTCGCGCAACATCAAGCGCATTAGCGAGGATTTGCCAGAGCCTGAGGTTCCGACCAGAAAGACAAAGTCACCCTTGCCAATTTCAAGTGACACAGAGTTCAAAGCTGGCCGGTTAGACCCTTTGTACTGCTTGGTGACGTTTGAGATGCTAATCATGATGCCTCAAGCCTAAGTTGAGCCCTAGGAATAGCGGGTTAGGCCTCTTGTTGTGTCTGTTTGCGCCAGCGAATACCCGCCGCAATAAAGCCATCAAGGTCGCCGTCAAATACAGCCGATGGGTTATTCACTTCGTAGTCGGTGCGCAGGTCCTTGACCATCTGATACGGCGCCAGTACGTATGACCGCATCTGCTCACCCCATCTAGCCTGTACGTCTCCGGCGATTTGCTTCTTTTTGGCCTCTTCTTCGCGACGGCGAATTTCAAGCAGGCGCGACTGAAGCACACGCATGGCCGCAGCCTTGTTCTGAATTTGGCTTTTCTCGTTTTGGCAGCTGACCACAGTTCCAGTTGGCAAGTGGGTGATTCGAACAGCTGAATCCGTGGTGTTGACAGACTGACCGCCTGGGCCCGACGACCTGAAAACATCGATTCTGATTTCGTTCTCTGGAATCTCGATAGCCTCAGTTTGTTCGACCAGCGGAACAACCTCAACAGCAGCAAATGACGTCTGGCGTTTGCCGGCCGCGTTGAAAGGGCTCATGCGTACAAGTCGGTGAGTTCCAGCCTCGACCGATAGCGTTCCAAAAGCAAAAGGGGCGTCAATTTCAAAGGTTGCTGATTTAATGCCGGCGCCTTCGGCATACGACGTATCAAGCACCTGCACCGGCATTTTGTTCTTTTCGGCATAGCGCAAGTACATGCGCATTAGCATTTCGGCAAAATCGGTGGCATCGTCGCCACCAGCCCCCGAACGAATTGTCACAACAGCTGACCGCGAGTCATACTCACCATTCAGCAGGGTTTGCACCTCAAGGTCAGAAATTAAATTTTGCAGAGCTGCAAGTTCACCCTGCGCCTCTGCTTGAACACCTGCATCGCTAGCGTCGTTAGCCATTTCTACCAGGACCTCTAGGTCATCTAGTCGGCTTTGCACAGACTCGAGCTTAGAAATCATGGATTGCTTTTGAGAAAGACTACTGGTCACTCGTTGCGCGTTAGCGGCGTTATCCCAAATATTTGGGTCCGAGGCCTGCTCTTTGAGCTCAAGCACCTCATGCGCCAGCTTCTCTGCATCGACAACCTGCGTGATATCGGCGAAGGTCTGGCGAAGGTCGCGGATTTCTTGGGTTAGGTCTAGGTCTGCCATGTCTGTCCTAGTTTAGGCGAGGGGCATAATTGAAAGGTGCCGGAGCCGACTAAGAACTTGAAGATCAGAGAATTGATTCTGCCGGTTTACCTTCCGGCCATGCTTTTTTCAATTGGCGAGGCCGGCCTAATTCCGATTATTCCGGCGAGCGCAGAACGCCTGGGTGCGGATATTCCGACCGCGGGAATTATTGCTGGTTTAGTTATGGCCGGGACCTTGGTGGCCGACTTGCCGGCAGCCAAATTTGTAGACCGCATGGGTGAGCGCAGGTCGATGATTTGGGCGTCAGCAACCGCCACAATAGGCATTTTGTTTGCAGTTTTTGCTGTCAACATTTTCATGATTGGGCTGGGCGTATTCATACTTGGCGCTACTGCAGCCGTATTTGGCTTGGCACGCCACTCATACATCACCGAGACGGTCCCTGCGCATCAGCGAGCTCGTGCGCTGTCGGTGCTAGGTGGAATGTTCAGAATCGGGTCTTTTGTAGGCCCTGTAATCGGTGCTTTGGTTATCTCAAGTTTTGGCATTGAATACGTTTACTGGACGGCCGTACTCTTCTGCGGTCTAGCCGGCGTGGTTTTGCTTTTTACAAAGCCCGAAAAAATGCTTAACACGCCCCCGAATGATGGCGGCAGTGTTTGGAAGATCGCCAAGTTACACAAAAGGTCCCTGCTAACTCTCGGTACCGCTTCAACGATTGTTGCTATGTCTCGCACAGCCAGGTTTATTGGCCTTCCCCTCTGGGCCCTTCACCTTGGCCTTGACCCGGCTCAGGCATCTCTCTACATAGGCATCGCCGGCGCAATCGACTTCTCGCTCTTCTACCTTGGTGGCGCCATCATGGATCGGTTTGGGCGCAAGGCGGCCGCGGTTCCAACCCTGATTGGAATGAGTCTTTGCCTAGCCGCCGTGCCGTTCACCAGTGATGGTGCAGGCTTCCTAGCCATCGCCATTTTGATGGCACTAGCCAATGGCGTTGGAAGTGGCCTAGTGATGGTTATCGGTGCCGATGCCTCACCGAATGTTGGCCGTAATGAGTTCTTGGCCGCTTACCGTTTTCAGATGGACTCGGGCGTAGCTGCAACCGCACCACTGATGTCAGCTATCACGGTTATCGCCAGCCTAGCCACCTCAATGTTCTTTATGAGTGGACTGGCGCTATTGGGCGCTTATATGATGTGGCGCTATTTGCCAAAGCGCATCACCGCTTAGGGCTTGAATAACAAGCACAGGCGCTCACCCAGACCGAGCCAAACCACGGCTACAAACTACCGCTGAATCTGTCACCCACGGCACTACTAGTGGCGGCTGCCACTTGGCGCAAAGTTCGACATACCGGGTATGCCCGTCAAACTCGGCATCATCTTTGATGCTCAACATTTCAAAGTGTGTGTCTTGAAGTTTGCCCAAGAACTCCTCAGCTGAACGGCCGGTTTGCTCACCCCAGAGGGCTGATGCCTCAGCTAGTCCGGTTAGCCTCTTTTGGAAAATAATCAAGGATGTTGCCGAGACCACCACCAAAACCGTTGCCAGGGAAAAGAACAAAAACCCAATTAATAGTGGTGAGATTGACCCGCGCTCCCCCTTAGCAATATGCATAGACAAGTCGGCTTCTGGACGGTTCATTGCGGAACCACCATAGATGCCTCTGCAGATACTTGACCGATTGAGACTTTTAGAACGGCAATGTCTCCAGGGGTGGTGCAGGTGTCCGAACATTCCAGTTGCAACTGGTAGCTCTCTGAGATTCTGAACTGCTGGGCCAAGTCATCGGCGGTCACAGCCATCGGAACACGGTGAAGCAATAGCGAGCGCAGCGCATGCCTGGCCATGGCCTCTGCGGCCAGCTGCTTATGTTGCATGGCAATCAACCCAAGCCCTGCAGTCAAAACCAGCGCTTGTAGCAGAACGCCCAAGATAATGAACTCGACCATTGTCGAGCCGCGGTCATTCTTGAAGTTCACGCTGCGCATGGGCTCTTTCGGTGAGCGTCACACTTGCCGGCAGCAGACCCAGCATGGGCGTGCTAAGTCCAACTTCGACTACCTCTGTGACTAAACCATTGATCTGCAGTTGGTTGCATTCGGCAGTAGTCGCCCAACCGGGCCCAAATGTCTGGCGTAGTTGACGTATTGCCCTGACGCAGCCCGAATCTGAATCTTGATCGGCCATTGCTGCGAACCGAGCGCCCTCAATAGCTGCATCAAGCAGTAACGAACGGCCAAAACCGGTAATCAAAAGAGCAACCACTGACAAGACCACCAACGCAGCAGGGGCGGCAACAAGGATGAAATCAACTACCGCAGAACCCCGGTCAGACTTAAATCTAGAAGCCAACAACTTTATTCATTGCCTGCTGAAACACTCCCTGAAGAGCCGGACCGGCAACCGTCCACATTAGGACCACAAGCCCTGCCGTCATCAGCGTAATCAGCACCCAGCCAGGCACATCTCCACGTTCATCACTTATTTTTTTCATTTTTCCTCCTATAGATAACTCAGATTTAGTAGTTGCAAACTTGGGTAGGTAGCAAAGAGAACTGTGACCGGCAGAATGAGAAAGACCAGCGGGATCAACATTCTGGTTTCATTGCGACCAGCCAACCTGGACAGCATGTTCCGAAGTTCACCCCTGGCTGCAGCCGCTTGGTCCGCTAGCACCGAAACAAGTGGAGTTCCTCTTTCCAACGACCACAGAATTCGGTGGCAGAACTCTTGAAACTGTCTCGATGGCAATCGCTCAGCCATGCGCTGAAGCTCGATATCTAAAGTTGAACCCATTTGCAGCGCCTGCAAAAGTCGCCCAAATTCAGCCGCAAAAATGCCGGTTAAGCGAGGTTGGATATGCGCAATGGCTGAATACAGATTTGCGCCAGAGGTGATACCAACCCATAGAAGGTCAATGACATCAGGTAACTCAAGGTCGATTTGAGCCAACCTCTTCTTGGACATTGTCGCGCGTCTAGCCCAGCTGCTCAGCCGCTTTGACCGGCTATCTGCCACATAGTTACGTAACTCTCGACGCCCAGCTCCCCCAAGCGCAACCCTCGAAAGTAGGCTCTGTGATTTCTTGGGCCTCATGAACAAGACCATGCAGAAGAAAGTGCCTGCGCATAACAAAGACCCAAAGAATATGAGCATCATGCAAATACCCGAGGTTGCTGCGGCAAAAGGCTCATCAAATGAATTACTCGGTAAGCGCCAATAGAAATCAGGAAACCTACCAACAGCACCACAGCGCCACTCGTGGAGTTGTAAATTGCCGCATTTTCAGGGCGGATGGAGAGCATGGCGACGATGATCCAGGGTGAAGCCACAGCAAGTTTGGCGGTGCCCGAAACCCAACCCTGCTTAGATTCGAGCTGCCCCAACAGGCCAATGTCCTCTCGTAGTTGCTTGGATTGCGATTTTAGAGCTACCCCCAGTGCCTCGCCACCATTTTGGGTAGACAACCTGAGCACCTCGATGAGCCGGTCAGAGTGAACCTCGCCGAACTGGGACTTCAGCCAATCAAGAGCGTCAAGCGTTCCCCAACCGACATCCAGCCTTTGATTAAAACCTCCGAAGGCCATTCGAAGCCGCATGGGGCCACGGTTTGACAGCTGCTGAAAGGCTTCAGGTAGGGATATGCCTGCGGCGACAGCGGAGGCAATTGAATCAACGACTTCAGGCCAAAGTTTCAATAACTCCGACCGGCGCTTTTTGGCCAAACCAGCTAAAAGCTCTAAAGAAAAGCCGACTAATCCAAGGGCACCAAACACCCCGAGTGCTGGAACTCTAAAGAACAAAGCAAGCCCCGCACCTACTGCAACCGAGATCACCGAAACAAAAATGAGAAAACCGGAAACTCCGAACCGTTCCAACCCAGCCCCTTCAAGGGTTGACCTAAGCCAAGACATTTGACTCGCCCAATGACTCGATTTCTATTTGGCCTGCCGCTGGATTCCACGACACCAACGCGATTTCACTTACGCTGCGCCGCCCAGATTTGTCGAGGTTGCAATGCGCCACTACTTGAATGCAATTGGCTACGGTTGGGACTACAAAATCCCGAGTGATGTTCTTGCCGGCGAGCAGGGGCAGGGTGCTGAGTTTCGCAATCGCATCGCGCGCTGAATTGGCGTGAATGGTGCAGAGACCTGGCAATCCAGAATTCAAAGCGATCAAAAGGTCTAGACTCTCGGCCTCACGTACCTCGCCGACCACCAAACGAGTAGGTCGCATGCGCAGTGACTCCTTAATCAGCCGGCGCAGACTGACCTCACCTATACCCTCTAAGTTTGGCTGACGCGTCTGCATTGCGACCCAATCGGCGTTATTTATGCGAATCTCGAACGTTTCTTCAACCGAGACAACACGCTCGGTGCGCGGCAATTCAGCTAACAGTGCACACAACAAGGTAGTTTTACCCGCTTGCGTTGCTCCTGAAATCAGAACATTCCGGCCCTGCTGTACCGCCTGCATAAGGAACGCCGAGTGTGCTGGCGACAACGAGCCCTGCCGAACCAAATCTGCGAGCGTGGTTACCCTTTCGGGAAACTTACGAATATTGAGCGACCAAAATTTGCGGGTGACATCTGGGATGACCACGTGGATTCTTGAGCCGTCAGCCATAGACGCGTCGACGAATGGTGATGAGCGGTCTAGCCGACGACCGGTTGGCCTAAGCATGCGCTCGATGACACCTTTTAGATCAGTTTCGGAAAAATTGATAGCCTGCCGTTCTGCCACTCCAGAGCGTGCGTAAAACACAACGCCCGGCTCGTTGACCCAGACCTCTTCGATGGTTGCGTCCTCAAGGAATGACTGCAGGAAACCAAAACCAAAAACTTGCTCGCTGGCTTGTTTGGCCAGTTTGCTTTCAAGGGCCAGAAACGTGGGATCTGCCTCAACAAGTTGATCTATTGCCACTTCCAAGGCATTTTCAGGTGAAAGACCCTGATCAGCAGCCAAATCTCTAGCTCTAGCCCCCAAAGAACCGATGATTGACACCATTTTTGCCCCCAATATCTCAAGGAGGCCAATATTTCTTGACTTTTTTTCGCTTTACCGAAGTTATCCACATCTCTATCGCTTATGCTTATAGGGCATGCGGGAGTGGCGAAATTGGCAGACGCACTGGATTTAGGTTCCAGCGCCGCGAGGCGTGTGGGTTCAAGTCCCACCTTCCGCACCAAAGACAAATGCCGGATCAGTTTTTACTGAGTCCGGCTTTTTCTTTGCCCTAAATAATCCACTAGCAGAGCGATAAATGCAGCAGTGTGAATGGCAACAACCGCCCAAACAACCCACTCGATGCGTGCCCAGTCAGCTGGCATACGCACCCAATCAATTCCGATCGATGCCGGATCAGCTGATCTTGGCGAAATGAGCGCTGAGACCACCCCGCCGGCTAGCCCACCGCTGGCACTAGCTTGCACCTGAGCGTTGTAGACCTGCAGGTTAGCGGCCAGAATGGCGTGCATGTTTACCGTGTTTGCGACCGCCAGCGTTATCAAAGCCAAGCGCTGCCAGATCTTCACTGCCCACACCAGAGCTAAAACTGCGAATGCTTGGGCCAGATATCGCTCGTGCACTCGCGTCGGCAAGATAAAGAAACCAACTAGCAATAACGCAAAGGCAGTAAAAACCTGTTGTGCGTTGTGCTTTTTGATCAGAGTCCAGAAGATAAATCCTGCCAGCGCCAGAAACAGCACTGAACCCCAGATGCCGGCAGGAACGCCAAGGATCAGCAGATTATCCATGCGCCAATAAACAGTGCCGGTTTCAATTTGCTGCGCAAGTGAAGGCGTGCCGACCAAAGCCCAAGGGTTGTAGGCATTAGCCGTTAGCACCGGAAACAGCCCAGCGGTAGCAAAATACTGGTAGATAAGCCCAAGAAGGTCACCAATGACCGGCACGTTTTTCAGGCTGCTGTTGACATAAGACTCAAGCGACCAAGGAACCGCGATCAAGACGAAAGTCAGCAAACCCGACCCAATCGTGCTCCAAAGCCTGCGGGACCGGAGTTCTTTGTGCAGGATTTGCCCTATAAGAACTGGAAGAAGAATCAGGACCACGAGTGCACCTTGAGGCTTGGTCAAAACAGCAAGCACCAAGAAAACAGCTGATAATTCAGGCCGCTTATCGATGACAAAGATTACGGCCAAGAGCATCGGCAACGCTGAAAGCGAGTCAACCTGACCCCATACCGCCGAAACATACCAAGTAACCGGAATGAAAAGATAAAAACCGGCAGCTATCAAGCCAACCTTCGAGGAATACCACCGGCGACCCGCGAAGGCTAGGGCGCCCGCAATGCCAAGGTCGGCCAAAATCGACGGCAATTTGAGCAGGGTCCAGGTGGTTACATCTTGAAGCGGCCATGGCCCAATCACCTTGCCCAACCACAGCAGCACTTGCAGAATGTCGGCAAAAACCGGTGGGTAATTCATGCCCGGCAGATATGTGTAGGCGTCGTAGCCCCACTGGTCGATCTCGAGCATCCAGTCGACAAATGTGGCTAGATCCCAAGCAAATCCCTGATTCAAAAACAGGTCGAACGCCAGATACCAGCGCAGAATAAACCCGCCGGCCATCAGCCCCAACAGAACTAACCAAAATCTACGAATAGAAAGGTTTTGTTCCATGGTTACCCCTTTAGAAACTGATTGTTCCGCTGTTGTGATCGATTTCAAAAACTCTTGACCCGCGCTTCACAACTTCAACGCCATTTCCACCTGCGGTAACCAATTGGAGTTCTTGAACAACCTGGGTAAAGAAGTTGCGCAAAGATTGTTGCTCCAGCGAGGTTGCCAAATACCAAGATGGCTTTGAACCTTGACGCTTAGCAATTGCAACTGAGCCACTAGCGGCGCCATCTGTGAACGATGCCAAAACCTGCGCTCCTCGAGCCTCTGAAACTTCTGACCAACGGTGGGCTGCCATTCCATTCGAAAGAACTTGGGTGGCTTCTGGCAGTAGTGGCGAGAATTCTTCAACAAAAACACCTAGAATCTCTCGAACCAGCTTGCCCCCGTAACCTCCAAGTTTTACTGTGTCACGCTCGTTTGAGATTCCACTGAAATAAGAAACCACGAGGCTGCCATGATTCTCGGCATACTCAATCAGCTGGGCCTCAGTTTGCTCGCTCATTAGGTAAAGCATTGGCGCAAGCACTAGCGGGTACTTGGATAGTTCTGCAGCAGAGGCTTTTGGCGACACAAAATCGACACGAACACCCAATTGCCAAAGCGTCGCGTACCACTCGTGAGCCAGGTGTGTGTAATCGATGTTGTCGCTAGGCAGGTTCTTTTGCGACAGCGCCCACCACGATTCGTAGTCGAACATGATTGCTACCTGAGCCGGCTCAGTATCTGTTCCAGTGACGTCTGAAAGTTCAGCAAGCTTTTCGCCGAGTTCGACCACATTTCGCCAGGTTCGACTATCGGTGCCGGTGTGCGAGACCATGGCTGAGTGGAATTTCTCGGAGCCACTAACCGAAGCCCGCCACTGGAAGAACATGGCGCCCTCAGAACCTCTTGCAACATGTGACAGCGAGTTCTTGAGCATTTGCCCATCAAGCTTGGCCAGGTTCACGTTTTGCCAGTTGACCGCACTGGTTGAGTGCTCCATTAGCAACCAAGGCTTGCCCTTAGCCCAACCACGGGTCAGGTCCGCTTCAAACGCTAGGTCAATGTGGTTGTCGACATCATCAGCAATCAGGTAGTGGTCAGTAGACACAAAGTCCACCTCTTCAGCCCACTTCCAGTAGTTCATGAACTTGGTGTGCTTCATGGTCATGAAGTTGGTAGTAATTGGGTGAAGCGGGTCAACCGCTCGAATGGCATCGCGCTCCATGGTGAACAATGACAAAATTTCATCATTCGAGAAGCGGTAGTAGTCAAGCATCATTGATGGGTTTGGGTAGGTGCCATCCGGTGTTTGGCGAGGCGGCAGAATCTCATCCCAGTGGTGATAGCGCTGAGACCAGAAACTAGTGCCCCAGGCCTTGTTCAGCTCATCAAGCGCACCGTAGCGCTCACGCAGGTAGCGGCGCCATGAAGCAGCGCTCACATCGCAGAAGCACATTGGGTTGTGGCAACCGTACTCGTTGTTTACGTGCCACATTTTTAGCGCTGGGTGATTGCCATAACGCTTGGCTAATTGCTCAGCCAAAGCTTTAGCTCGCTCGCGGTAGATCGGCGAACTGGCACAGTACCCCTGGCGCCCACCGTGAGACAACCGTGTTCCCGAGGCGGTAACCGGCAGCACCTCAGGGTACTTTACGGTCAACCAAGCTGGCGGTGAAGCCGTGGCTGTTGCCAAATCCACACCGATGCCGTTTTCGTGCAGGAGTTCAAAGATCTCGTCTAGCCAATCGAAGTGATAATCCCCTTCGGCGAACTCAATGTTGGCCCAAGCAAAGACACCAAGGGTAACTAGATTGACACCGGCTTCACGCATTAGCGTGACATCTTCAAGCCAGACGTCACGGCTCCACTGATCAGGGTTGTAGTCCCCACCGTATTGCAATTGGCTTGGATTGAACTCTGGCATGACTAAACTCGCTCAACCTCTACAAGGAATGCGTTTTCTGGGGCCAAGATTGGCGGGCGAAGCCCAACCACTGCCAAAGCAGCGCCGGTGAGCTCAATGCCGCCCAGCCAAGTTGGCAACTGGCGGTGGATGTACTGCGGCGATCCAGCAGGCTCAACCATCTTGACTCGGTACATAGCGTTAGGGTCTAGACCCTCAAATCGCATGGCTGAAGGTGTCTGACCAGGCATAGCGCGAAGGGTTGCGTAGGCAAAGATTGCACGTGACTTGTCCTGTGCAACAACACCGTGTACAAATGCAGCCTCATTCTTCTGCTCAACACGAATCATCTTGCCGGTGTGCAGCAATGCTCGGTTTGCCTTGTAGTAGGCAGCCCAGCTTGTTAGCGCTGCACGTTCTTCAGGCGTGGTTTCAGTGACATCCCATTCGAGTCCGGCGTGGCCAAACAGCGCAGTGATCGCACGGAACGACAACGCGTGAGTGCGGTGGGTGGTGTGCGAATGAGTCGGACCAACGTGTGAACCCAACATCTCTGGCGGAATTGCAAACTGGGTGTAGCGCTGAATGTATTGACGCTCTAGGGCGTCGTTGCAGTCAGAGGTCCAGAAGCGGTCAGCATGCTCGACCATACCAAGATCAATTCGACCACCGCCAGAAGAACAAGATTCGATTTCTAGACCTGGGTGGTTGGCACGCAGCTGATCAAATAGTCGATAGATTGCCTTGGTCTGCTCTCGCACAGCAGCCTGACCAAGGTGGGCGGCTTCGGTGAGCGTACGGTTGTGGTCCCACTTGATGTAGGCAATGTCATATTCACTCAAGATGGCGTCAACTTGGCCAAATACGTGGTCGTAAGCGCCCTGGTGAGTTAGGTCAAGCACCTGCTGGAAGCGGCCCTCTGGCGGAATTCGGTCGCCAACATGCAGAATCCACTCTGGGTGGGCACGGTACAAGTCTGAATCTGGGTTGATCATCTCACCCTCGAACCAGAGCCCAAACTCCATGCCTCGATCCTTAACGGCATCGATTAGTGGTTTTAGACCGTTTGGCCAAACATCCTTAGAGACAACCCAGTCGCCAAGACCCGCGTGGTCGTCACGGCGGTCACCAAACCAGCCATCATCAAGAACAAAGCGCTCAACACCGATGCCCTGAGCAACATCTGCCAGCTGCACCAACTTCTCGAGGTTGTGGTTGAAATAAACAGCTTCCCAAACGTTTAGGGTCAACGGGCGAGGACGAACGTTAGATGGGTGGTTTGGACGCGAGCGCAACCAGCGGTAGTGACGGTCGGTGATGCCGTCGATGCCCTGAGCCGAATAGCCAGCAACAACGGTCGGTGCCTCATATGATTCGCCGGATTCAAGAATGACCTCACCAGGCAAAAGCAGTTCGCCGGCACCCATGGTAGTGCGACCAGTTGGTTGGCGTTCTACTAGGTGGCGGGTGTTGCCGCTCCACTGCAGACCCATTGACCAGACCTCACCGCGCTGATAGTCGGCACCAGAGGTCATGGCAAGTTGAACAATTGTGTAGTCGTGACCAGAGCGACCCTCGCGAATCTCTCTAGCCCAGGTGCCCACCTGAATCTCGCGACGTTGAGGCTGACGCTCCTTTACCCAGCGACCAGTGAAGTCGACAGTCTCGGCTGCCTGGTCAGGAAGAGGCAACCAGGTGGTTAGGTCGCCGAGCGAGAAACTTGAGGTGCCGGTGTTTTTGATGCTCTGTGAAATCTTAAGAATGCCGGTCGCGCCTAGTTCAAAGTTGACCGAGACCTCTAGCCCGGCGGCAACATCGGCGCTGCGAACATATAGTGTGTTTTCGCCGGAGGATACCTCAACGACCTCAAACATTTGTGACCAGTCCTGACCATCGCGGTGACCTAGAACTGCTGGGCGGCCAAGGAAGCCGCGAGCGTTTTCACGCCAGATGCCAGGGTTCTGAAAAGCGTCTAGATCTGCGTGGGGAACACCTTCTTGCATAGCGCTAAGCAGGTCTTTTGCCTGATTTGGCCCACCAAGCTCAACACCCCAGTGCAACACCACAGGCGTTCCGGTCGAAAGATCGATTACTACGGAAACTCCGTCGGCTTCAAGTGTGAAAAAGGTCTGTGATGTCATTTTGATTCCCTAGAGAAGAGGTGGGTTTGAAACTTTGAGAATGATTACTTTGAAACAAGAAGTCCGGTGACGCCAATGTTGCACGCCACCGGACCTCTCTATAGATCAACTAATTAGTTGAACAGTGCCTTTACCTGGTCGTTCGCTGCAGTTAGCGAGTCAGCCTTGGCCTTGCCTGACATGATGGCTTCCATTGCTGGGGTCATGATGTCGTTGATCTTTGACTTCTTGTCAGCGATTGGGAACAAGAAGGTGGTCTTGTTCTCAATGTGAGTGTAGAACGCTGAAACGTCGATACCCTTTGCCTGCATCGCTGCAACAGCCTTGTCGGTTGCCTCAGGGATAGCTGGGAATACAACAGCAGCGTCAGCTACTACGTTCTGACATGCAGCTGAACCTAGGTACTTAACCCACTGCCATGCAGCTTCTGGGTTGTCAGAGTTTGCTGAGATGTTGTCAGCAAGACCGTTGTACATAGATGCGCGTGAACCGGTTGGGCCAACTGGGGTTGCAGCTAGAGCAGGCTCGAAAGTGTCGCTCTTTGCACCGAAGATTGAACCGGTCATCCATGAACCGTTTGAAGCCATTGCAACAGTTCCTGCTGCAAGCTGGTCTGACCAGCCCACACCCTGCTGCTGGTCGAATGAAGGCATGTAGCCCTTCTCAACTAGGCTGTACCACCAGTCGATGGTCTCCTGTAGCTTAGGGTCGTCGTAGTGGTAGTTGGTGTCCCAAGGGCCATCGTTTACCTTCCAACCGTTAGCTGCTGCAAGGAATGACCACTGAGTCTGGCCATCGCCACCGCCTGAGCCTTCCATCCAGATGCCGTAGGTCTTAACGTTTGACTTGTCGAAGCCAGCCTCGTCGCCACGTACGCCGTTCTTGTCAACGGTTAGGTGTGCGATTGCCTTCTCGTAGGTTCCACCGTCAGTTGGGTTCCAGTCAAGGTTGCTCATGTCTACGCCAGCTGCGTCGGTTAGCTGCTTGTTGTAGAACAAAGCGATGGTGTCAAAGTCCTTTGGTAGACCGTACTGAACACCCTCAGGTGAGGTCCATAGTGAAGCAAGACCTGGCTGGTAGGTGTTGTCTACGTCTACGCCGTCACGGGCAATGTACTCGTCAAGTGACAAGATGGTTCCGTTTGCAACGAACTCTGGGTAGAAAGCAAGGTGTGAGGTGAATACGTCGTAGCCATCGCCTGAAACGAATCCAGCGTTAACCTTCTTCCAGTAGTCGTCCCAACCAATCTGCTCGATCTCGACCTTGATGTCTGGGTTGGCTGCGGTGAAGTCATCAGCACACTGCTGGTAAGCAGGAAGCTGGTTTGAGTCCCACAGACCGTAGGTGATGGTGCCGCTTGCCTCAGGCGCTGCTGCTTCTGGAGCACAACCAGCTAGCACTAGAGGAAGAGATGCTACTGCAGCTACTGCTACAGCCTTCTTCATAATCTTCTTCATTGAATTTTCCTTTTTGTTTGTTTTCGGCAGCTAGTAGGCAGCCTTTGGTTCGTTCTTACGAACGGGTTTCCTGAGGTGTTGTATTTTCTACTTCACTCCAGAAGCTTGGATGGATCCCACGATCTTCTTTCCGAAGAAGATCATGAGTAGAACCATTGGGATTGCAGCCACAAGCGCGCCGGCCATAAGGCCTCCCCAGTCAGGGCTACCCTGAGGGGTTTGCGACTTGAAGACTCCAAGCCCAACGGTCAAAACGGTAGAACTGACCTTGCCAGATCCCACATAGAACGGCCAAAGGTAGTCGTTCCAGTAGTTGATGAATTGCAAGATTCCCAGGGTGATGATCTGAGGCCAAGCCAGCGGGGCAACAATCTTGAAGAAAATGCGAATGTGCGAAGCGCCATCGATGATTGCGGCCTCAATAATGCTGAGGTTGGTGCCCAAGAAGAACTGGCGCAAGAAGAAGATGGCAAACGGAGACATCAAGAGGTTTGGCAGCATGATACCCAGCAAGGTGTTTAGCAGACCAAGTTCGCGAATCAATAGGTAGTTTGGCAGAACCAAGAAGATACCCGGCACAGTTAGCGAGATCAGGAAGACAAAGAACAGCGCGTCGCGACCCTTGAACTTGAGAATCGAGAAGGCATAGGCAGCGGCGGCGCTAAACAGCACCTGTGAGACAGTTACCACGGTACAAACAATGATCGAGTTCAAGGCAAACTGACCAAAGTTTAGGCTGGCCCCTGAACCACCCTCGGCAATTGCATCGGCGGTGCTGGCAAGACCAAGCACACGCTCAAAACCACCCCAGGTGAAGTTCACCGGAAGAATGCTGAATGGGTCACTGAACAAAGTCTTGGTGAGGCTAAGCGCGGTGCGAAGCATCCAGTAGATCGGGAACAGGGTTGCAAGAACCGCAATGGTCAGCAGGATGTAACCAATAACACGGGCTGGGACGCTCTGTGACTGAACCTCGTCAGGCTGTTCGCGCTGATTCTTTGCCTTTAGCTTTAGAAGACTCATGACTATCGGTCCATATCTGATTGGTTAGCACCCAAAAGCTTGGTTTGTGCGTAAGCGATTAGGGAAAGCATGACCATCAACGCAACCGAGATGGCAGCTGCGTAACCGAACTCGTTATTACCCCAGGCAGTGTCAGCAATCAAGATGCTGAAAGTACGGGTGGCGTGGATTGGGCCACCGCCGGTGGTAACTGCGATGGTGTCGAAGATTTGGAATGAACCGGTCACCGTGATGACCATGACGAAAGCCATGACTGGGCGAAGCAGTGGCAGGGTGATGCTGCGGAATGTACGCCATTCCCCGGCACCGTCGATCGCCGAGGCCTCATAGATGTCCTTTGGAATAGCTTGCAGACCAGCAAAAATCAGCAGTGCGGTGTAGCCAAGGTGGCGCCAGACATTGATCATCGCGATGGTTGGCATTGCGAGCTCACCCGAGAAGAAGGTGACTTTATCGATGTTGAAGAACTGCAGCGCTGAGTTCACAAAACCTAGGTTGTAGTCAAGTAGCCAGTACCAAACCATGGCAACAATTACGTTGGAGATTAGGTAAGGCAAAAGCACGATTCCGCGAATTACCACCGATTTTGTGAAGCGGTGAAGTAGAACGGCAAGACCAAGGGCAAGCACGGTTTGGAAGCCAATGTTGATGACAACGTACTGAAGGGTTACCCAAAGGGCATTCCAGAAGCGCTCATCGGCAAACATGCGCTGGTAGTTCTCTAGGCCAGTGAACTCTGCAGGGCGGAAGATGTTGTATTCAGTGAAGCTCAGGTAAACACCACGAGCACCTGGAATCAAAACAAATACCAAAAGACCTAGAAAGGCCGGAGCAATGAACGGAATGGCAGTAAGAAAATCACTCTTACTCTTTCTGCGTACCGCAACCGTTTTAGCCAAAATAACTCCTAGTTCTTGTTGATGAGTTCACGCTATCGGAAAGCGTTTACAAAACTTCACAAAAATGAACAAAAGTAATCAAGTCGTTACAACATTCGTTACTTTCGTTATCTTTTGCTCTTAGAGTTAGATGTGCAAGACCAAACATATGCAGCCAAAGGAAAAGATCAATTGCTAGCCGCCCAACGACAAGGCCTCATCCTCAAAGAGGTGGCCGACCGCGGTGCCGCGCGCATTTCTGAACTAGCTGAAGAGCTAAATGTGTCTGAAATGACCGTGCGACGCGACATTGACCTACTCGCCGAACAGGGCCTAGTCGACAAAGTGCATGGTGGCGCAACGGCCATTGGCTCAAGCTCGATTAGCGAACCACCATTCACCGCCAAGTCTTTGTTGGAATCTGTGAATAAGGATGCAATTGCATCTCGGGCGGCAACGTTGGTGCAGCCGGGTGCAGCTATTGCACTGATGGGTGGAAGCACGGTCTACGC
>JACCDZ010437199.1_pt1 | contig 44226 bp, 38 predicted proteins | sample 7449551 | NCBI WGS metagenome assembly JACCDZ01 (sample SAMN15323452, study PRJNA562643) | freshwater metagenome | isolation source: river surface water | place: USA:Blue River Watershed | collected 2017-08-18
TCAGAAAGATCAGAAAGATCAGAAAGATCAGAAAGATCAGAAAGATCAGAAAGATCAGAAAGATCAGAAAGATCAGAAAGATCAGAAAGATCAGAAAGATCAGAAAGATCAGAAAAAGAATAGCCCTGAAAATTCAGAGAAGAAGGACAATCCTGCAGATAAGGCCAAACAAGATCAAAACAAATCAGATCCTAAGCCAAGTCAAGCCTCGCCAACCCCAACTCCGGGAGCTACGCCAACGCCTGCAGCAGCCAATAATATAAATAATAATCCGCAAAACTATCAGGATCAGGAACTGCGTGCAGCGTTATCACAAATCCCGGATGATCCAGGCGGGCTTTTGAGAAATAAATTCTTACGTGATTATCAAAATGAACAGCAGCAACAGGGTGGTAACTAATGAATAAGAAAGTTTTATATTTTATTATTACTTCATTAATGATGGCACAAGCAGCATATGCTCAAGTTGAAGCGAGTGTTGATCATGCGAATCTTGCGCTTGGTCAAAGTCTCACGCTAACTATAGTTTTGCCTGATTCTGGTGACAAACCTGATTTGACTCCGTTAAATGCTAATTTTGAAATTTATGGAACTAGTAGCAGTAGTCAGATGAGTATTATTAATGGCAAAACGAGTTCGCAGTCATCTTATCAAATTACATTAATGCCCAAAAACCCCGGCAAGCAAGTTATCCCTGCCTTAAAAGTGGGTAATGATACGACTGCAGCAATTCCGATTGAGGTTACACAAGGTGCTGCGGTCTCTGGTAAACAAGTTGCTGGCTCACACCGGGAGCTTTTTGCTGATGTAAGCAGTTTTAAACAAACGACATATGTTGGTGTACCAGTTGTAATTAGTTTAAAAATTTATATTGCTGTTTCAGTTGCTAATTTGAGCTTAGAACAGTTTGATATTCCCAATGCCAAAATTCAGCAGCAGGGTAAATCAATTCAATATCAGGATACTCAAGGTAATACTAACTATCAGGTTGTTGAGCAGAAATATTTAATTACGCCAACGGCTGCAGGGGATATAACTATTCCTGCACTGAGAATTCGAGGAGTACGCGCTGGACAAAATCAAAGAGGTGGTGGCTTCTTTGCGATGATGGATCAGCAGCCATTTGTTATAAGTTCTAAACCATTGGTACTGAAGGTTAAGTCAACGCCAGCTGGAATTAATCCAATGACTTGGCTGCCAGCCAATTCACTAAATATTAGTGAGAGCTGGTCACAAAATTCACGACAAGTCAAAGTTGGCGAAGCAATCACTCGCACAATCACCATTAGTACTGATGGCGTAATGGCAACTTCTTTACCTGAGTTAGAATTTAGCAAGCCACAGGGAGTTAACGCATATCCAGATAAAGCTAATAGCTCAGATGTAATTGTTGGTGGCAAATTACGTGCACATAAAACTTTTAAAATCGCTTACGTGCCTACTCAGGCAGGAAAAATTGAATTTCCGGCAACTAAGGTTGAATGGTGGGATTTAAAATCAGACAGCATGCAACACACGCAGATTCCCGCGACTTCTTTTGAGGTAATCGGTGACGGCAAAACTACGGCGAGTACAGTCGCCACTAATGCAGTTGAGGGTAATAAAGTTGTAGCAAGCCAAAATACGACGACGAATAATAAAAATAGCGCTCCCAAAAGTATTTGGTTCTATATTGCACTGGCAATTGGTGCTTTATGGTTAATTAGTGTTTTAGCATTAGTTGTATGGTGGCGTTCGCGCAAAAAAGCTAGTCAGACGCCTCAAGAAGTTATAAATAAATCTAATCCAGCTCAAACGGTGGTAGTCGAAAAGATTACTACTGAAAAAGAAGCACTGAATGCCTTTGTTGTAGCCTGTAAAAATCAAGATGTTCAAGCAATGAATAAAGCTTTATTACGTTTTGCTTCATTGCACTATAATCGCCCGATTTATTCTGTATCAGATATTAAAGATCTGAATAATAGCAACGCCAAATTAGCCGATTTGATTGAGCAATTTAATCTTGCTTTATATCGTGATGCTCAATTTGGTCATTTTGGTGAATTTGCAGCCGAGATTTCAGCTTTAACTATAAAGAAAAAGGCTGTTAAAGCAAAAGATAAGTCACTGGACGAATTTTATCCGCGCTAAATTCCTATCTTTAAAACAATTTAATTTGCTGCTACGTCATCATAGTTGGTGTAGCAGTGGATTAAAATTGTAAAAAATCTAAAAAAATTACTTGAAATATTCAATATTAACCTTATCTGCTAAATAACAAAGAATTTATGCCACATACTCAAACAGATTCATCATTCTCGGTCGTTGCTTTGCGACTTGCTTACTGGGTGTAAGCAACGTAGCGAAGCGCCTACGAGCATTTCTAATCTGGATGAGTAATATACTGATCAAGGACTGATTGGTAGGATAAGGTGAAAATCTCTTCTTAGCGCTGGCAAATCCAAATTTAAAAAGGAAATAATATGGGTAAAATTATCGGGATTGATTTAGGTACTACTAATTCATGTGTGGCTGTAATTGAAAATGGACAACCAAAAGTTATTGAAAATGCAGAAGGTGCGCGTACAACTCCTTCAATTATTGCTTATACTGATGGTGAAACTTTAGTTGGTGCGCCTGCAAAACGTCAAGCAGTTACAAATCCGCGTAATACTATCTACGCTTCAAAACGTCTGATAGGTCGTAGATTTGAAGAAAAAGAAGTACAAAAAGATATTAGCTTAATGCCGTTTGAAATTATGAAAGCGCCTAATGGTGATGCGTGGATTAAAGTTAATGATAAAGAATTAGCACCGCCACAAATTTCTGCTGAAATTTTGAAAAAAATGAAAAAAACCGCCGAAGATTATTTAGGTGAAGCGGTAACTGAAGCGGTTATTACTGTACCTGCATATTTCAATGACAGCCAACGTCAAGCAACTAAAGATGCTGGACGGATTGCTGGTCTTGATGTTAAACGTATTATCAATGAACCAACTGCAGCTGCGCTAGCGTTTGGTTTAGCTAAAAAAGAAGGTAAAGATCGTAAGATCGCGGTTTATGATTTAGGTGGTGGTACATTTGACGTTTCAATTATTGAAATTGCTGATGTTGATGGTGAAAGCCAGTTTGAAGTATTGTCAACTAATGGTGATACTTTCCTTGGTGGTGAAGATTTTGACCAACGTTTGATTGAGCATATTGTATCTGAATTTCAAAAAGAACAAGGTATTGATCTTAAAAAAGACGTTATGGCATTACAACGCTTGAAAGAAGCAGCAGAAAAAGCTAAGATTGAATTATCTTCAAGTGCCCAAACTGAAATTAATTTACCGTATGTGACTATGGATGCAACTGGTCCTAAACATTTGGTAATGAAAGTTACTCGTGCTAAATTTGAATCATTGGTTGATGATTTGGTAAATGCAACTATTGAACCATGTCGCGTAGCGTTAAAAGATGCTGGTTTATCTGCATCTGATATTGACGATGTAATTTTGGTTGGTGGTCAAACTCGTATGCCACGTGTGCAAGACAAAGTAAAAGAATTCTTTGGTAAAGAGCCTCGTAAAGATGTGAATCCAGATGAAGCGGTTGCAGTTGGTGCTGCGATTCAAGGTTCAGTATTGGCTGGAGATCGTAAAGATGTATTGTTATTGGATGTAACTCCATTATCACTTGGTATCGAAACTATGGGTAATGTGATGACTAAATTAATCAATAAAAATACAACGATTCCTACTAAAGCATCACAAGTATTCTCAACTGCAGCGGATAATCAACCTGAAGTTACGATTCATGTATTGCAAGGTGAGCGCCAAATTGTTACTGGTAATAAATCACTAGGTCAATTTAACCTTGGTGGTATTGCACCAGCTCCACGCGGAACGCCACAAATTGAAGTAACTTTTGATATTGATGCCAATGGTATCTTGCACGTATCGGCTAAAGATAAAGCAACTGGTAAAGAAAACAAAATTACCATTCAAGCTAGCTCTGGTCTATCTGAAGCTGAAATCGAGCAAATGGTACGTGATGCTGAAGCTCATGCGGAAGAAGATAAAAAAGCTGCTGATTTGGTGCAAGCGCGTAATCACGCTGATGGTATGATTCATACTGTGAAAAAATCATTAGCTGATTATGGTGATAAGATTGATGCTGCTGAAAAAGAAAAAATCGAAGCAGCTATCAAAGCAGTTGAAGAAGCAATTCAAGGTGATGATAAAGAACTTATCGAAGCTAAGACTCAAGAGCTTATGACTGCATCACAAAAAATCGGTGAAATGATGTATGCTGATCAACAACAAGCTGGTGCAGCAGGTGCTGCTGGAGCTGAACAAGCTGCTGGTTCTGCGCCAAAAGATGATGTGATTGATGCGGAATACACTGAAGTTAATGACAAAAAATAATCATTAACAAGTATGTTAAAATAAAGCCTAGGTTTTTGTAGCCTAGGCTTTATTTTTGTGGTATTACTATAAGATTTTTTAATTGAAAAGAGAGAACGCTAAACTTCTGTATCTATGAGCTTACAGCTGGCGAACGAAGTTTTTATATTTTTTTATATGTGAGATATTTTTTAGTTCACCTTCATCGGTATTGGCGCTGGTAAAAAACTCTCCAGCATAGTTGTTACTTGAAAACTCTTCTGCAATTCCAACCACAATTGCGTTAACAATTGCAGAACAAACTACCGTGGAAGTAGGCGCTATTTTATAGTTATTTATATCAATACAAGCATCGCCAAATTGTCCGCAATTATCAATAACTATATCAGCTAATTCAAATAATCGTTTTCCTGATTTATGACGAGATTTAACAGCCATGCTGTGTTCTAGATTAGTGATGACAATAACTTTCATATTTTTGGACTTAGCCTCAATCGCCATTTCGATAGGTACAGCATTGCGACCTGAATTAGAGGCTATAATGATCACATCGTTCTCTTTAACAGGGTAGTCATCAAGAACGCTTTTTGCGTACCCAGTTAATCTTTCAATAGCAGAGCTTTTTACCGCTCCTTCATGAAGCATTAATGCGGTGTCTAAGATCGGGTAAACCCTAACTATGCCTCCAGCACGGTAAAAAAACTCTTCTGCAACCATGTGTGAATGGCCACTACCAAACACATACAGCCAGCCGTCATTCATAATTGAATTGGCAATTATTTTTGATGTTTGACTAATTTGTGATAGTTGAGTGTCCACAACTTTAGACAAAATACTATTAATTTGCTTAAAATATGAATTTATTAAACTCATCTGATGCACGCCTTATAAATAAAATGTCTAATTTTTAATTTTTTATAACTTCATTCCACGTTTTTACTTGAATATAAATTTTTATAAATTAAATCTCAAAGTTATTTCTAATTAACCATTTTATTCATATTTAAGATCGGTAACATAATACCAATTACAATCAGCATCACCACAGCACCCATGAATACAATCAAGGCTGGTTCAAGTATCCCAGTTAAGAGTTGGCTACGATGGGTTAATTCAAGCTCCTGATGGCTACCAGCTTGTTCTAGTAAGTGATCAAGATTACCTGATTTTTCACCACTGGCGATCAAATGGATTACTACTGGTGGAAAGGCTTGCTGGGCATTGAGAGCCACAGCTAATCCAACCCCTTCACGAACCATGACTACTGCGCGATCTACAGCATTTTTAAGCATGAAGTTACTCAGAGTATCCTTACTTGCTTCCAAGGCATTGAGCATAGGTACACCACTGGCTAACAGCATGGATAAGGTATTTGTAAAACGGGCGATATCAATATTAACTAATAATTTACCTGCAATAGGCAAATTTAATAACTTCCGGTGGAATTTAATTCTATTTTCAGGCTTTTTCAGCGAACGGGTAAATCCGACGACCATCAAGACTATTACAATCAGCATATAGATACCATAATGGCGCAAACCATTACTACTGGCAATCATTCCACGAGTAATCAACGGTAGAGTTTGTTTTGATGCTTCGAATACTTTTACCACTTGTGGAACCACAAATACTAGCAAGGCAACAATCACCAAAGTTGCAACAATACACACAATAATCGGGTAGAGCAGAGCCATCATGATCTTACTGGTTAACTCGCGTGTTTTATCGCTATAATCAGCCAGCTTGGTCATTACGTTACCCAAGCTACCAGACTGTTCACCAGCGTTGATCAAGCTACAATAAACAGGCGGAAATACTTTAGGGTACATTCTCAGCGAGGCCGCTAATGAACGTCCACCTAGGACTTCACTACGAACACCGCTCATAATTGCTTTTTGCTCGTGGCTTTCTAATTGATCAGAAAGTGCGGATAGTGTTTGTTCAACGGACATTCCAGAATTAAGTAAAATCGCAAATTGGCGTGTAATTAACGAGAGTTCAAGTGAAGAAATTGCTTTTTTCTTAAAGGTTACATCTTTTGAGGTTTTAGCTTTACGATCTTTTTCCGATTCAATATTGGTAACCATTAAACCCTGAGCACGTAATAATTGCCGAGCTTGTTTAGCGGTTTCTGCTTGAATCACGCCAATTTTATCTTTGCCTGCTTTAGTCAGTGCCTTATAGTTAAATGTTTGCATATATATTATTCTTTAGTAATTGAGATAATCTCTTCAATTGTTGTTTTACCATCTCTAAGCCAACGTAAACCATCCATGCGTAGGGTGCGCATACCAAGTTTTTTAATCGCATATTTTTCAATTTCAGTTTCAGATGCATTAGTATGAATTAGACGCTGAACTTCTTCATCAACAACCAATAGTTCATGTATACCTGTACGTCCTTTATAACCAGTTCCGCTACAATGATCACAGCCAACGGCTTTATAAATTTTTATATCATCAGGAATTTCATAATGGGCACGAGTTTCTGCATCCATTGAGGTATTTTCTTCTTTGCATCTTGGGCATAGTAAGCGAATCAAACGTTGCGCCAAAATCCCAATTAATGTTGAAGAAAGTAAAAATGATTCGACACCCATATCAATCATACGCGTTACAGTTGATGATGCTGAATTGGTGTGAAGGGTCGCCAACACCAAATGTCCGGTCAAACTTGATTGAACTGCAATTTCTGCGGTTTCTAAATCACGAATCTCCCCAATCATTACTACATCAGGATCCTGACGCAAAATTGAACGAAGAGCACGGGCAAAAGTCATATCAATTTTAGCATTTACCTGAGTTTGGCTAATCCCGGTAATATCATACTCGACAGGATCTTCTACTGTCATAATATTTAGCGCATTAGAATCAATCCGAGCTAATGCAGCGTATAAGGTTGTTGATTTACCGGAACCTGTTGGACCAGTTACCAAGAAAATTCCATGTGGGCGAGAAATCAGTTTATCAATTTTACCTAAAGTATCCGATGCCATACCCAGTGTTTCAAGTTGCAAACGCTCTTTATTTTTATCAAGCAAACGCATTACAATTCGTTCACCATGACCAGTTGGAATTGTTGAAACCCGTAAATCTACTTCACGACCAGCAAGACGCAGGGCAATCCGTCCATCTTGTGGCAAACGTTTTTCAGCAATATCTAATTGCGCCATAATCTTAATCCGCGAAACCAATGCTGCATGGAGCCCGCGATTTACATCAATAATCTTGTGAAGTACACCGTCACGGCGAAAACGTACTAATGAAGTATGTTCATAAGCATCAAGATGGACATCCGATGCATCTTCTTTTACTGCTTGAGTCAAAAAAGCATTGATAATTTTAATTACCGGTGCATCGTTCTCTGATTCTAATAAATCCTCTGTTTTTTGCAAATTTTGCATCAAATCTGAAATATCAATATCATCTTGAATATCATCAACTACTGCTGCGGCATTGGCACTAGAGTAAGCTTCAGCAATAATCGCATCAAAAAGCTTATCCTCGATCTGTTCAATCTTAATCGGTTGATTTACTTTGCGCTTAATCTCAGTAATTACCAAAGGGTTGAGGTTAACCGAGGTGGCAATATGCACAAATTCAGCGTCTGCAGCATAGATACACACCTTGTTGCTTCGCGCGTAAGTATAGGGAATCCTACGCGAGTATTTATTGGGAGAAAACTTTAGTTGTTCCATGATGCTCAGTATTAATTATTATTATAAATCGAAACACTATTTGGTGAATTTTGTATCACGCGAGCATTCGATGAACCATTGTTATTACTACCTGATTGAACCACCGTACCAGAATTTTGTTGCGGTTGGTTGAGAACAGTTCCAATTGGTGCACTAACTAGAGGTGTTTTTCCAGATTTTATCGCTGTAGAGGTTAAATCAACAATTGGTTCGTTTGGCGTTTTGGTATTTTGATTTGGAACCTGATTATCATAAGGAACTTGATTTTCCAAATTAACTGGATCAATTTGTGGGAACAATATATTTCCTTTAGCTTGAATCATGTTTTGTTGATCCATCATGTAGCTATAACGCTGGTTAGTAAGTGCTTTATAACCTTCTTGGTTACGAATCACTACTGGACGCAGGAACAATACTAGATTTGTTTTGTTGTGTACCCGATTTTGCCAGCTAAATAACCAGCCTATGTACGGAATTGAACTAAGTACCGGGATACCTGAGTTTTGCATTTGAATTTGATCTGAGGTCATTCCACCTAACGCAATAATTTGTCCATCATCGACGACAATCTGAGTTTTCAAACTACGTTTATCAATATTTGGCCCGTTAGTTGTTAATAGCGCAGCCGTCATTCCAGTAGTATTCGTTTGTGAATCTTCCTCATAAACACTTAGCTGAATAGTACCATTTTGGGTAATCATCGGTTTAATTCTTAGGATAGTTCCGACATCCTGACGTTGAACTGTACTAGAAATACTACCTGGTGCTGCTGCACTATTTTGGAAGGATCCTGTTGGAATACCAATATTTTGTCCGACAAAAATTTCTGCTTCTTCATTATCCATGGTAAGCAATGTTGGACGACCTAAAATATTATTTGCGCTATTCGAAGCTAACATATCCGCTAACGTTGAAATCGTAGGTACGGTTTGTCCACCAATGGTTGTAGTTCCTGTTACTAAACCAACATAAACCTCGCCAGGAATAGATGCGCTACTTGCTCCTCCCGTACTACTGCCACTTGCCCCTTGAGCAATAGCCATACCTGAAGTAATCAGGCTACTTGCACTACTGCCGTTTCCAGCGTAATTAGATACTACGCCAACTCCCAGATTATTATTACCAGCACCACCGATCCATTGAATCCCAAACGTTCCCTGCTCGCTGGTAGTCACGGCAGCAACCAGTGCTTCAATCATGATCTGAACTCGACGCACATCAAGTAGTGTTATCACCATCCGTAAATTGCGATAAACTTGTTCTGGCGCTTGAATAATTAACGCGTTGGTTGTCGGTTCTGCTTGGATTAGCACTTTAGGAGCATTTTTATCATTATTAGTTGAACCACTGCTACCGCTACCGCCGCCACTTCGGCTTGGACTTGATTTGCTACTAGCATTCGCGCTACCACCACCGAAAGGTGTCGAGCCACCACCACTGCTACCACCACTATTACCTTGGAATACTGAACTGGTATCAGATAAGGCTCGGTTAGCAGCTGATGCGGTTAAATCTGGATTATCCTGTCCAGATGCAATGATTCGTAAAACTTCAGCCACATGGGCCGCATCTGCATTTTTAAGATAGACAACATGCAGATTATTATTTGAATTAGCGGATTGATTATCCAATGAGATAGCCAATCTTTTCAAATCTTCTACTCTTGAAGATACTGTTGAAGCGATAATAATCGAGTTTGAATTAGGATCAATAGTAATTGTAGCAGCTGCTCCATTATCATTGTTACCTCCGCCTCCGCCAGAGGCACCTCCGCTGCCGGAACTACTGCCGCCACCAAGGTAGTTTTGCAGGGTTTGCGCTACATCAGCTGCCGTAGCATATTTTAATTTAACTGTAGCAGGCTGAACTCGAGTAGCTTGAGTAACTTTGAGATCAGTAATAATCTTGGTAATTCGTGACATATTAGATGCATAATCTGTTACGACTAATGAGTTGCTATTTGGATATACCGAAATCGCATTATTAGGTGAAATCATTGGGCGTAATGCATTTGCTAACTGAGTTGCTGAGCCGTTATCAATTGTAAATATCTTTGTAATTAATTGATCTCCAGGGCTATGGTTGCTGCTAACTTGACTATCGGTTTTCATTCCATAAGTACGAGCATCCGTTTCAGGTAGCACTTTAATTACGCCATCTGCCTCAACTGTAGCAAATCCTTGCATTCTCAATGCTGATTCAAGCACTTTGTAACTTTCTGATTTGGTCACTGGCTTTTCTGAAACAATATTAACTGTACCTTTTACGCGAGGATCAATTACGAAATTTTTCCCTGAAAGCTTACTAATTGCCTTGATTACCGTTTGTATGTCTGCGTTTTCAAAATTTAGTACAACTTTGTCATCCGCAGTTTGGCTACTTGATGTTGTATTACTACTGGATACAGTTCCAGAAGAGCCGCCAGAGGTGTTAGCCGCGAAGCTTAGGTTAATTACGGATAATCCACAAAGTGTCAGACATAGTTGTTTAAGCTTTAAGTTCATAAAAATCCTTGCATAAGCATTAAAATATAGTTATAGTGTTAGTTACTATTATTTGAGTTTTGTTTTTGGAACGCCTCAATCATCTTGCGGCGTTTATCTGCGATCGAATCGTCATCTTGTCCAGAAGGTGGCGGTGGAGTGCTACTAGGACTTGTTGTTTGGCTATTACTACCTGCTGGTTGATTATTATTTGCGGTGTTCGTATTATTCGTTTGTGGTATATAACTGTTAGCTGAATTTGAATGATCTCCTGTTGGTGTACTTGGAGTATTCGCATTATTTCCTGATGCAGAAGATAGGTTTATAGTAACACTCTGACCTTTTTGAACTAATACAATGCCATCAGAGTTAATTGCCTTAACTGTGGCATCCAGAACATTTTCGCCGATTGCCGCAATTGAATTTTTACCGTCTATCTGTAGAAACGCAATGCTATTTTTTGGGCCAGCAGCGTAAACACCAACTACTTTTACCTGATCAGCAATAGTTGGGACTGCAGCTTTTTCTACAGTAACAACACCAAATGGAGCGCGGTTAGTAATGTCTTGTGCAAGTACATCTGATTTTACATAAGTGCTTGCAATTGAGTCGATAGTATCATACCCTAATGGATTCATTAGCCACCAGCAAATTTTAGCCAGCAGTGATGCGATAGCAACTATAGTTCCAACCCTAAGTGCAGCGCTTAATGCACGAATCGTTTGATTTATATTTATATTCTTCATGTTTTTACTTGTGGATTTTTATTTCAAATGATTAAATACGATTTAAACCATAAATTCTACCACATATGACATGAAAAGGATGTTAATTTATAATGTTGTTGCGAAGATCCTAATATCTGGATTATTGCAATGATACGGGTGTTTTGTTTGATAAATTCTTATGATTAAGGTTCTTTACCGCTGCAATTTTTACAATGTCCATAAATGTTCAGATTATGACTAAGCATTGAAAAATTATTTGCTTGTGCTATTTGAATTTGGATTTCTTCAATTTGTGGATTATTAAACTCAATAACTACACCGCAGCTCAAACAGATTAAATGATCATGATGATTTTCATTTTGATTCAACTCATAGATTGCTTGATCGTTGCCAAAATTATGCTTACTAATCACGGAGTGCTGTTCAAAATTTGCTAAAATTCGGTAGACTGTAGCGGAGCTTATATTACTACTGTTTTTATTAAGTAAGCGGATTATTTGATTGGCATCCAAATGCTTATGAGTGGTAAATAGCTCTAGTACCGCTAATTTATGCGGTGTAACTTTTATATCGTAACGTTTTAATAGATCAATAGAATGCATCCGAAATTACTCACAATAAATATATTAATTGATAACCAGTTTGATATTTTAAGGTTAAAATAACGTCTAACGCAAATTTTTTGGTAAATTGGATGAAATTAAATAAATTTATTGTGGTTTTGATTTATGGTTTTACAGTGTTCGGTGTGGTAGCTTGTTCTGGAGTTAACTTTACGGATTGGCGCTTCCCTTATATGTATCCAGTGCAGCAGGGGAATTATATAACTGATGCACAAATTGCTCAGTTGAAGGCTGGTATGACTAAAGAACAGGTTTCATTCGTAATTGGTCATCCTGTATCGCAGTTTATGTTTAATTCAACGCAGTGGCAGTATGTCTACCAAATGCATAATAATAATAAGTTAAAAAATAGCTATATTATTAATGTAAATTTTGACACCTCTGAAAAACTTACGACAGTTGAATCAGCAGGGGAAGTATTTGTTAAGTAATTCATTTAAAGAATGAGGTGGAAATGTTAAAAGTTGCGATAAATGGTTTAAGTGGTCGGGTTGGGCAAGAGCTTTTAAAAGTAATTAGCTCACAGGCTGAGCGTTATCGGCTGAGCGATATTCAGAAACCTAGCACAGGAGCGCATGTTTCTGAAGATCAATTTGATTTAGTTGCGGTGTCATCGCAAAATGCGCAAGTGGTAGTTGATTTTTCATCGCCTGAGATATTGGACGAGGTGCTGGATGTTTGTCTAAAGCATAATTTGCCTTTGGTGATTGGAACTACTGGATTTAATAGCGCTCAATTGCAACAAATTGAGACCGCTGCGCAGCAAATTCCAATCCTTTTGTCGCCGAATATGAGCTTGTCAGTAAATGTGTTATTTAAAGTTTGTCAGATGGTTGCCGCTAAATTGACTAGAGCAGAAGTGGAGATTACTGAAAGTCATCATCGCTATAAAAAAGATGCGCCATCAGGAACTGCGATACGTTTAGGTGAGGCTATTGCAGATGCTCGAGGGCACGACTTTGGAAAAGTTGCGTGTTATAATCGTTATGGTAATCAAAATAACACCCGTACTCCTGAAGAGATTGGTTTTTCAGTCATTCGCGGAGGTGATATCGTTGGTCGGCATAGTGTGGAATTTATTTATGACGGCGAGATTCTCAACCTAACTAGTGAAATTACCAATCGTGGAAGTTTTGCTAGTGGTGCATTGCATGCTGCTGAATTTTTAGTAAAGCAAGCTGCTGGCTTATATACGATGGAAGATGTTTTAGGGTTGCGAGATATTTAAAATGAATAAGTTTTCTGCTATCGTATTAGGTAGTGGGCTAGCTGGTTTATCCGTAGCATTACGCTTGGCTGATGCAGGTGAAAAAGTAGCTCTAATTAGTAAGCGCGAGTTGAGTGAATGTAATTCATTTTATGCTCAGGGTGGTATTGCTGCGGTTATCAATCAAAGTGATTCATTTGAAAGCCATATTCAGGATACGCTAATTGCTGGAGCTGGTTTATGTAAGTCTGAAACAGTTAAATTCATTGTAGAGAATGCTCCCTCTGCAATAGAATGGCTGATGAGTGCAGGTGTAAGTTTTACCCGCGAGAAAGATGATATTCACCTGACTCGTGAAGGTGGGCACAGTGCTAGACGAGTGTTGCATGTTGCAGATGCTACTGGAGCCGCAATTATTCGAGCTTTGATTAAGCGTGTTTCTGAACATGATTCAATAGTTGTCTTTGAGCATTATATTGCGGTAGATTTAATTACTCGGACAGGTAACGAATCAGATGCTAAAGAATGTGTTGGCTTATACGCATTTGATATTAATGCCAACCAAGTAAAAACATTTAGTGCGCCTAATATTGTCCTAGCTACCGGTGGCGCTGGTAAAGCCTATCTTTATACAACCAATCCAGATGTGGCAACTGGTGATGGTATTGCAATGGCGTTTCGTGCTGGGTGTAGTGTTGCAAATATGGAGTTTATTCAATTTCATCCAACTTGCCTGTATCATGAAAAAGCGAAGTCTTTTTTGATTTCAGAAGCTGTGCGTGGTGAGGGCGGTATACTTACGTTACCAGATGGTATGCGTTTTATGGCGGATCATGATGAACGTATGGAGTTAGCTCCTCGAGATATTGTGGCTCGAGCAATTGATTTTGAAATGAAAAAATATGGTGTTGATCATGTCTGTTTGGATATTTCACATAAATCAAAAGATTTTATCTTAGAACATTTTCCGAATATTTATGCCAAATGCTTGTCCCTTGGTTTGGACATTAGTCGAGAACCTATCCCTGTTGTGCCTGCAGCACACTATACTTGCGGTGGGGTTGTGACAGATTTAGCTGGAAAAACCTCAATTAAAGGGCTTTATGCGGTTGGTGAATGTGCTTGTACTGGTCTGCACGGTGCAAATCGTTTGGCAAGTAACTCTTTATTGGAATGCCTAGTAATAGGTGAGGCGTTAGTTGCGGATATTTTAATTGAAAAGTCTCAGCTCTCATATGAACTTGCAGTTTGGGATGAGTCGCAAGTAAGTGATGCGGATGAGGAAATTGTGATTTCACATAATTGGGATGAGCTAAGACGCTTAATGTGGGATTATGTCGGTATAGTTAGAAGTAACAAGCGCCTTGATCGTGCACTTAGAAGGATTAACTTGCTGCGTGACGAAATCAATGAGTACTATGCTAATTTCAAAATAAGTCCTGATTTAATTGAGCTACGTAATCTTGTTTTGGTCGCTGAGCTAATAATTAAGTCTGCGAAGATGCGTAAAGAGAGCCGTGGCTTGCATTTTAGCTTGGATTACCCCGCATGTGGCAGTGAAATATATGACACTCTGTTGCGCTAATTGAGTGGTTATGGTAAAATCCAACGCTATAGACATTTGTGATTTGCCGCAAGGTAGATTAATATAATAAAAATAATGAATGAGGTGCAAAAAATGCAAAGAAAAAGATCTGGTTTCACGTTAATTGAAATCATGGTGGTTTTGGTAATTTTAGGTATTATGGCTGCTTTGGTGGTGCCTCGGGTGTTAGGACGTACTGATGATGCGCGTAAGGTTGCTGCACAAGCAGATATTTCAGCAATTGCAAATTCATTAAAGCTATATAAATTGGATAATATGCGTTATCCAACTACTCAGCAGGGTCTAGATGCTTTGGTGAACAAACCATCGATAGCTCCGATTCCGAATAATTTTAAATCTGGTGGTTATTTAGATAAATTACCTAAAGATCCATGGGGTAATGATTATCAATATTTAAATCCAGGTAAGCATGGAGAGATTGACGTTTATACCTATGGTCCAGATGGTCCGACATCTGGTGGTGACACTGGTCCATCCGTGATTGGTAGTTGGCAATAAAATTATTTTGACTAGCTACTACTACATTTCTAACGAGTTGATTTTATCAACTCGTATTGTTTTGCGCGGCTATATTTAAGTGCGAACAATGTATCACAAAGGTTTTACGCTGATTGAGATGATTATTGTGATTGTAATAATTGCAGTAATGTCAGCAGTGGTAACTTTAAATGTCGGAGCACCCAATTATTCGCGCTTTATGGCTGGGGTTGAGAAGTTATCAAGTACAATGTCAATTTTGTCCGATGAGGCTATTTTTACAAGCAGTGTGATTTCTTGTGATATTGATCAAACATCACTTAGTTGTAACAAATATCGTGATGGTGAATGGACTGAGCTGCAATTGCGTCGTTTGGTATCTTGGGGCTGGCCAACGGGGTTTAAGATTACGCGAGTAACGGTAAACGGAGTTCCATTAAAAGACAAGCAACCAATCAGGTTTCTTCCAAGTGGAGATAATGGAGGGATTTCAATAGAAGTTACCAATGGGGAGTTTTCCGCGTGGATTGACAGTGATTTATCTGGGCGATTTAAGGTGGCAAACTAATTGAATAAGCAAAATGGATTTACTCTAATTGAATGTCTGGTTGCCTTGTTTATTGTAGCCGTGGTGCTAGCTTCCGCTTCAAGAGCAATTGGTTTAATTATCAGTGATGTTCACGATAGCTTTGTCCGTGAAGTAGCGACGTGGGTTGCTGAGAATGAATATAATCAATATTTACTCGACCAGAAATATCCAGATTTGGGAGTAGTTAAGAAAAAACTCAGCTCTGCTGGAGTAGATTTTAATGTTACAGAAACTGTTTTGCAGACACCAAACCCATATTTTAGACGGCTCGAAATTACAATTAGCGAAAAATCTACTCCTGATCATATGATTTATAAAACGGTGAACTTCATTGCGCAATACTAATCATTTAAGTTATAAATATCGACAGCAGTCTGGTTTTACTTTGATTGAGTTAATGGTTGCAGTTATTATTTTTGCGTTTATATCTGTGGTCTCATATCGAATTATAACCAGCTTGGTAACCACTAAAGAAGTAGCAGGAGCGGCTCAGACTAAATGGGGGGATCTATCTTTAGTGATGTCTAATTTTGGTGGGAGTTGGAATAGGGTAATCCCACTGGTTGCAAGGGATCAGGATGGTAACGTTTTGCCAGCCGTTTTGGGTAGCCCTAAACTTAAAGGAATGTATGATTCTCAGCTAGAGCTAACATTAAGTGGTTATGTTGGGGATCAAGTTTATGGTACTTCACCACCTAAGCGAGTTGGGTATCGTTTTTATAACGGTAGTTTATACTTAGTAACATGGCCAGTCCTAAATCGGGTTTTAAGTACCCAACCTATTATTGATTTATTAATTGCAGATGTGCAGCAATTTGGAGTGATGTACCTTTATCCTGATAATCAGTGGCGCGATAGTTGGCCACCTGTAGGTGGAGATCCAACAATTCTACCGACTGGAATTAAGATTACATTTCAGTTAAAGACTGGTGAGAAAATAGAACGGAGCTGGTCGATATAATGAAACGTACTCAAGGCGCAGCACTGGTAACTGTATTAGTTATTGTATTTATTGTGATGGCAATTGTAGCAAATTTAACGGTTACTAATTTTAGAATGATTAAGCGTTTAGAGAATCGTCAGCTGATTGAGCAGGCTACTACTATTGCTTATAGCGCAATGGATTTTAGTCGTGCAGTTTTAGCGACCAGCGGAGCAACTTCAAGCACAGACACTCTTAATGATGTATGGGCGAAAGGTTTACCTAAAACCCTGCTGATGGATGAAATTTATATGAGTGGGTATTTGCAAGATGAGCAAAGCAAATTTAATGTCAATGACTTGGTTGCCAGTGGTCAGGTAAACCCCAATGTTTTAAATCAGTTTACAGCATTGCTTGGATATCTTAATTTACCGCAAAGTTTAGCATATAATATTGCTTATTATATGGCGGCTCCACAGTTTCAGAGTGATATAATGCAGCAATATATTCGTGGGAAGCCCGCATATCGTCCAGCTGGCAGACCTCTTGTTGATTTATCTGAGTTGATTTTAGTCAAAGGAATGACGCCTGAAATTAATCAGAAATTGGTACAATATGTAACTGCCATTCCAGTAAATGGTTACGGCTTAACCGCTGAAAGTATGGAAAGCGCCGCACAAAATAATAAGCAGGCGACACTCCCTGTACCAACTGGGTTTGGCTCAGTGGTTAATGTTAATACTGCCTCTGCTGAAGTTATTGCCGCAAAAGGTGGTATACCTTTAAATGTGGCACAGCGTATGCTTAGTTATCGTAATTCTCAACCGTTTAAAACAACGCAAGACATTACGACATTCTTGACTACAAATGGAGTAAATACTAGCAGTAGTAATACTCCAAATAAAAATGGACCAACTTTAAATGTGAGTGGACTAGGTGTCAGCTCAAGTTATTTTACTATTCATGCGATTGTAGATGATCAGAATGATCAATTTCGCTGGGTAGGATTTGTTTATCGACAAAACCGTAGTGGTCAATGGCCACAAATTTTATGGCAACATCCTGAATGACAAATTTACGTTTATTTATTCATAGTGACGATCTACTTTCTGCTAGCTGGCAGACTGTTGAACAGAATGATATCCAAGACAGTGGTGAAGGTAAAGTTGCAGATATTTTGCAATTTGAATTTGAGAATGTCGAGATTTATCTCGCTCCAACGCTTGCAACTATTATTAAAGTTGAGCTTGGTTCAATTAGCGATCGCAAAATTAATGATGATTTTTTATTAAGCCTAGTTGAGGATAGCTTGGCTGAGGAGATTGAGCATTGTAAACCTATTTTATTGAGGTTAAATGACGGCGTCGCTTATGTAGCAATTATTAACCGAATTTTTTATACTCATTTATTAGAGCTTTTAAGTGAGCAGATAAAAAAAGTACGATTCATTCAGCCGTTTCCATATAGTGTGCCGCTTGAAAGGGATGATGTCTGGGTGGTTTATCTTATAGGGCATAATAAATTTGTGCGAACCTCACAGTATGAATATTATTTATTGGATGATCAAAAACCAATTCCAGCTGTATTAGAGCAAATGTTACGTAATTATGAGGAAACGTCAATCACACTTTATACTGATGACGAAACTGTTGCAGATGAAATTAAAGCTAAATATAAGATAAATTGTACATTACATCAAGATGTATTATATGGAGTTAGTAATTGGAACTTCTATAATGAAAAAAGTAAACGTTTCAATATTAAGCTACAATCAGAGACTCTATCAAGTGTCTTAAAACTTAGTCGCTATTTGGGGGCTTTTGCAGTAATTTTTGTCATTTATTGGTTATTAAATTTGGGCTTTATGTTGATTGAACGTTCACGTTGGCAATCCCAACTAGGTGATGACTTGAAGGGGATAACTACTAGCGCATCATTTAGTCCACAATTGCTTGGGCAGGTTGATGACAAGTTAACCACCTTGGCGCACACCAAAGGTGCGTATGCAGCTAGTGACATGGTAAGTTTATTTGACACGTTTTTGCGCACTATGCCGAATGTTAATAGTAGTATGATTGCAGGTATTCAGTATTCAGGCAGTCAGTTGACGGTGTTTTTAAATAGTCAGTTTGATCCATCTGGCTTTCCTAATGATCAAATAATATTGGCAACTAAGCGAATTGGTGCTGACATTTATGATTATAAAACTTATCAAGCTAGTCAAAATACCAGCAATAGTCAAACCAATAATGGTGGTGGCGCTTTAGCTGATAGTAGCAGCTCTTCTAATACTACTAATGCGGCGGTTATGCAAGATGCTGCGTGGGTAATTAATTTACAGATTATTTCCAGAATGGATAATTTAGATGAACGCAAAGTTAAGTAAGCAAATTGAACGTATAAAGGACTTAGTTGGTCCAAAGCTTGAATTGCTCAGAATAAAATGGCTGCAACTACAACCTCGTGAGCAGCAATTAGTGGGCGTGATGGGGTTTTTTATAACGGCGTTATTGCTTTTTATGATGGTAAGCGGACTTATTAGTTTTAATCGTAATTTATCGCAGCATGTAAATAATTTATTTAAATTTTCAGTTTACTCCAAACAAGCTGCAAATACCTATAAATCAATTAATAAAATTGAAGCAAATAGTTTTAACCAAGCTAATTTAGAACAAGTGAAGGGTGACGTTTCACAGGTATTACAGATTAAAGATCCTGATATTTTAATTCAAGATGGGCAAATGACTATCAATGTACCAAATGCTGAGTTCACTCAGGTGATGGCGCTACTGGAACAGTTTCGGCGTAGTTATGGGATATTTCCCTCGCAAGTACATATTGTGCGTCAAACCAGAACTGGCTTTGTGTCTTTTAACGCAACTTTTTGGATCAAACAATAATGAAAAAATGGCATAAATTTTCTTTAATTGGCTTGTTTGTCGTAAGCTTTATGGTTAGCATTGTTATTAATATGCCTGCGTGGTTAATGGGGTCAATTATTCATCATTACTCACAAAACCGCTTGGATGTTATTAATGAGCGTGGTAGCTTTTGGAATGGGCGAGCATTACTAATTGGCGAAGATGCTAGTGGTAAGAGCGCAATACCACTCATGATGGTTAATTGGAAAATAAAACTTGGAGTTAGTAAACTCATTAATATCAATTTAAGTTCTTCTAATCAGACTATTGCTAATTTAGATCTTACAAAAAGCGGTTTGCAGTTATCAAAAGTTAATCTATCGTTATCTTTAGATCAATTGACACCATTTTTAGGTAATTTGAATAGTTTAAATCTTTCTGGAAATGTTCATGTTACCGCGGATAAAATTTCGGCAGGCAGTAAAATGCAGGGGACAGTTCTAGTTAAATTAGATGATGTTGGCTCTGGTATGTCTCCAGTTAATCCAATTGGTTCTTATAATGTCAATTTTGACTTGTCTTCAATGGGGATAACTATAAGCAGTAATCCAAATTCGGTGATTGATGTATCCGGTAGTGGCAATGTTAAAAACTTAGTCTTAAATTCTAAAGTTCAACCGGATAAAAAAGAAAAATTACTGCAATTTATGACGATGACAGGTATTCCGCAAGCAGATGGATCTTATCAAATGAAAGCGTTTTAATGGCTGATTTAATATATGGTTTTCACAGCGTTAGTCCATTACTATGGCAAAATCCTGAGAAAGTAGCAGTTATCTATTTGGATAACAAACGTCATGACAAACGCGTGGCAGAGTTATCGCAGCTGGCAGAGGAAAACTCTATTTCTATTGAGTTAGTTAATACTGCTAAATTAGATAAAATGTGTGGTAATAGCAAGCATCAAGGTGTGGTTGCTGAATTAAGTGAGTCGATTGCTAAAAAAAGCATGACTTTAAAAGCTGTATTGGATGAACTCAACGATAAAACAGACTCAACTTTGGTTGTTTTGGACGGTGTAACAGATCCACATAATTTAGGCGCTATTATCCGTAGTTGCGATTGCTTTGGGGTTGATGCAGTAATTATCCCTAAAGATAACTCAGCTAGTGTTAACGCTACTGTTGCAAAAGTCGCGGTTGGTGCTATCAATAATATACCCGTTATTATTGTCAATAATTTAGCACGAAGTCTTGAAGAGATTAAAGATGCTGGTTACTGGATCGCTGGTACAACATTGGCTGAGCGTTCGGTAAGTTTATTTGAGTTTAAGCCTGATCGTAGGATGGCTTGGGTAATGGGTGCTGAAGGTACTGGGATTCGTCGCTTAGTTGCGGAAAATTGTGATTATTTGGTTAGTATCCCAATGTATGGCAAAACTCAGTCATTGAATGTTTCGGTGGCAACAGGGGTTGTTTTGTCGTATAATAAATATAGCCAAGAAAAATTATAGAATAGTTAAGGAAAATTTATGGATATTCAGCAGCAATTAGCAGTAATTAAAAAAGGTGTTGATGAGATATTATTGGAGCAGGAGTTAGTTGAAAAATTAAAACTAAATCGCCCGCTGCGGATAAAAGCTGGTTTTGATCCTACTGCTCCGGATTTACATTTAGGACATGTGGTTTTATTAACTAAGATGCGCCAATTGCAGGACTTAGGTCACCATATTATGTTTTTGATCGGTGATTTTACCGGGATGATTGGTGATCCAACGGGTAAAAATGCTACTCGCCCGCCTCTTACGCCTGAGCAAATTAAGATAAATGCTGAAACTTATACTAAACAAGTGTTTAAAGTATTAGATCCAAATAAAACTGAGATTTGTTTTAACTCTAAGTGGTTAAATGAGCTTGGCGCAGCTGGAATGCTAAAATTAGCAGCCAGTCAGACTGTTGCACGGATGCTGGAGCGGGATGATTTTTCAAAACGCTTTAAAAATAACCAATCAATCTCAATTCATGAGTTTATGTATCCATTATTGCAAGGTTATGATTCAGTTGCAATGCAGGCTGATATTGAGCTTGGTGGCACGGATCAACGCTTTAATTTACTCATGGGGCGTGAATTACAGAAGCAATATGGACAAAGTACGCAGGTTTTAATCATGTTACCACTTTTGGTTGGCTTGGATGGCGTAAATAAAATGTCTAAGTCATTAGGTAACTACATTGGTATTGCCGAGTCACCAACTGAGATTTTTGGTAAAGTAATGAGTGTTTCTGATGAGCTGATGTGGAGTTATTTTGATCTGGTTTCATTATTAAATACGGATGAAATTGAATTGCTTAAGCAACAAGTACAAAATGGTGAGAATCCACGTAATATTAAAGTTAAGTTAGCGATGGAATTAGTTGCTCGTTTTCATGATCAATCGGCAGCAGCAATGGCGTTGGCAGATTTTGAAACTAAATTCAAGCGTAATGAAATCCCGACAGATCTTGAATTACAAGAGCTTTTATTAGAAAGTAGCACGATTGGTCTTGGTGTGTTATTAAAGCAAGCTGGCTTAGTCGCTTCGACCAGCGAAGGGGCGCGTATGATAGAGCAGGGTGGTGTTAAGATTGACGGTGAAAAAATTGCCGATAAAAATCATCAGCTAGCCAAAGGTGATACGTTTGTCGTGCAGGTTGGCAAACGTAAATTTGCTAAACTTAAACTAAGTTAAAATATACATAATTTTAAAGCCAACCTCATACGGTTGGTTTTTTTGACTGAAGAGACCAAATAATATGAAGAAATCTATCTTTGTTGCTGCATTGGGTACTTTAATTGAGTATTATGACTACGCTATTTTTAGTATGTTTTTACCATTTCTAGCCCCAACATTTTTTCCGGCAAATTCAGCTTATGATGCGCTCATTATGGGATTTTATGCGGTTTTAATTGCTTCAATTGCTCGTCCACTGGGTGGGATTGTATTTGGCGTCATCGGAGATCGCTTTGGGCGTAAGAGGGCGCTTCTTCTTTCTTTGTATGGAATCGCTGCTGCTACCCTGATCATTGGTTTTTTACCTGGGTTTAAAACAATCGGTTTGGCTGCAATGATAATTCTAACCCTGGTTCGTGCTCTACAAATGCTGTGCTATGGTGGCGAATATAGTGGCGCAGGAATCTATGTTGTTGAATTAGCTAAAGCACGTTATATGAGCTTAGTTGGTGCTGTGCTAACTGCCATGGCATTGGTAGGGTCTGTAGTTGCCTCATTAATTGGAATGCTATTGACTTGGCATAATCCAGCCAGTCCCAATTGGCGCTTAGCGTTTATTTTAGGTGGTGTAGTTGGTCTGATTGCGATTTATTTTCGTCAAGGTATGGTTGAGTCAGCTAATCATGAAGAGCTTGCACAACGAGAGTCGTTGGCTAAAATCATAGTAACTTACCCTAAACAATTATTCGCTGGCGTGTGTATTGGTGGGTTTTCAACTCTACCTTTCACAACCGTGCTGTCATTCATAAACCCAGTTTTAAAAACCAAAGGTTATTTTAGTAGTTTTGCATTTATGTCGCTACAGTTTGCTCTTTCAAGTATTGCGGTTATTGTCCTGATTAGTTCTGGATTAATTGCAGATCGGATTACTCCAGCTAAAGTTATGCGCTATGCGAGCATTACACTGCTGATATTGTCTATTCCATTGGGATTCATGTTGCAAAGTTATTCCTTATGGTTGATAATTGGTGCAGAAGTTATTTTAGTGGTACTGAATGAATTGCTTCTTGGTCCTTCAAATGCTTATCTGAAACAGTTATTTCCTGCCAATTGTCGCTATCGCGGTGTAGCATTCAGCTTTTGTCTGGGCATGTCACTAGTAGGTGGTTTAACTCCTTTGGTAGAAAATTGGCTATATCAAAAAAGTGGTTACCTAGCAGCCATTTCCATTTGGTTAGTATTAATTAGTGGTTTAACTTGGTTTTCCTTATCTAATAATTCAGCTCAGTTAGTCAAGCGCGAGTCAGTGTGAGAGTGATGCTACTTTGATAAGGCTGAGATTAATTCTGCTTGTATTTTGTTGTGCTTGTGTCCAAATAGGAGCATTACAACTAACGCCAAGTGATAAATTAACTTTACAGGCTGAAAGTTATATAGCCAGTCGACCAACTGAATCAACGATGACGGTTTTGGACGTGTTTAGTAACTATCAAAGATTGCAGCAGCGCTGGGTTGGGCAGGATAATGCTGGCTATAACCAGATTGTAATTGCAACTAACCCATTATTTGCTAAAACACAGCTTTTTAATCGACAAAAATTAACCGAGTCAAACGCCAAGATCACATTTATACGCCTTAATTACATTACTCATGCGCTACCTGATTCACCGCAAAATGTTTCTGGGTTGCTAATTCTTCCTCCAACCAAATCACCCAAAGGCGTAATTCTATTCTTTCATTCCACAATCAGTGGTAAGCTTAATGTTCCTTCATTACACTTTGAAGATTATAAAGCACAGATGTTGGCTGCTATTTTTGCTGCTAATGGGTATGTAGTGATTGCACCAGATTATATCGGTTTGGGACGTAATTTTGCTATTCCTCATCCATATATTCTTTATCCACGCTACAATGTTTTGGATGGTAGAGATATGCTCATAGCTGCACATGATTATTTGAAAAAAAAGAAGTTCTTTTTACCATTGGGTGGTAAAGCAGCACTACCTTTGTTTGTTAGTGGTTATTCTGAGGGTGCTTCATACGCACTCTGGTTTAGTCGGATATATCAGTCTGAGCCAGATTTTGCAAAAACAATAACTCAAGTAGGTTTGAAACTCCGTAAAACGGTTCCTATTGATGGTGCTTATAACCTAAGTGGTGTAATGTTTCCATTTTTGCTTACTAGCCAAGTAAATGATAATAATAATTTATTTCAGATTCAGAGTTCTTTTTGGGGTTCGTTGCTCAAGCCTTCTTTGTTAACCAATGTAAGCCTCGCTTTTGCTTATTATAATCAACGTTCAATAAACAGCCTGCTTAATCCGGATTTTTTTCATGGGGCATGTACGATAATACCAGACAAATGGTGTCACGCAGATAGGACTTCCTCAGCAAATATTAATGAGCTATTATTTACACCAAGTAAAACCATGACTTTGGTATTGAAATTGTTTTGGGCAGCTATTTTAAAAAATTCAAATGGTTTGATTTATTCACCATTGTTTAATAGTGTTGCACCATTAATGCGTGATGGAGCCGCCAAGGATCCAGAGCTTCTTGCCCAAGCCAGCAATGCGGATATATTAAATTGGCAGAGCAATAATCCAATCACATTAATTTCTTTAGCACATGATTCTTTAGTGCCTGAGCAAAATAGTACGGATGCTTATAATGGTATGATTCATGCAAAATCAACTAATTTAAAATACATTAAATTTGCTAATTCAAAATTACATGCGCGGGCATTGTTTGGTGCTGAGGTTGTTGATCATGTCAGTTTTGAGCTTTATGCCTTGCTGATTGCACTTAATGAGTTTGAGGATAGCCAACCTTAGATAGTCTTAAATATGTTAAAATCCTAGGGTTATTAACGATTGGGGAATTATAAAAATGCTAAATAATAAATATTTATTGAGTCTAGTTTTATCATGTGGTTTTGTTTCTGCTTTTGCAGCACAACCTGTTGCATCAACTGCTGTAGCTACAGCTTCAGCAATGCCTAAACCTCCAAAAATTGAGTCGGTGCCAATTTTGGTTGAGCAAGTGGATTTGCGCCAATCTATGCCTAATGCATTAGTGTTTAATTTGGGTGAAAGTAAAATTAATCCACAATTTGCACCCATCTTAAGTTGGAATGCTAGCTATTTGAAGGCTTTCCCAAATGCCAAGATTGAAGTCAGCGGTAATGCAGATGATTATAGCAGTGCTGCAAAGAACGATGCCTTATCGTTACAACGTGCTAATAATGTAAGAAGCGCTCTTCTGGATTTAGGTGTTCCTGACCAGCAGATTGAAGTTTATGCTCTTGGTGACCGTCGAGAAGTGTTTAAGAAAGATTCAGACGGACATCAGCCACGTAATCAGCGTGTTGATATTTTTTATCAACGACATGCGCCTAAGGGTTATCATGTAGAAAAAGTTCCAGTGGTAATTACCGATACATATGAGCAGTCTGTGATTCCTGAACCGGTGCAGTAAACTAGAGTAGTATTTGCCGTTGCTATACTCAATCAGATTCATTGTGCTGGGGCGTTTTTATTCCTCATTACAGCTAATAAGCTTTGTCGTAAATCGCTAACCAGTATTTCCAGTCTGTTTGAGTATATTTGATTTTTGCTTAGGCATTAGCGGTTTAATTATTTAAGAGTATTCATGTGGTAGCTAAGCGTAGTAACAAATTGTTTGAAAATTTTCTTGCAATGCTAATTTTGCAAGTTTCTAATTATGTATTTCCATTTTTAACGATTCCTTACCTATCACGTGTCTTATCTACATCGCATTATGGCGTGGTGTTGTTCGCGTTGTCTATCACTAGTTATTTGGGCGTGATATGTGACTATGGTTTTGCACTTACTGCCACTCGTGATGCTTCTAAGCATCGTGATGACAGGAACCAAATGGGTCTGTTGCTTAGTTCTGTTACAATAATTAAGTTTATATTATTCATAGTGATGTTTATTGGTGCATCAGCATACATTCTGCTTGATAAGTATTATCGCCAAGACTATATTGTTTATTTGGCAACTTTTTTTGGTGTGATTTATAATGTATTTTTTCCGGTATGGCTATTTCAAGGCCTTGAAAAGATGCGTTACATCACCGTGGTGAATGTTGGGATGCGCTTGATTTCAGTCGTCTTAATTTTTTCTTGTGTTCGTCATGATAATGATTATGTTTTAATTCCTGTCTTAAATCTAGTGCCTGTTTTTGTGGGAATTTTCTATATCCAATATGTGCTACATAAGCAATTAATTATTCATTACATCCTACCGACTACAGCACAGGTATTAGCTCAATTGCGCCAGGGTTGGCATGTTTTTTTATCTACGATGATTAGTGCTTTTTACTCAACTTCAAATAGTTTCATGCTCGGGATTTTTACTCATAATGTTACGTATGTTGCTTATTATGCTAATGCAGAAAAAGTAATAACTGCGATGAATAGTGTCTACGGAGCATTTTTTTCTGCATTATTTCCACATGCAGTCAAATTGTTAACCAATAGTAGACAGGATGGAGTTCGCTATATTAAGAATAAAATTTGGCAAACTACGATAATATCGTTAGTTATTAGTTTAATTATCTTTATTTTTGCCAAAATGTTAGTTCTACTATTGTTAGGTGATAAATATTTACCATCGGTGAATGTATTACGTATTTTAGTTTTTGTACCTGTAATTATCTGTATTAGTAATTTATTGGTGATTCAAACAATAATACCACTTGGGTATGAACGAATACTACCTAAGTTATACGCAGGTAGTAGCTTACTCTATGTGGTATTGACTTATTTCTTGATTCCTAAATATACATATGTAGGAATGGCAGTGAGTGTTTTAATCGTTGAGTTGGTGGTGATTAGTGTCGCTTTTTGGTATTTAAAATTCAGAAAAGTATTTTAATAATGAGGGCCAGTAATGGTGCAATCTATTAGCGTTGCAATGGCAACCTATAATGGTCAGAAATATATAAGGGAGCAACTAGATAGTATTCTAGCTCAATCGTATCCAGTTTCTGAAATTATCATCGTAGATGATTGCTCTTTTGATAGTACTTATAATATTCTTTGTGAATATAGCGCGGTTAATCCCAAAGTTAAAGTTATGCAGAATGAGTCTAACTTGGGAGTGCTTAAAACTTTTGAAAAGGCCTTAATGAGTTGTAGCGGAGATTTTATCGCTGTATCCGACCAAGATGATATATGGTTGCCAAATAAAATTGAAGAACTAGTACCCCAGATTGGTGATAATTATTTGTTATATTCGGACGCCGTTGTAGTCGATGATAATCTAAAAGTTATAAATAACTCCAACTTAAGTTTTTTTGAGCGATTAAGTTCTTTTGAACGCTTAGATGACTATTTTTTTGCTAATAATGTAACCGGATGTACGATGTTAGTATCAAATGAATTAATTCGTTTGGTATGCCCATTTCCTGATTTTAAGGTTATGTATCATGATCAGTATTTGGCGATTATGGCAAAATATTTTGGCAAGATAAAAAAGGTTCAACAGGCATTAATGCTCTACCGCCAACATTCTAGTAATGCATCTGCATCGTTTAACCGTAGCGCATACCAAAAATTTATCAACAAGTACGCTAATTTGGCTTCTGATTTGTACGAATTGAAGCAAATTAATTTATTTGAGGGTAATCCACTTATTTTATCTTCAATAGAAAATGCGCGGAGTTTTTTTTTAGCAGTTGCTCATAAACGCTACCCACGATTAGCGCTTATTAAATATTGTTATACTGTATTTAACTTTCGCATGTTTTTTTGGTTCTTTAGAATGGCGTGTTTAGGAAAAATATTTGCACAATTAAACTACGATTTAGTTACAGTCAAAGGCAAAATTAGATCTTTATTTAGATATAAATAATATATGGTTATTTTAGAGTGTCTTGTATTCATGAGCATTTAATTTTTTTGCAGATAAGTTTTATTTATGCGTGCACAAACAAAGAAGAAACAACGTATAAAAACTAAAATTTATGCTATGTGTCCTGCAAATTTTGCATTATGTAAACAATAGTTACTTCATTAGTTAGCTTTTGAGTTAAGAAAACTTGGTATTAATAAGATAGTTTTATATTGATCGTAATACTATTCATAATAACTATGTTTTTATAATTATAATAATTACTTATAAGTAATATAATGTTGCAGTACAGTATAATAAATTGGGAAAAGGGTTGAATGTTAAAAAGTAATAACGGATTATGTAATTTACAAGCAAAATTAAACGCTCTGATTGTTACAGTAACATATAATCCAGAGCAAAGTGTCTTGGACAATTTAAAAACCAATTATTATCCTCACTTAATTGTTGATAATTCTGAAATACAAGCTAAGTGGCTCAAAGAGTATTGTAATGAGTATAATATTGACTATATCTGGCTTAATGGTAATTTGGGGATCGCTAAAGCGTTAAATATTGGTGCACAGTATGCAGTTGAGAAAGAATTTGACTATATTGTTACCATGGATCAAGATAGTGAGCTTACGGATCAATTGCTTTTAGATATGACAAATTATATTTCTCAAAGCCAAAATCGGGAACAGGTTGCCGTTTTTTCTCCGCGACATGTTAACTCAGGAATAGAAATTCAACCAGCCGAAGAGGAAGTAACTAATGATTTCTACAGTATGAGCTCGGGGAATTTTGTTAATTTACATATATGGGGAATACTTGGTGGTTTTGATGAGAAATTATTTATTGATATGGTTGATGTAGATTACTATGTTCGTGCTTTAATTTCTAATTATCAAGTGTTAACCATTCAACGAATTTTTATGACGCATGGAATGGGAACTAACTTGCAGAATAAAAAGTTTTTTAAGTATAGATTTGATGTCTGGAATCATAATAAAATGCGAAAGTATTATCAAGCAAGAAATTTTCTTTATGTTTATAACAAATATTACAAGCATTTCCCTGAACTATCATTTTTTAAGAAAATTATTCTTAAAATTCCAATTTCAATTATACTTTTTGAAAGTAATAAATTTTTAAAACTGTATTATTATGTGAGGGGATGTATTGATTTTAAGCGTGGTAAATTTGGGAAGATATATTTTTAGTAACATGAAGTAGTGTTTTACAACCTTAGTTATGAAGTCTTTTTTGATAATTTATGTTTGTATTGTTAATAAATTAGTCAGGTAAATTTAAAGGTAAGATTATGCAAACTATCTGTATTGTGATGGCTACATATAATGGAGCAAAATATATTGCTGAACAGTTAGATAGTATTATTCTCCAATCAGTAAAGCCAGACGAGATGATAATTGTTGATGATGGATCTACTGATGAAACTATTTCAATACTTGAAAGATATTCATATAATTACTCTTGGATCAAAGTATTTAAAAATAGTAAAAATTTAGGAGTCGTTAAAACGTTTGAGAGAGCTATTAGTCTGACTAAATGTGATCTAATTTTTTTTGCTGATCAAGATGATGTTTGGTTTAAAAATAAAATAGAAGGTTTGATCTCTAATCTCGGTGATAATTGGCTAGTGTATAGTGATAGTATTGTGACTGACGAATTTCTTAATGAGATTCATGCTTCTAGTCTGCAACATTTTGAGTCTGGTCGTAGATTTTCAGAACCATTTGACTACTTGTTAGGTAATAATGTTACAGGCTGTACTATGTTAATAAATCGCAAAATATTGGAGCATGCTCTTCCATTTCCAGATTTACAAATTATGTATCATGACCATTATTTAGCAATAGTTGCTGTCATGTATAATAAACTATCAAAGTATTCTCATCCGTTAATGTATTATCGCCAACACTCATTTAACCAGTCCAGTGCATTTAGGGAAATTGGTTACGCAAATATTTTAAAAAATAGTAAAGCAATGGCAGAAGATTTAAGGAAGCTTACTTTTTTATTTGTTATGTCTGAAAATAGGTATAAACTTGACCTGTCGATTGCAACTGAATTTTATTTAGCTATGGGGCATGAGAGTTATCCAACATTAACGCTAATCTATCAATTAAAATCTAAATTGTCACCAAGAATGTTTTTCTGGTTTATCCGAATGGCATGTTTAGGAAAATGGTTAGCATACTTGAATTATAATTTGGCACCAATTAAAGATAAGATTAAATCTTTTCTAGGGCGTAAGCACTCATGCAAATAAATTTACCAAGTACAACATTTATTTCTGTGGCGATAGCCACCTATAATGGCGAAAAATATCTTACCAAACAACTTGATAGTATTTTAACACAGAGCCTGCCATGTCATGAAATTGTAATAGTTGATGATGCTTCAAGTGATGCTACTTGGAGTATTTTGCAAAGATATCAGCAACAAGATTCCCGTATCCAGTTGTATAAGAACGAATGTAATTTAGGTGCAAGTAAAACTTTTGAACGTGCAGTTAATTTGTGTACTGGAGATTTTATTGCTCTTTCTGACCAAGATGACATATGGATGCAAGACAAGCTTGCAATATTAATTAAAAATATTGGTCATGCTAAATTAATACATTCAGATGCTTTATTAATTGATGGATTAGGTAACCCCATTAAAGGAAGTTTATTGCAGTTTATTGAATATACACCGATTGATAGTTTTTTTGTTCGTTTAATTCGTGAAGGTGTGCATGGCTGTTGTTTGATGATGACCAGAGAAGTTGCAGATGCAGCAAGAGAAATTCCTGATGGTTTTGTATACCATGACTTCTTTTATAATCTAACTGCCGCCTCCTTGGGTGATATAAAAACAATTTATCAACCGCTTATGCATTATCGATTGCATGACTCAAATGCTTGTGGGTTACATGCGGAGAAGTCATATCAACGAGCAATGATCGACTACGCAAAAAACCTTAAAAACATGGAGCTTATTCTTGACCTAGCGCAATTTAAAATGCATCGTGATGAAATTTATTTTTATATAAGCTACTACAAAAAATTTCTTAATCAAGAGAAATCATCACTATCGTTTTTGTGTGAGACTAATAGTAAACTTGGAATGAAGAAAATGCTTGGTTTATTGGTAAATAATTATTTTGGTAAACCAGGCGTTAAATTTATGTACCAACTATTGAACTTAATAGTGAAACATTAACAATGAAGTTATATGATAGGATCAAGTTACGTTATCTTTTTTTGATTGTTATTAATTTTATTGGGTTATATTTTATCTTTAACTTATTTAATTTAATTCAATTGGATGTTGTTTCACTCAACTCTAAAACAACATTTAAATATGTTTATCAAGTTAACTTTGATTTATTTGATAATCAGCGCTTACCGCCAGTACCTACTATTAACGGTTTGAATGAGGATAAATATCTGGTTGATTCATTGATGGTTAAATCTACAACAGGTAAAACTATAACAAAGATAAAAGTAAATAAAACTATAAGCCGTAAAAATTTGTTGACATCGCTTATTCCTCATACAAAATTTATTATTTTACAAATTAATCCTGTAAACCCTATTATGGTTAATCAAGGATTATCTTCAAATAGTTCATACTATATTTTGGTCGCTTCAATAATTGCAAGTATTGTTGAAGTAGTTGTGTTTATTATTATGTTTAATTTTATAAGTAAAGTCAATCAGTTATCGCGATTATACGTGTTAAATCCTAGGTTTTTGCACCCCTATAAATCTGGTATAATAATTTTATTATGTGGTTTTATAATATTAAATTATGCATACTTTTCTCAGCAATTAGACATGAATTTGTATTATAACGCTGATGAGTTATTTTTGATAGATTTGTTTAATAACTTGAGTAATGGTGGTAAGTTTAGCGATTGGTATTTAACACAAGTACCATTTTTTTTTCCGGATTATCTACTATTTGCGCTTTGTTATATTATTACGAGTAATACATATATTTTATTCATCCTTTACGCTATGTTGCAGGCGTTTGTTATATTCAGTTTAACATACTGGTTGCTGAGGCAATTCTTGCGCTCCAATTTTGCATTTGCATATAGTGCAGTGATCGTTTGGAGTTGGATATTGTGTGCAATTTTCATAAGTTATTTTTCTAGCTTTTTACAAAGCATATATCACTTTGGTTCATTTATAAATTTGTTGCTGTTGTTAACGATTTCATTAAAAATAATCAATTCAGATTGTTCTAAATTGTATAAGAGTAAGTGGAATTATTTATTATTCATTACGCTGCTTATATCTACGTTGTCAGATGAATGGATAATTATTTGGTATAGCGCCCCGTTTATTATCGCGCTACTCTTGACTTTAAAAACTCAATGTTATAAACAGATTAAGTATCTAGTAATGATAAGCAATATTATTTTTGCTTCATGGTTAGGCAGTAGTTCATATCACTGGGTTATTGCACATGATGAGATTCGTCCGCATGCCAATCTATTAACTTTTAATTGGGGGGAAACATTAAAGAAGTGTTTTTTCTTTATTCAATTTACTGTAAACAATGTTATGTTAGTTATGGTTGTAGCTATTAGTTGTTTTCTAGTTTGGAGTTTTGTACATTATAACAAATTAATACGAAATAATCTCCCTCTTAAGCTCTTAATGTATTTTTATCTAATTCTAGCGCCGCTTATTATACTAACGCTATTGTCTTTTCCCGCATTAGAGTTTGCTCCTCGTTATATGTTACCAATATTTTTCTTAACTGTTATATGGAGCATTTTAGCTATTAGTGAGTTTTCTTACTTACTGCCCGCGATAATATTGATTAGCTTATTGATTTTCATATTTGGTGTATCACGTAATGAGTTAAAGAATGACTATTATCCTCCTGAAATAGCTTGCGTTGACCAGCTCCTTACACAGTATAATATGCAATCAGGCGTTTCACAATATTGGATTGCTAGAAAATTTAACTACCTAACAAAAACAAAAGCAAATCTTGTTCCAATAAATGGAATTACTCACCAGCATTATAAATTTGAAGACTATGATAAACATTATCGTTCAGCCTATGACTTTGCGATAATTGATTCAGGGCAGTTGGAATTATTATATACTCTTGATGAAAGCTCAATTATTACAAAAAATTCAGCACCTAAAATTATTAAAGAATGTGGTAATTATAAAGTTATAATTTTTAAGCCAGGGGCATTAAAAATATTATAATCTTAAATGTTTTTAAATTTATATTGCGAATTAGAGTTACATGAAAATTTATTTAAATGGTTTTTTTCTCAGATCAAATAAACATTCTGGTGTGTATCGCTTTAGTTTAAATTTGCTTAAAGCAATTGATGAATCATTAAATACTGACTCCGAGTTTATACTGGTCGTGCCAAGAGGTGCTAATATTCCTCATCTTAACAAAATTAAAGTTACGGTGTTGAATGGATTTAAAAATCAACATTTATGGGAGCAAATAAATCTAGCTTGGACAGTAAAAAATAATATGCTTATTAATTTTGCTAATTTTGCACCAATTTTTAAGCATAATCAACTTTGTGTCATTCATGATGCAATAATATTTCGCTACCCACAATCTTATAGTAAGAAATTTGCTTTTCTAACTAAATTATTTCATCGTATGATTGTTCGTCAAAGTAAATATATCGCAACTGTTTCTAATTTTAGTTCTCTAGAAATATGTCAAATTATTGGCATACCTAAAAATCCCATTTTAGTTTTAGGGAATAGTGCCTTGAATATGGATGATCTTAAAGTACAACACGAGGTTTTAAATATTCATAAATTAAAATTACATGGTTATATACTAGCAGTTTTTTCGCAAAAAAATTCATATTATAAAAATGTGGAGCGCTTTCTTAAAGTAGTGCCAAATTTAAGTTTACCAGTAGTATGTGTTGGTAATGTTCAGTTTGCGAATAGTCCTCGAATAGAAAATTTAATCCAGATTGGTAATGTTAGTGATCAATATCTTAAAAGCTTATATTATAATGCGCGAGCATTAGTTATACCATCGCTATATGAAGGGTTTGGTATTCCAGCGTTAGAGGCCATGCAATGCAATTGTCCTGTGATAGCAAGTGATATAGAACCACTTCGTGAAGTCTGTGGTGATGCAGCAGCTTATTTTGATCCTGAGAATATTATTAATATGACAGATGTAATTAATTCTTTAATTTCTGATTTCAATAAATTAGAAGAGTTAGTTGAGAAGGGGCGCAAGCGTTCAACATTATTTAGCTGGAAAAATTATGCTAATGAAATTCTTACACGAATTAAGGTAGGTTTGTAATGAAAATATTATTAATTAAGCGTGGGGCAATTGGTGATTTACTAATGGCGACACCGTTTGTTCGCCAGCTTAAACAACAACTGAATTGCCCGCTGGATATAATTGTAGGTGAGTCAGCAAGCGCTGCGCTCATTGCTAATCCTTACTTAGATAAACAATTTATTCTTCCTGATGTATTTTTTACTCTGCGAGGAATAGCAAATTTAGCTCGTGTCTTACTAAGCCTACGTAAGCAATATGATTATGTTTTTGTCTTAGATAAACATTGGTATTTCAATTGTATGGCGCATTTGGTTGGAGCGAAAGTTATTGGCTATACTCGTGATATGATATCTAATTTAGTTTTGCATAAAAAAATTATCTATAATGATGTTAACCGTTATCATGGATTATACTATTTAGATTTGTTAAGAGCGAGCCAACTAGCTGAAGTAGATTATACTGATTTGAAGCTGAATTTGATGATTAGTACTACGGATAAACTAGTAGTAGAGGAGTTTATCTTTCAGAATAAATTAACCGATTATATTGTTGTTGTAAATAGCGGAGGTAATAACTCTTATGAGCAAGATGGGCTGAGGATGTTGCCAATAAGTAAAGCGATTGAGTTAGTTAAATTATTATTAGAACAAGGTAATAAAGTTCTTTTACTTGGTGCCAAAGTTGATTTTATGCATTATCAAAAAATATGTGAATCACTTCCTGATAATCAAAATCTATATAACTTAGCAGGCAAATTTAATCTTGCCGCGAGTAGTTATCTTATTGGAAGAGCGGCGCACTTTTATACGACTGATTGTGGTGCGATGCATTTAGGTGTTGCAGCTGGCGCTTTAGAAAAAATGACTGCTTTTTTTGGGCCAAGTAATCCCGGGCATATTTTACCAGCTAAATGGCTTAGTCAAGTTGCAATCTGGTTTGACTCTGAGATATATTCACCATCTTATCAGTTAGATGGCTCGCGTCAGAGAATAGAACCACAGTATTTTAAGCACCTTGAGTTACATCGCCATCTACCCTTAAGTTCTTGATGAATTAAGGGTGCTATTTGTGATATAATAGGCTGGTTCCCATCATTAGTAAAATTTGTTGTATAACTGTGCTCAGGTGCACAATTTTTTTTGTGGTATCATGAATAAAAATTTCTATAAGATGCTTGGATTGGCAATATCCGCAACAGTTATTGCGATAATATTTAAGCATTATGATTTATCGTTATATCTTAGTATTGATGGATTTAATCATTACCATCAGCAAATTTTAGACTTTGAACAGGCTCACCTAGCGGAGTTCACAATTATTTATATCCTTAGTTATATTGTATTAATTGCCTGTTGTATTCCTGGGACGATTTTATTTGATTTGCTGGCTGGATTTATTTATGGTCCAACTATCGGATTTCTGTTGGTTATATTTTGTTATTTAACTGGCGCAGTTGTTAATTTTTTATTAGTGCGTTATCTTTTACATGATTTATTGCATAAACGCTTCAGTCACTTGCATCATTTAATTATGAGTGGTAGTGATGGAATAAAAACTGCTGCATATAATTTAATCGCGTTACGTTTTATTCCTGTAATCCCTTTCTGGGTTTTAAATATTTTAGCTGCCGTTTTAGGTATCCCGCTTTCTGTTTTTGCGATAACTACATTTATTGGTATCATACCCAGCTCATTAATTTGGGTGCTTATTGGCGGTGGGGTTCGTAGTCATATGGCAAATCATCAAATGTTAACTGCTGCAATTTTTGCTGACCCCAAATTTTGGGCTCCATTACTTGTACTAACTTTGATGGTTATGATCCCTAATTTAATTAAAATATACCGTAATAAAAAAAATAAATAACTACTACACTTAACCAGATTCATTATTCTCGGTCATTGATTTACTTTTCATCTACTATGTATAAGTTCAATGTAAATCGCTTACTGATATTTTGAATCAGTTTGAGTATAATTTATGTATTCGAGTTTAATTTGAGTAAAACTAATCTTCAGCGTTTTGCCTTAATTTTGGCTGACCTATTAAGTATGAGTATAGCTTTTTTAATGGCTATTACTACTACACGTATCTATCATCTTGACTTATTTTCCAGTCCGTGGAGTAATTTTTTCCATTTCGGAACATCAAAAGTACTCGGACTGACAATAATAATTCTTTTTTGGTATCAAGAGCAGTATATCAAACGGCGTCCTTTTTGGGAAGATTTATTACAAATTTATCGTACCATAAGCTTTTTACTATTGATTAACCTTGGACTATCATTCGTTCTAGCTAAGGGATCGCTTAAAATTCTAATTGTAAGTTTTTGGTTAAGTTTTGCCATTGTTTTACCATTGATGAGGATTATCATCAAGCTCTTATTGCACCGTCTGCAATTATGGCAACGTGAAGTATATATTTTGGGAGTAGGTGAGTCTGCAAGTAATGCGTTTCAATTGTTAATTCAAAATAAAATGATGGGGTATCGCTTGAATGCTTTTGTAAGTATTAGCGCGCAAGATAAAAATACACCAAGTTTAACTTTAGCTAGTTATCCTATTATCAGTCAGCAAGAGCTTATTGAACAGTTAAAAAAAAATCAGGAATGTGAAATAATTGTTGCATTGACCCAAAGTGAATTAAATCAACAGATTGGACTGATTAATTTTTTACAGCATAATGCTTTGGCCGTATTGGTTTTACCTGAGATTACTGGTTTAGCGCTTTATGGTGCGCAAATTGAGCATTTTTTTGGTAATGACCAATTAGTTCTTCGTTTAAATAACAATTTGGCACGAAATCTTAATGCTTGGATTAAACGTGCGTTTGATTTAATTTGCGTAATTTTAGGTTTAATTGTTTTATCGCCTGTATTTGTGATGATTGGTGTAATCATTAAGTTTACTACTGGAAATAAAGTATTCTTTAGACATCAACGTATTGGGCGTAATGGTAAGCCTTTTTATTGTATTAAATTTCAAACAATGTACCCCAATAGCGCTGAACTATTAGCTCATATTTTAGCTACAGATGCAGAGGCACGCGAAGAGTGGGAGCGTGATTTCAAACTTAGAAATGACCCAAGGGTAACTAATATTGGTAAATTTTTACGTAAAACTAGCTTGGATGAATTACCTCAGCTTTTTAATGTTTTGTTTGGAGAGATGAGTTTAGTTGGACCTCGCCCGATTGTTTCGCAAGAAGTGGAACGCTATGCTGATGGATTCTATTATTACCAGTTAGTTACACCCGGTATTACGGGCTTATGGCAAGTCAGTGGGCGCAATGATATTGATTATAGCAATCGCGTACGCCTAGATGAGTGGTACGTTAAAAACTGGTCGTTGTGGTACGATATTGTTATTTTAGCAAAAACGTTTGGTGTGGTATTCAAACGTAGTGGCGCTTATTGATATATATCGCAGTTGATTTCTCTACTTTAGTAAATGCATGTTTATTATTCATGTTGTTGTTTAATAAATAGTATGTACCGATTGATAGAAGGAGAGGATATTGCTAATTAATTGAGAATAATGCTTATTAATTACATTTCGATGGTCGTCGAAACCAAATTCAAGTCAACTATACTATAATACCAATCTAGCAATAAAATAGCATTGGACCAAAATGCATCATATAACAGAAATTTCAAAACTATTAAGTGATGGCTCTCGTGTTGAGATACTAACTACATTAATGGGTAATAAAGCGCTAACTTCAGGAGAGTTAGCGATTATTGCTAATGTTACTCCACAAACAGTTAGTTCTCACCTGGCTAAATTATTGAATGGTGGTCTAGTAAACTGTAAAAGTATTGGTAAACATAAGTACTATTCTTTAGCATCTGATAGCATTGCGGATTTATTAGAAATAATGCTTCAGTTTAAGCCTCGTTCTGAAATTAATATTCCAAGCCATTCTAGAATTGATCCACAATTAAAATTTGCACGGACATGTTATAAACATTTAGCTGGTAACATCGGGGTTGCTATTGCGACGAACCTAATTGAAATGAGAGCATTAAAATTTGATGGAAAATTTAATATTACTTCTGATGGCAAAGAATTTTTTAAAACGCTTGGGATGGATATTAATTCGTTAATGCTTCAGAATAAAATTTTGATTAAACCATGCTTAGATTGGACAGAAAGAAGGTTTCATGTTGGTGGAATCGTAGGCAATGAATTATTTGCAATCTTTTTAAAAAATGATTGGTTAAGATGTGGATTATTACATCGAAGTGTTTATTTAACAGAATCAGGTAAACGAGAACTGTCTAAATTAAAATTAATTTAAGGAATATCATGAAACACATACGTAAGACATTTGCTATGATTAAATATTTAAGCGATAATTTCTATACCATTGAGGAATTATCACAAGCAACAGATACATCTACCGAGACCATTGAGAAAATGGTTGAATACAATTTAATTCCTCGCTGGACATATGAAATAAATTGTTCAATTTCTGAATCTTCTCTTTTAATGGGTACACTATCAGCAAGTGACAATAATATCAAATTTTGTCATAAAGCGGCTGTTAATTGGGTAGAGCGTGCAAAAGAAACTTTATTTGTTAACAGTAATAATTATGTAACCGCTGGTAATGTTACTAAACAACAAATGAAACAAAAATTTTATGATCTATTTAATAATCATAAATCAATTTGTATTGGGCTATCAGAATTATACGATGAGCAGGAAAATATAATCGGATGTAAATTTGATGAACAATTTGATTTTATTTATCAAAATTGGTGCAATGGGGCATATGGAATTTGTACTAAAAACCCTTGTGATGAAAATAATATTTTCTATAAGGCGGTATATCAAATATTACTTAATTACCTGACCAATCAAAATGAAAAAAAAGTTTATACTGACAATGAGTTATTTCAAGTTATAAATGCAGCAAAAAAATACGATCTCTATGTTAGTGAATTTACTCCGCTATCTTTTGATATATCCAGTAGAAAAAAATTTGTGAATAAATTTGTAAACTAATTGTAGGATTCTTATTTTGATGTTTACCAGGTTTAAACCTAATTGACTATAAATAGGCTGTGGAAAAAGTTTTTAGGTAAAAGTAGCATTGTTTTATAGCAGGCTGTTATGCGTAGTTGCTTTATAAAAAGTTAGCTATATCATACTAGTAAATCAACATTAGTAATAATACTCATATTTTTTAAACTATACTAATTGAGTAAAGGGCATCTTCTTAAAATTTTACTCTTGTGGTTTATCTTCCATCACGCTAAATAAACGAATCTGTAACCATGATTGTAAGCGAATAAATGGATTTCTACAGAGATAGGCAATCCCTAACATTGCAACTATAATTGGAATCAAATACGTATCTTGTGGTAAAACATGATGACTCACTGAGAAAATTAAACTCATTATTCCGATAATTGCCGCAACAGGTAATGTTTCAAAAATTACTCTTCTTCCTTGATATGTATATTTTCCTAGCCAACTTTCATGGATTAAAATCTCAGAAAAAATCATACCTAGCGCTTTAAGTTTTCTATATGCGGCAATGAGAAACGGTAGTGATAGTAAAATAGCACAACTAGTTATAACGCTTTTGTGTATCTGTACATCAAGAATTATGCCTATTCGTGCAAGTAGTCCTTTATTTAGATGATCTGCCAAATAAGCTCCAGCCATAAAGACTGCCATAACCAAAGCACAGTTGACAATCACTTGGGCAACAATTTTAGCAATCATTTTGACAATCATAGCACTATCACCACGTGGATGCAAGTCACCTAGCCAACGAGTGTAATAGTGTGATAAGCCAATCATTTTTCGTGGTGCTTTTGCGCGTATAAACGAGGCAAATGGATCGGCTAGATTAATCAAATATGGTGTAGTTAGAGTAGTAATTGCCGAAACTGCAATTGCGATGGGGTAAAGAAAGTCACCTGTAACTTTTAAACTAGCACCTAAAGCAGCAATGATAAATGAAAATTCACCGATTTGTGCCAATCCCATACCTACTTTGAGTGAAGTGCCCGCTTTCTCTCCGGAGACAAAAGCACCAATAGTATTCCCAAGTATCTTACCTATAATTAAAGTAATAGAGATGATGATGATTACGGAGAAGTTTGAAATTAAAATTGATGGATTAAACATCATTCCTATAGTTACGAAGAATATTGCGCAAAACATATCGCGCAAGGGTTCTATTAATTTTTCAATCAAGTGTAGTGGACGAGCTTCGGCAATAATTGCACCAATAATAAACGCGCCTAATGCAATGCTATAGTTAAGCGCAAGTACCATTAAACAAAAGCCAAAGCACAAGCCGAGCACTGAGATTAACATCGTCTCATGACTATTAAATTTAGCAACATACTCAAGTAATTTGGGAATCGTGAGTAAACCAATAGTTAAAGTTACAATAATAAATAGGGAGAGCTGTCCGACAGTATCAAAAATATCATCACTTTGAATTGAACCTGTAGTTGCAATTCCAGAGAGGAGGGCTATGATTGCAATAGCCAAAATATCTTCAACGATAAGGATTCCAAAGATAAGCTGAGCAAATTTATGCTGTTTAAGTCCTAATTCACTCAAAGCTTTAACAATAATAGTTGTTGATGAGATTGCCATCATCGCGCCTAAGAAGATGCAATTCATCTGTGACCAGCCAAAGTAGTGTCCCAAATTATAACCAATTGCAATCATTAGACTGGTTTCACAAATCGCAGTTATAAATGCAATCGCACCTACTTTTGCAATTTTTTTGAGGCTAAACTCCATACCCAGCGAGAACATCAAAAACACTACACCCAATTCTGCCAAAATTGAGATGGTTTGTTTGTCGTGAATTAAGACAAATGGAGCAGTATATGGACCAATGATAATACCAGCGGCTAGGTAGCCTAACACAACAGGTTGCTTAAATCGGTGAAAAATTAATGTAACAATACCAGCAACCAGCATAATGGTTGCCATATCATGAATAAATATTTCACCATGCATTAATTAAATCCTTTTTAACTTGGCGAAGGCTGCCGCCATACTGTTATTATCGCTTACTTGTCCCCGATTGGAATTTTGGCGTGGCTGTTGATTATTATAGCCATTATTTTGAGCTGGAGCTTTACGCTGTGTTACAGGGATATTAAGTTTATTCAAGCCCTTCATGGTTAATGCAATACGTTTTCGTTTAACATCAACCTCTTCAACACGTACCTTAACAATCTGTCCAACTTTTAATACATCATTCGGATTTGCCACATATTGATCAGCAATTGCAGAGATATGTACCAGACCATCCTGATGAACACCAATATCAACGAAAGCACCAAAATTAGCGACATTGGTGATAACGCCTTCAAGCTCCATCCCGATTTGTAAATCACTAATTTCATTAACGCCATCTTTAAATGCAGCAGTTTTAAATTCTCCACGCGGATCACGCCCTGGCTTTTCAAGCTCTTTAAGGATATCGGTAATTGTCGGCAATCCATATTTATCGCTTACAAAATCAGTAGGTTTTATTGTATTGAGTAATTGTGTGTTACCAATCATTTCAGCAAGAGGAACTCCCAGTTTTTGAGAGATTGTTTCGACTAATGAATAACTTTCAGGATGCACTGCCGATTTATCTAATGGGTTTTCACCATCATTAATGCGTAGAAATCCTGCGCATTGTTCAAAAGTTTTGTCACCAAGGCGGCTAACTTTGGTTAATTGTTTACGGCTGGTAAATTTACCATTACTATCACGGTAGCTTACGATATTGTTAGCAATAATCGAGTTTAATCCGGCTACTTGCGCTAATAATGGCGCTGATGCGGTATTTACATCCACTCCAACTGCATTCACACAATCTTCCACTACATTATTGAGACTACTAGCTAAGCGGCTTTGATTGACATCGTGCTGATATTGACCAACACCAATTGATTTAGGATCTATTTTTACCAGCTCTGCTAATGGATCTTGTAAGCGACGGGCAATTGAGACTGCACCGCGTAAGCTAACGTCCATGTCCGGGAATTCCTTAGCCGCAAATTCTGAAGCCGAATAAACTGATGCTCCAGCTTCTGAAACAACTACAATCTGAACATTAATATTTTTAAATTCTTTACACAGGTCTTTAACTAATTGCTCAGTTTCACGTGAGGCTGTTCCATTTCCAATGCTGATTAATTCTGCTTTATATTTATCACATAATTTAGCGATGGCTAGCATTGCATCTTCGCGATTTTTAGTGAATGGATAGATTACTGCAGTATCTAACACTTTGCCGGTATTATCAATTACTGCAACTTTTACTCCGGTACGAATACCAGGATCAAGCCCAATCGTAGTTTTACTTCCTGCTGGTGCTTGTAAGAGTAAGTTATGCAAATTAGTTGCAAAAACTTTAATTGCTTCTTCATCGGCACGTTCACGCATATTGGTGAGTAGCTCATTTTCTAATGATGGAAAAATTTTTGCTTTCCATGCCAAGCGTACACAGTCACGTAACCAACTACCTGCTGTTTTATGTTCATCAATCGCAAATTCATCATTAATTAATTGATCGTAAGCGGAAAATTCACCACGGGCTAGAGTATGCTGCTCAGGATATTCGATTGCCATACTCAAAAAACCTTCGTTATTGCCGCGAAGTATTGCTAATGCTCGGTGTGATGGCACATTTTTTACCAGTTCCTGATGAGCAAAGTAATCAGTGAATTTAATTCCTTCTTCTTCCTTACCTTCGATTACTTTAGCGCAAATCAAAGCTTCATGGTTGAGTCTTGCGCGAAGTTTAGCTAAGAGAGCAGCATTTTCGGCGAATATATCTAATACAATATATCGGGCGCCATCCAGTGCATCTTGTGCGGTATTGATATTTGCATCTGGATTAAGATAATCATTGGCTAGAACTAATGGATCGTGATCTTGATTTTCAAGTAATGCCAATGCAAGCGGTTCCAAACCAGCTTCTTTGGCAATCTGCGCTTTAGTGCGGCGCTTAGGTTTATATGGTAAGTATAGATCTTCCAATGTAGTTTTGTTATCTGCGGCTAAAATTGCTTGTTCAAGCTCGGGAGTAAGTTTTCCTTGTTCCTGAATTGATTTTAAGATTGTTTCGCGACGTTCATCCAATTCACGTAAATAGACTAGCTTCTCAGCAAGTAAACGTAGTTGGGTATCATCTAGTCCACCAGTTGCCTCTTTACGATAACGGGCGATAAATGGAACAGTTGCACCCTCATCAAGGAGTGCAATAGTACTGTTAACTTGATATTCATTGATGTTTAACAAATTGGCTAAACGAGTTGCAATACTTAATAACATAGTCAAATCCTAAGATAATCTTTAATACAGGGCTTAATTGTAAATTATTAGTGCGGTGCTGTGTGTACTAATTAGCTAAATCGGGTACTTAGCTCTTCTAAACTAAGTGCTTGCAATAATTGCTTGAGTTTTTGTGCTGCTGCTGGATTATTTGAGCGCGTTTTTTTAGCCAAAATCAGCTCATTTTTCATCGAATGTTCCCAACCGACTAATTCAGTTACTGTAACGCTATATCCGTGAGCTTCAAGTTGCAAAGTCCGCAAAACATTCGTAAGATGGCTACCAAACTCACGGCTATGTATTGGATGACGCCAGATTTCAGCTAAAATATTGCTATCTTTAATTTTACTCTTGCTACATGACAGAAATTAATTTTTTGCATTTTACCTCCATCGGTAAGTAACTAATGCACAGCGAAATAAGCTTAATTGCATCGTATAAATTATTGTTCAGTTTTTGAATCAATAAATCATAA
>JACCDZ010813384.1_pt1 | contig 44088 bp, 35 predicted proteins | sample 7449551 | NCBI WGS metagenome assembly JACCDZ01 (sample SAMN15323452, study PRJNA562643) | freshwater metagenome | isolation source: river surface water | place: USA:Blue River Watershed | collected 2017-08-18
TAATTTTTAAATGTTTTAATTTTCTTGTGAGTAGTTCTTTTCCTTCTTCGCCAATTTTTTTGGTATCCTCATTAAGAACATTTTTTATTTTAGTTTTCGCTCTTGCCGTTGTTACATAGTCAAGCCAGTGCGTGGTTGGTTTTTGATTTGGAGAAGTGATGACTTCAATTTGGTCCCCACTTTTTAATTCGTAATTAAGCGGCACTAATTTCCCGTTAACACGAGTTCCTCTGGTGCGAATTCCGATTTCAGAGTGAATTCCGAAAGCAAAATCCAGAGAAGTAGCTCCTTTAGGTAATGATTTGATGTCTCCTTTTGGGGTAAATACAAAGATTTCTTTGGAATACAAATTCATTTTGAAATCTTCTACAAAATCAACTGCATTAGTTTCGGCATTCTCCAAAGCCTCTCGCAATAAATTAAGCCAAACGTCCAATCCACTTTCTTCGGTTGCTCCGTTTTTGTATTTGTAATGCGCAGCATAGCCTTTTTCAGCAATTTCGTCCATGCGCTCACTACGAACCTGAATTTCGACCCAACGACCTTTAGGTCCCATTACTGTAATGTGCAAGGCTTCGTAACCAGTTGATTTAGGAGACGAAATCCAATCTCGCAAACGACTTGGACTCGGACGATAATGATCAGTCACAATGGAATAAATTTTCCAGGCTAAAAATTTCTCGTCGTGTGGGTTTGATTTATAAACGATTCGTAAGGCAAATTTGTCATAGACTTCGTCAAAACTAACTCCTTGAGCTTTCATTTTTCTACGAATGGAGTAAATGGATTTTGGACGGCCTTTTATAGCATATTCCACTCCTTCATCATCCATTGATTTTTTTAAAACATCTGAAATGTCTTTGATATAAGCGTCTTGCTCCTCTTTGGTTTCTTTAATTTTACTTAAAATATCATTGTAAACAGCAGGTTCAGTGTATTTCAAACCTAAGTCTTCAAGTTTAGTTTTGATGTTGTACAAACCCAATCGATGGGCGAGAGGCGCGTAAATATATAAGGTTTCCGAAGCAATTTTGGTTTGCTTGTCTTCTCGCATCGATTCCATGGTTTGCATGTTGTGCAAACGGTCGGCGAGTTTGATTAAAATCACTCGAACATCATCGTTGAGCGTAAGAATCATTTTTCGAAAATTCTCTGCCTGAATAGAAGCGTTTAAATCTTTTTGAACCAACGAGATTTTCGTCAATCCTTCTACCATTTGAGCCACTTTCGGATTAAAAAGGCGTTCAATATCCTCAACGGTAATTGGGGTGTCTTCGACAACATCGTGCAATAAGGCTGCGGCAATAGAAGTAGCACCCAGGCCAATTTCAGAAGCAACAATTTTTGCTACAGCAATGGGATGAAAAATATAAGCTTCACCTGATTTTCTTCTTTGATCTTTGTGAGCATCAACGGCTACATCAAATGCTTTACGAATCAATTTCTTGTCACTATCGGTTAGCGTTTGGTAACTAATTCGAAGTAACTCCTTGTATTCTTGGGCAATGGCCTTATTTTCTTTTTCGATATCTATTTCTGTCATGGTAGGCGGGGTTCAATTTCTAAAATTAGAAAAAACCGACCAATTATACAAGCAAATAGCGAGAATATTTTGATGGATAATTTAAAAACCTCTTTGTCTTTTGGCTTCAAAAATTAATATAGCAGCAGCAACAGAAACGTTCATAGAATCAATTTCGCCTTGCATTGGAATCACAATGTTTTGCGTGGCGGCATCGCGCCATTCTTGGGTTAAGCCAGTGGCTTCAGTTCCAACCACTAATGCAGTAGGTGTGGTGTAATTTTCTAGATGATACCCATTTGAATTTTGCAAGGTTGCACAATAAGAATTAATGTTGTTTTCTTTCAAAAAAGCAATAATTTCAGCTGTACTTCCAGTAGCGATTTGATTGGTAAATAGACAACCCACACTTGAGCGAACAATATTGGGATTGTATAAATCGCTTTTAGGATTGGCAATAATTACCGCGTCTAAATTTGCGGCATCAGCAGTACGTAATAATGCTCCAATATTGCCCGGTTTTTCAGGTGCTTCAGCTACCAAAATTAATGGGTTTTCGGATAATTTTAAATCCGATAAAAGTGTCGATTTAGTTTTGGCTACAGCTAAAATACCTTCGGTAGTGTCTCTATAGGCTAGTTTTTGAAAAACCTCTTTGTTGATTTCAATCAATTCAGCAGTAGGAGCTAGTTGATGTGCTTCTTTTTCGGTACAGATTTCGGGTAAAAATAACACCGTTTCAACTTCATATCCACCTTTGATAGCGATACTTATTTCGCGTTGTCCTTCAATTAAAAAAGTACCGGTTAGTTTGCGTGCTTTTGCTTTTTCTTGCAATAGCACTAAGGATTTAATGAATGGATTTTGAACTGAACTAATTTGCTTCATTCGGATTAAGCTGTTTTTTGAACTACTTCAAAAATTTTAGCATCCTCACATTTCAACGTTTTAGAAGGGAATTTAACTAACAAAGCATAATCATGAGTAGACATCAAAACCGTTTTTCCATTAGCGTTGATTTTGCGCAACACCTCTAATACTTCAGCACTAGTTTGTGGATCCAAGTTTCCTGTAGGTTCGTCTGCCAAAATTAACTCAGGGTCGTTTAGTAAGGCTCTTGCAATAGCAACACGTTGTTGTTCACCACCAGATAGTTGGTGTGGCATTTTATTAGCAAAATCTTTCATGCCCACTTTGTCCAATACTTCGTCTATTTTGTTTAGCATCTCAGTGTTATCAGTCCAACCTGTAGCTTTTAATACAAAAAGCATATTGTCTTTAACGGTACGATCTGGAAGTAATTTAAAATCTTGAAAAACAATCCCGATTTTTCTTCTTAAGAAAGGAATGTCGTCCTCTTTTAACGTGGCTAAATCAAAATCTACAATATGTCCAGCCCCTTCTTTAAGCTCTAAATCAGCATATAACGTCTTCAATAAACTACTTTTTCCAGAACCTGTTTTTCCTATCACATAGATGAATTCGCCTTGATTTACTTCAAGGTTTACATCAGATAGAATCGTTTTTCCTTCTTGGTATATAGTAGCGTTTCTTAGAGATAAAATGGATTGTGACATAATTTGCATTTGTTTATGTTGTAAAAGTAATTATCAATTGGCAATTTACAATTATCAATTGCATTTTTTTTTATTTTTTGTTAAAACAATTGTTCATAATAAATAGTACAACCACTTCGTTATAGACCTTATAAAATGATACATTTGAATTTTAAACAAAAAATGACAATGCGTACACTTTCTGGGATTTTATTCGCCCTATTTTTTTTGGGAACTTTTTCGGTTTCTGCTCAAAAAACTACTATATATAATTCTAATTCAAAAGATTTCGAAACGGCGGTTTCTTTGTACAACGCCGGACAATACGCTTCTGCGAAATTTGTTTTTGATCGCGTAAAGTTGAGTTCTGTTGCTCAAGAAATCCAATCCGATTGTCTGTATTATACTGCGATGTGTGCAATTCGCGAACGCCAACCGAACGCAGGAATTTTGATGGAACGTTTCGTTTTGGATTATCCAACGAGTACTAAGATAAATCAAGGCAGTGTTGAAATTGGTCATTTTTATTTTCAACAAGAGAATTACGAAAAAGCCTTGTTTTGGTATGAGAAAGTGGACGAAATGTATTTGGGAGCCAACGAAAGCGAGAAATACAATTTCCAAAAAGGATACAGTTTTTTTATTGCCAAAAACAAAAAAGAAGCCACTACGTATTTAAATAAAGTTTTGAATACCCAAAATTACGGTTCGCAAGCCAAATACTATTTGGGTTTTATGGCGTATGAAGGGGATGATTACAAACAAGCTAACCAATATTTTGATGCAGTTTCAACTGAGTCAAAATACAAAGAACGCATGTCGTATTACCAATCAGACATGAATTTTAAGTTGGGGAATTTTCAAAAAGCGATTGATTTAGGAGTACAGGCGATGCCAAAATCAACTCCTGCTGAACAATCGGAATTGAATAAAATCATTGGCGAAAGCTATTTTAATTTAAAAGAATATGCTAAAGCGATTCCGTATTTAGAATTGTATAAAGGTAAAAATGGAAAATGGACCAACACCGATTTTTATCAATTAGGTTTTGCGTATTACCAACAAAAAGATTTTGAAAAAGCGGTTTCGCAATTCAATAAAATTATTGATGGAAAGGATTTTGTATCTCAAAATGGCTATTATCATTTGGGTCAGAGTTACTTGAATTTATCTAAAAAACAAGAAGCTTTGAATGCGTTTAAAAATGCTGCTGAAATGGATTTTGATACGTCTTTAAAAGAAGAGTCGAGCTTAAATTATGCCAAATTAAGCTATGAAATAGGGAATTCCTATGAAAGTGTTCCATCTATTTTGACGGCTTTTTTAGAAAAGTATCCTCAGAATTCAAATAAATCAGAAGTTGAAAAATTATTAGTTGATTCCTATATTTCTTCTAAAAATTATAAAGAAGCTTTATCTGTTTTAGAAAAAAACGGAACGCAAGAAAACAAATTGGCGTATCAAAAAGTGCTTTTTTACAGCGGTTTACAATCCTTTACTGATGGAGGATATCAAGATGCTTTAAAACAATTTGAAAAAGCAGTTAGCCAACAAAAAGAGGCTTTGATTACAGCAAGAGCAACGTTTTGGAAAGGAGAAACACAATTTGTTTTAGATGATTTTAAAAATGCCTTGCTAACTTTCAAACAGTTTATAGGTCTAGGTGAGGCTGCAAATACTCCCGAGTTTAAAAACTACAATTACAATATTGCCTATGCGTATTTTAAAATGAAAGAATACGATCAGGCGGGAAATTATTTCCTAAAGCAAATTGAAAAAGGGACTGATAAAGTGCGAATGAATGATGCGTATTTGCGTTTAGCAGATTGCCGATTTGTCACTTCAAAGTACGGGCAAGCGATGGAGGCTTATGCTAAAGTGATTGAACAAAAAAGTATCGATGCGGATTATGCCTATTATCAAAGAGCTATTTCGTATGGTTTTGTAGGTAAAAATGAAAAAAAGATTGAAAATTTATTGTCTTTTTTACAATTGTATTCTAAATCCGAATACCGTGACGATGCGTTGTTTGAATTGGGAAACACCTATGTTGCAGAGAACAAAGACGAGCAAGCTATTAAAACCTACGATCAACTGATTAATGAATATGAGAATGGTTCGTTTGTTTCTAAAGCTATTCTAAGACAAGGTTTGGTCTATTACAATGCAGATAAAGATGCGCAAGCTATAGTGAAATTTAAACAAGTAGTTTCCGAGTTTCCAAAATCTTCGGAAGCTTTAGAGGCAGTTTCAACAGCACGATTAATTTATGTTGAAAATGGGAATGTGGACGAATATGCATCTTGGGTTAGAACGCTGGATTTTGTTGCTGTTACAGATGCTGATTTGGATAATGATACCTATGAGTCAGCTGAAAAGCAATACCAACAAAGCAATACCAATCAAGCAATCACTGGATTTGGAGCTTATTTGACAGCTTTTCCAAAAGGAATTCATGCCTTGCAAGCTCATTTTTATTTGGCACAATCACTATTTGCAAATGAGTCTGAGGAAAAATCAGTATCGCATTACGAATATGTAATTGCTGAACCTCGAAATGAATTTACAGAGCCTTCTTTGGTTCGTTTGGGACAGATTTTCTTGAAAGCAAAAGAAGCAGAAAAAGCAATTGTAGTCTTGTCTCGAATTGAAACTGAAGCTGATTTGTTGCAAAACAAAACCTTTGCGCAAGCCAATTTGATGAAATTGTATTACGATAAAAAAGACTATGCGAACGCAGTAGTTTATGCCGAAAAAGTGTTGGAAAATCCTAAAGCAGAAGCTGATGTTAAAAGCGATGCTCAGATTGTTGTAGCTCGCTCTGCAATGGAAACAGGTGATGAGGCAAAAGCCAAAGCGGGGTATGAAAAATTAGCTTCGGCTCAAGGCGAATTAGGAGCAGAGGCGTTGTATTATGATGCTTATTTTAAAAACAAAGAAGGTAAGTTTGAAGACTCTAACACAGCGATACAACAATTAGCTAAAAATTATTCGGATTATAAATATTTTGGAGCCAAAGGGTTATTGCTAATGGCAGCTAATTTTTATGCTTTAAAAGACAGTTATCAAGCGACATTTATTTTAGAAACAGTGATTAAAAACTTCGCTGACTATTCGGATATTGTTGCTAAAGCACAAACCGATTTGGAGGTTATAAAAGCAGAGGAATCTAAAACTAATTCATCAATTACAGAGTAGTATTATGAAGTTACCTTTTTACATAGTTGATGTTTTTGCTGAAAAGAAATATTCTGGGAATCAGTTGGCAGTTTTTGACAATGCTCAAAATCTGACAACCCAACAAATGCAGGATATTGCTCGTGAAATAAATTTTGCAGAAAGCACATTTATTACCAATATAGATGCCGAAAAAAGCGAAGTTGAGGTACGAATATTCACACCTGAATTTGAGATGCAATTTGCAGGGCATCCAATAATTGGAACCTCTTGGGTATTGATGAATCGTATTTGTCCAACGGAATCAAATACCATCAACTTGAATGTACCAGTTGGTAGTATTCCCGTTTTTCAAGATCAGGATTTGGTCTGGCTTCAATCGGCACAACCAAAGTTTTTTAACACCTTTCAGCCTAACGATTTTGTGGATTTTAGTACTCTTACAATGGTAGATTTCGCTACCGAATTTCCGATACAAGAAGTAAGTACTGGGAGTGCTTTTGTAATAGTTCCTTTGAATAATAAGCAAGCCTTAGCAAATCTAGAATTAAATACTGCCAAAATGAATGAATGGTTGCAGTTGAATTGTAAAACCAATTTTAGAGCCTTATACTTTTTTTGTTTAGAAGAAGGGAATTTATATAGTAGAATGCTGTATTTTGAGAATAACCAATTAAAAGAAGATGCTGCTACCGGAAGTGCAAGTACTTGTTTGCAGGCCTTTTTACTACAGTATTATTCATCTGATTTAGAAATTATAAATCACCAAGGTGATTATATTGGCCGACCTTCAAGAATCTATTTTAATGGAAAAAAGAGTCAAAATAATTATGAAATTAAAATTGGAGGAAAAACACAGTTCATCGCTAAAGGTGAATGGGAGGTTTAGTATTACAAGAACATTAGACAGTAGCGGAACAAAATTGTCGCCTAAAAATAAAATTTAAACACATGAAAAATATACTTTTAAAACATACAGGATTTACATTCATTTTATTGTTGAGTCAATTGGTTTTGGCACAAAAAAAACAAGAAAAAATGCGAACCGAAGAAGTGAATGTGGTCAAATCATATACGCCAACTATTTCTGATGCTTTTAAAATAAAAGAAACTCCCTCTTTGAATGAAGAAGGGACCACTGCAAAAGAAACGGTAAAATATAGTATTTTTTCTTTTCCAGTGGCCTCGACTTTTACGCCTTCTAAAGGGAGTGCTGAAGATGTGGATAAAGAAGAAATAGGTCGTTTTTATAAAAGTTACGCCACTTTTGGTGGTGGAAATTATGGAACACTCAATGCAGAGTTATTTGCTACTCAAGATTTGAATAACGAAGAATATGTAGCGGGAATGTTTCGTCATCTTTCTTCACAAGGAGGCGTAAAAGGAGTTGATTTAGAAAACTCTTTTTATGATACTTCTCTAGATGTAACCTATGGTGCTGAAGCCAAAGAACTATCTTGGAACCTTAATTTAGGATACCAAAATCAAATATACAATTGGTATGGATTGCCAATGTCCTTTATGAATAATCTATCGCAAACAAATCGCGACCTATTAATTTGGTCGATTGAACCTAAACAGTCTTATAATACGATTTCATTGGACTCAAAAGTAGAATTTAACGAAAGTATTTTGGAAGCTTCCAGTTTTAAATTTGCTCATTTTTCGGATGCTTTTGGTTCGTCTGAAAATAGATTTTATGCTAAGCCGTCTTTTAAATTTACAGCTTTTGGTAAAGAAATAAAACTAAATGCTATTGTGGATTATTTGGGAGGTAAATTTGAACATAATTTTCCCCAAACTAATGTAAAACCATTAGAGTACGGATATACTAATTTTGGACTTTCGCCTAGTTATGAAATGGAAAAAGACAATTGGACGATGCATTTAGGTTTAGGTTTATATTATAGTTTGGATACTAAAAACAATAACAACCAATTGTTTCTTTACCCACAGGTTACCGCCTCTCATAAAATAGTGGGTGATTTAATGGTTTTTTATGCAGGAGCAGAAGGTGGTCTAGATCAAAATTCCTATTTGGATTTTGTTAATGAAAATCCGTTTTTGTCTCCAACTTTACAGATTGCGCCAACCAATAAAAAGTATGATGTTTATGCTGGTTTAAAAGGAAAATTAGCCGATAATGTAAGTTATAATATTAGAGGTTCATTTCTTGATGAGAACAATAAAGCCTTGTTTAAAAGCAATGATTTTTCGTCTGAAGTAAGTAACCAGCCGTATGCTTTTGGTAATTCTTTACATATAGTATATGATAATGTAAAAACAGTACGAATTTTCGGTGAATTGAAAGCGGACATTACTGAAGCGATTAGTTTTAGTGCTAATGGTACGCTATCCGTTTACAATACTAAAATTCAAGAGGAAGCTTGGAATTTGCCAGCCATACAATTGAATGCCAATGTAGATTATACTATTAATTCAAAATGGTACGCTGGTGCCGATGTCTTTTTTGTAGGTGCTCGAAAAGATTTGCAAATCAATAATGACTTGGTATACGTTCAAATTTATCCGCCAGTTCATTTCGCTCCAACAACTTTAAAATCCTATATTGATTTGAATGCGCATGTAGGTTACAAACATAACGAACGATTGACGGGTTTTTTGAAAGCCAATAACATTGCCAATCAAGCCTATCAAAAATGGATGAATTATCCTGTACAAGGTTTTCAACTGGTATTAGGTGCCAATTATAAGTTTGATTTTTAATTAGATTTCAAGCTACTTTAATGACATTCAAACAAAAAATACACACCTATTATCTGCAATTAGTCCAAGACCGAATCGATGTCTTTAGAGATATGATTTTGGCATTGACCGAAGATTCTAAAAATGATGCCAAAGGTTCGGCAGGTGACAAGCACGAAACTGCTTTGTCCATGATGCACATCGAACAGGAGAAAATCAATCATAAACTAGCTGAAGTCCTAGCTCAAAAAGCTATTTTAGATAAAATAGATCCCTTAAAAATTACAGAAACAATTGCATTGGGAAGTTTGGTTAAAGCCAATGGCATTTATTTGTATCTCAGTGTGGCATTGCCTAAAATTGCTATCGAAGGAATTAACGTGATTGCCTTGTCGCCTCAATCGCCTTTAGGTGCTAAGTTAATGGGAAATCAAGTGGGGTTTACTTTTGAGATCAATGGGACTTCGTATTGTATTGAAAGTGTTGAGTAACCTACACTTTTTATAGATTTAATCCCCTTGTAATTATAAAATGTAACTTGAAATTCATATTTTACTTCTTTTTTATTACATTTTTACTGTAAAATTTATCATTTAGTTTATTTTTTAAACTAAAAATTGATTTTATGTTTTTCAATCGTAACTTTTAACCCATCTTTGTCGTATCAAAATAACAAAAAGTAAATTGTAAGATTATGTGCGGAATATTAGCCATCATTGGAAAAGGAAAAGATGAACAATTAGTTAGAGAACTTTCAAAAAGAATGACTCACCGTGGTCCTGACGAAAGTGATTTACATATTACAGAGAATGGACATATTTTAAGTCACGAGCGTTTGTCAATTATTGACTTGCATTCAGGACGTCAACCCATTCAAGGAACTTCAACTGCTTGGATGGTACATAATGGAGAGGTATACAATCACCAAGCATTAAGAGACGGTGTTTTGAAAGGGCATACTTTCAGAACCAAATCAGATTCAGAAGTAATTGTTCATTTGTATGAAGAATTCAAATACGATTTCTGTAACATGTTGGATGGAGATTGGGCTTTTGTTGTAGTTGATGGCGATGATTTTATTGCTGGTAGAGATCCAATGGGAGTAAAACCGTTGTATTATGGTTTAGACGATAGAGGAAGAATCTATTTTGCTTCAGAAATGAAACCTATTGCTGACCAATGTAAAACATTTTCGACTTTTCCTCCAGGACACTATTACACACCAAATACAGGTTTTGTAAAATACTACCACCCAGTATACGAGGATTACACTAAAGCGGATCAAGATTTAGATTTGGATTTGATTAGAGAAACCTTGACTGAGGCTACTCGTAAACGTTTGATGAGTGATGTGCCAATTGGTGTTTTACTTTCAGGAGGTTTGGATTCGTCTTTAACATCTTCGATTGCGTCACGATTATTGAAAGAAAGTGGTAAAAAATTACACTCCTTTTCTATTGGATTAGATGCGGATGCACCCGATGCTAAAGCGGCTAAAAAAGTAGCGGAATATTTAGGTACAGAACACCACGAAATTCATTTTACTATTGAGCAAGGAATTGAAATCTTAGACAAATTGATTTGGCATTTAGAGACTTATGATGTGACTTCTATTCGTGCGAGTACACCAATGTATTTCTTGTCAAAAGCAATTACCGATATGGGAATCAAAGTAGTACTTTCTGGTGAAGGAGCTGATGAGATCTTTGGAGGGTATTTGTATTTTAGAAATGCACCCACTGTTGAAGATTTCCAAAAAGAAACGATTGAAAGAGTTCAGAAATTATTTACTGCCGACTTGTTAAGAGCAGATAAATCGACTATGGCTCATGGTTTAGAGGCGAGAGTTCCTTTCTTAGACAAAGCGTTCTTGGATATGGCTGTTCGTATCAAACCAGAAGAAAAAATCCCGAAGACGTATGATGGAAAAGAAAAATATATTTTAAGAAAAGCATTCGATACGCCAGATAATCCGTATTTACCGGATGAGGTGTTGTGGAGACAAAAAGAGCAATTCTCTGACGGTGTAGGATACAACTGGATTGATCAATTGATTGAGTATTGTTCTTCTCAAGTTACAGATGAACAATTAGCAGGTGCAGAGGCTGAGTTTCCTTACAACACACCAACGACCAAAGAAGCGTATTTCTACAGATCAATTTTCTATAAATACTATCCACAAGTAAGTGCGGCACAAACCGTAAGAAAATGGATTCCGAAATGGCAAGAAAATCAAGATCCAAGTGGTAGAGCAAATGCAGCACATGTTCAAGCGGATGTAGAGATTGCTAAATAAGAAATTTTAGATTAGTTCAAATATTGTTGTTAAAAAGACGTTTTTCGTAAGAAGAACGTCTTTTTTCGTTTAAAATATAAACAAATGTTGATAACTTAACATTTATAAAGGACAATTTCTTTCTTCAATAACCCCTGTTTTTATATATTTGCTTGTTATACAATTTTACATTTTAGATTAAAAATATGAGTGAGGAAATTAACAAGAATAATTATTCAGCGGATAGTATTCAGGCATTAGAAGGAATGGAGCATGTAAGAATGCGTCCGTCCATGTATATTGGTGATGTTGGAGTGCGAGGATTACATCATTTAGTGTATGAGGTGGTAGATAACTCCATCGATGAGGCTATGGGTGGTCATTGTGATACTATCAGCGTTGCAATCAATGAAGATGGGTCAATTTCTGTAGAAGACAATGGTCGTGGTATTCCAGTAGGAATTCATAAAAAAGAAGGTGTTTCGGCTTTAGAGGTTGTAATGACTAAAATTGGTGCCGGAGGTAAATTTGATAAAGATTCGTATAAAGTTTCTGGAGGTTTGCACGGTGTAGGGGTTTCTTGTGTGAATGCCTTGTCATCTCACTTACGAGCTACAGTTCATAGTAGTGATGGAAAGATCTACGAACAAGAATACGAAAGAGGTAAAGCGCTATATCCTGTAAAACAAATTGGAGATACTACTAAAAGAGGAACAATCGTTACTTTTTATCCAGATCCAACTATTTTTACGCAAACTACGGAGTATTCATACGAGACTTTGTCGGCGCGTATGCGTGAATTGTCTTTCCTGAACAAAGGAATAAAAATCACTTTCACAGATAAAAGAGAATTAGATAAAGACGGAAACTTCGTTTCAGAAGTGTTTCATTCTACTGAAGGATTGAAAGAATATATTCGTTATTTAGACGGAAACCGTGAGCCAATTATTGCACACGTAATTTCTATGGATCACGAAAAAGGAGAAATTCCAGTTGAGGTAGCTTTGATTTACAATACAAGTTACTCAGAGAATATCTTTTCTTATGTGAATAATATTAATACACACGAAGGAGGGACGCATTTACAAGGTTTTAGAAGTGGTTTGACAAGAACACTGAAAAAATATGCGGATGCTTCTGGAATGTTGGATAAATTGAAATTCGAAATTGCTGGAGATGACTTCCGTGAAGGATTGACAGCAATTATCTCAGTAAAAGTTTCTGAGCCTCAATTCGAAGGACAAACCAAAACAAAATTAGGGAATAGAGAGGTAGTTTCTCCAGTGAGTCAAGCTGTAGGAGAAATGTTGGAGAATTATTTGGAAGAAAATCCAAATGATGCACGTATCATTATTCAGAAAGTTATTTTGGCTGCTCAAGCCCGTCATGCTGCTAAAAAAGCACGTGAAATGGTACAACGTAAGACCGTTATGGGCGGTGGAGGATTACCAGGAAAATTATCTGATTGTTCTGAACAAGATCCTGAAAAATGTGAAGTATATCTTGTCGAGGGAGATTCGGCTGGTGGAACAGCAAAACAAGGTCGTGATCGAAACTTTCAAGCGATTTTACCATTACGTGGTAAGATTTTGAACGTGGAAAAAGCGATGCATCACAAAGTTTTTGAAAGTGAAGAGATTCGAAATATATTCACTGCACTAGGAGTAACAATAGGTACAGCTGAGGATAGCAAAGCATTAAATATTGAAAAATTACGTTACCATAAAGTAATTATCATGTGTGATGCCGATGTCGATGGAAGTCACATTGCTACCTTAATATTAACGTTCTTCTTCCGTTTTATGAGAGAATTGATCGAAAGAGGACATGTGTATATTGCGGCGCCACCTTTGTATTTAGTTAAAAAAGGAAATAAAAAAGAATACGCTTGGACAGAAGATCAACGTGATATTGCTAACGAAAGAATGGGCGGAAGTGCTGCTATCCAACGTTATAAAGGTCTTGGAGAGATGAATGCGGAACAATTGTGGGAAACTACAATGGATCCAAGTTTCAGAACTTTACGTCAAGTAACTATTGATAATATGGTTGAAGCCGATAGAGTTTTCTCTATGTTGATGGGAGATGAAGTTCCACCAAGAAGAGAATTTATCGAGAAAAATGCGGTTTATGCTAATATTGATGCTTAACTTAGAGCTTCATTCTAATTTTAGAAAACAAAATAATTTTTAAAAATATAAATAACATGAAAGTTACAATTGTAGGAGCAGGAAATGTAGGAGCAACCTGTGCTGACGTGATTTCGTATAGAGGAATTGCAAGTGAAGTAGTATTATTGGATATTAAAGAAGGTTTTGCTGAAGGTAAAGCTATGGATATTATGCAATGTGCTACCAATACTGGTTTTAATACTAAAGTTGTTGGGGTAACCAATGATTACTCTAGAACTGCGAATAGCGATGTAGTAGTAATTACATCAGGAATTCCGAGAAAACCAGGAATGACGCGTGAAGAGTTAATTGGTATTAATGCAGGTATTGTGAAAACAGTTGCTGAAAATGTATTAGCTCATTCTCCAAATACAATTGTAGTGGTAGTGTCAAATCCAATGGATACAATGACTTATTTGGCATTGAAATCAACTGGTTTGCCTAAAAACAGAATCATTGGAATGGGAGGTGCTTTAGATAGTTCACGTTTTAGATACTATTTATCGCAAGCTTTGGACAAACCATCAAATGATGTTTCGGCCATGGTTATTGGCGGTCACGGTGATACTACCATGATTCCGTTAACTCGTTTAGCTTCTTATAATGGTATTCCGGTTTCTGAATTTCTTTCACAAGAAGCATTAGAAAAAGTAGCAGCATCAACTATGGTTGGAGGAGCAACTTTGACAGGTCTTTTAGGAACTTCAGCTTGGTACGCACCAGGTGCTTCAGTAGCCTATTTAGTAGATAGTATTTTGAATGACCAAAAGAAAATGATTGCTTGTTCTGTTTTCTTAGAAGGAGAATACGGACAAAGTGATATCTGTATAGGTGTTCCATGTATTATTGGTAAAAACGGAGTGGAGCAAATCGTTGATATTACATTGAACGACGCAGAAAAAGCATTATTTGCTAAAAGTGCGGATGCAGTTAGAAATATGAATGCTGATTTAAAATCAGTTTTGGCATAATTTTTAAATATAAATTGAAAAGACTGCTTTTTTGCAGTCTTTTTTTTGATATTAATTGGCAAATAAATTGGTTAATCTTAACCTTAAATTATATATTTGCTCGGTTTAAAAAAAGTAGGGTTACTTATCGAGTCATTTTTTGTCTCGAAAAGTAATTTTATTCGCTGTTTTACAGCGGTTTAAGTACAATTAAAATATAAGAATAATTAATTTTTAGTAATAATGCAGAATAAAGGCCTCATTAAATTTTTCGCAATTCTATTTGCATTGGTAAGTATTTACCAACTTTCTTTCACTTTCGTAGCTAATAAAGTAGCTAGTGATGCTAAAGCTTTTGCAGGAGGAAATCCTGAAAAAGAGTTAAAATATTTAGATTCTATTGGTAAAGAGAAAGTCTTTAACCTTGGTTTTTCTGATTTTACTTTTAACGAAGTAAAAGACAAACAAATCAATAAAGGTCTTGACTTAGAAGGAGGAATCAACGTAATTCTTCAAGTATCTGTAAAAGATATCTTGAAAGGATTGTCTAATAACTCTAAAAATCCAGTTTTCAACAAGTCTTTAGCAGATGCAACAGCTAATCAAAAAGGAAATCAAACCTATATAGATGCTTTCTTTGAAGCATTTGAGGCCAACTCTAAAGGAACTGTGAAATTAGCATCTCCAGATATTTTTGCTAACAGAAGTTTGCAAGGAGAAGGTGGTGTCGATTTTCAAATGACCGATGCACAAGTTCAAAAGGTAATCAAAAGAAAAGTTGATGAGTCTGTAGAAAGTGCTTTTGGTGTATTAAGAAAACGTATTGACAAATTTGGTGTTACCCAACCTAATATTCAAAAATTAGGAGAGTCAGGAAGAATTCTTGTTGAACTTCCAGGAGCTAAAGATGTAGATAGAATTAAAAAATTATTACAAAGTACTGCTCAATTAGAGTTTTGGGAAACGTATAAAATTGAAGAAATTGGTAATTTCTTAATGGCTGCTAATGAGTCATTGAAAAAAACAGAAATTAATAAAGTAGCTCCTGCGAAAGTAGTTAAAGATTCATTGAGTGCTTTATTAGCTGATACGAAAGATTCAGCATCTGCTAAAAAAGGAAATAACCCATTATTAGATAAAATTATTGCTCAAGGTGGTGGGCCAGTTTTGGGTCTTTTCGCACCTAAAGATACTGCTGTTGTAGGTGGGTATTTGAGAAGAGCGGATATTAGAGTTTTATTGGCAGGAGATCAACGTTATGCTAAATTTGTTTGGGGAAAACCAACCAAAATTAAAGATGCAAAATCAAATGAAATTGATGCTGTTGAATTATATGCTTTAAAAGGAAATAGAGATAATGTTGCTGCCATGAGTGGTGGTGTGGTTACTGACGCAAGTGACACATTTGATCAGTTAGGAAAACCAGCTGTTTCTATGCAAATGAACGGTAAAGGCGCTAAAGCTTGGGAAGAATTAACAGGAAAAGCCTATACTCAAAAAAGTAATATTGCCATTGTTCTAGACAATGTAGTTTATTCTGCTCCTGGTGTATCAAGTGGACCAATTGCGGGTGGAAGATCTGAGATTTCTGGTGACTTTGATGTAACTGAAACAAAGGATTTAGCGAATGTGTTGAAAGCTGGTAAATTGCCTGCTTCAGCAGATATTATTCAATCAGAAGTAGTAGGACCATCATTAGGACAAGCTGCTATCGATGCGGGTACAATTTCTTCTATTGTAGGTTTCTTGTTAGTATGTTTATGGATGGTATTCTATTATGGTAAAGCTGGTTGGTACGCTAATTTGGCTTTATTATTGAACTTATTGTTCTTATTCGGAATTATGGCAAGTTTTGGTTTTGTATTAACATTACCAGGAATTGCAGGTATCGTTTTAACATTAGGTACCGCGGTTGATGCAAACATTATTATTTATGAAAGAGCAAAAGAAGAATTACGTGAAGGTAAATCATTATCTGAAACAGTAATCGCTTCTTATGGTTGGAAAGGAGCAATGCGTTCTATTATTGATGCAAACGTTACCCACATTTTAACTGGTGCCATCTTGTTTACATTTGGAACAGGTTTAATTAAAGGGTTTGCCTTGACATTATTGATTGGTATTGTAACTTCATTGTTTACATCTATCTTTATTGCTAGAATCTTTATCGATAGAGACATTGCTAATAATAGTAATTTAACCTTTTCAACTTCAATCACTAAAAATTGGTTTACTAATTTCCATTTTGATTTTATCAAGATTAAAAAATTCACTTACATCTTCTCTTCTATTGTGGTTATTGTAAGTATTGTTTCTATCTTTTTTGTAAATGGATTAGATCAAGGAGTTGATTTTGTTGGAGGTAGAACATTCCAAGTGAAGTTTGAAAAACCAATTGATGCTTCAGTAGTATCAGATGAATTGTCTAAAGAATTTGGAACTCCAGTTGAAGCAAAAGTTTTCGGTTCTGATAATCAATTAAAAATTACAACTAAATATAAAATTACTGAAGAAGGTATTGATGTTGATAAAGAAGTAAATGAGAAATTATATAACTCATTGAAAAAGTATTATTCAGCTACAACTTACGATCAATTCATCAATTCGTATGATGGTAAAAAAGTTGGAGTATTATTGGCTTCTAAAGTTGGAGCTTCTATCTCTGAAGATATTAAAACTAACTCGTATTGGGCAGTTTTAGGTGCGATGGCTGTTATTTTCTTGTACTTAATGATTTCATTCCGTAAATGGCAGTATTCATTAGGAGCGATTGCAGCGGTTGCGCATGACGTAATATTCGTATTAGGAATTTACTCTTTATGTTATAAATTCATGCCTTTCCACATGGAAATGGACCAACACTTTATTGCGGCTATCTTAACGGTTATTGGTTATTCAATGAACGATACTGTAATTGTATTTGATAGAATTAGAGAGTTTATCATGGGTAAACGTAAAGGTACTTTTGAAGAGATTGTAAATGCTTCGATTAATACTACTTTATCTAGAACATTAAATACTTCTTTAATGATGATTATTGTATTGTTGACCATGTTTATTTTTGGAGGGGAATCAATTAGAGGATTTATCTTTGCTATGCTTGTTGGTATTGTAGTAGGTACTTATTCTTCTTTATTTATTGCTACACCAGTATTGGTAGATACGATTTCAAGATCAGATAAAAATCAAATTGAAAAAGAGCACAAAGAAGCTTAATTTTAGATTGTATTATATATTCAAGAGGATTCAACGAAAGTTGGATCCTTTTTTTATAAAATATATTTGAATACATTATTTGTTTATTTTTGATATTTAAATTAGTAAACACATGAAAAAAATAATCGTTACATTACTTATGTCATCAACAATAGTTTCTTTTGGTCAACAACAAAACAAATATCCTTTGACGAGAAAAGGAGATAAAATCGATGTCTATTTTGAAACTAAAGTAGCCGATCCTTACCGTTGGTTAGAAGACGATAGATCAATTGAAACTTCAGATTGGGTAAAAGCCCAAAACCAAGTTACTTTTGGTTATTTGTCTACAATTCCTTACCGCAATGCAATCAAAGAGCGCATGGAAAAATTGTGGAATTATGAAAAAGTATCTGCGCCTTTCAAAGAGGGAAAATATACCTATTATTATAAAAATAACGGATTACAAAATCAGTCTGTTTTGTATCGAAAAGATACTTCTGGTAATGAAGAATTGTTTTTGGATCCTAATACATTTTCAAAAGATGCTACCACTTCGCTAGCTGATATTAGTTTTTCTAAAGATGGTTCGCTTTGTGCGTATTCAATTTCTGAGGCGGGAAGTGATTGGCGAAAGGTCATTTTCATTAATGCTGAAACCAAGCAAAGTATTACCGATAAATTGATTGATGTTAAATTCAGTGGATTGTCTTGGAAAGGAAACGAAGGGGTATATTATTCTAGTTATGATAAACCAAAGGGAAGTGAATTGTCAGCCAAAACAGATCAACATAAATTGTATTTTCATCAACTAGGCACGAATCAGTCCGATGATCAATTGATTTTTGGTGACAAAGAAAAACGTCGCTATGTTGGCGGAAGTGTTTCAGATGATAATCGTTATTTGTTTATCACAGCTGCAAATGCTACTTCTGGAAATGAGTTGTACGTTCAAGACTTAACAAAATCAGGCGCAGAAATTAAATCCATACATTCTGGTTTTGAATATGATGTTAGGGTTTTGGATAATGTTGGAAGCCAATTGTACTTAATAACAAATTTGGGTGCGCCTAACAAACGAATTGTAACTATTGATGTTAATTCACCTTCAGTATCCAATTGGAAAGATTGTATTGCCGAAACAGAACAGGTACTTTCGCCTTCTACAGGTGGAGGTTTTATCTTTGCCAATTATATGAAAGATGCCGTTTCGGTAGTGAAACAATTTGATTATAAAGGGAAATTAGTTCGCGAAATTCAATTGCCAGGATTGGGAACTGCAACGGGTTTTGAAGGTAAGAATGATGATTCGGTATTGTATTTTACGTTTACTAATTATGTGACACCTACAACGACTTACCAATTTTCACCTTTCGAAGGAAAGTCATCTATTTATGTCCAACCCAAAGTAGATTTTGTAAGTGACAATTATACGTCAAAGCAAGTGTTTTATACTTCCAAAGATGGAACTAAAGTTCCGATGATTATTACTTATAAAAAAGGAACACCTTTAAACGGGAAAAATTCAACTATTTTGTATGGGTATGGAGGATTTAATGTGAGTTTAACGCCTTCTTTCAGTATTGCTAATGCGGTTTGGTTAGAAATGGGTGGAATATATGCTGTGGCTAATTTAAGAGGTGGTGGCGAATATGGAAAAAAATGGCATGATGCAGGAACTAAAATGCAAAAGCAAAATGTATTTAATGATTTCATCGCAGCGGCCGAATTTTTAATTGCTGAAAAATACACATCATCTGACTATTTAGCGATTAAAGGGGGTTCTAACGGAGGTTTATTGGTTGGAGCCACAATAACGCAGCGACCAGATTTAATGAAGGTAGCATTGCCCGCTGTCGGCGTAATGGATATGTTGCGTTATCATACGTTTACCGCAGGTGCGGGTTGGGCATATGATTATGGAACTGCGGAAGATTCGAAAGCGATGTTTGATTATATCCAAGGCTATTCGCCGGTACATAATGTGAAAGCGGGGGTAAAATATCCTGCTACATTAGTTACTACAGGAGATCATGACGATAGAGTAGTGCCAGCGCATAGTTTCAAATTTGCAGCTGAGTTGCAAGCTAAACAAGCTGGAGCCAATCCAGTGTTAATCCGAATAGAGACTAATGCGGGTCACGGAGCAGGAAAACCAGTTTCAAAAACTATTGAAGAAGCTGCCGATTTGCAAGCTTTCACTTTGTATAATATGGGAATTCAATCGGTGCCAATAAATTAATTAGATAGTGTAAAAAGAGGGGCTATATATTATTAGAATTTAAAATTTTAACCATTAAGAAATTAAGCTAATTAAGTCTTAATGGAACTTAATTTCTTAATGGTTTTGCTTTTGAAGTTTCTCTTTTTAGTCGAAGAATTATGTAAAAACACCTCTCATTTAGTGGTGAAGCTAAAAGTAAAAAGGCTATCCAATTTGAGTGGACAGCCTTTTTTATTAAAATCCAGTTTTGTTTACTATTATTCTTTGATTTGTTTGGCTGTTAACACAAAGTAGAACCCAATCAAGATAAACGGAATACTTAACCATTGACCGGTTGATAATATGTCTCCTAAATCACTTTCAAATCCACCTTGACTTTCTTTAACCGATTCTACTACAATTCGGACAGAGAATAGTAAGATTAAAAACAATCCGAATAAATAACCTGATTTCTTTCTCGCTTCCGTTTTCCAATACAAGAAAAACAAAATAGCAAAAACAAAAATATAACAGAAAGCTTCGTACAATTGTGTTGGGTGTTTCGTAGGTACTTGTTCCAAAAGTGTAGCGAATTTTGGGTCATTAGCAATGGCTTGATAGGCATCTTTTGGATCTGGAATTTGAGTAGCATTGACAGCATCTCTTGGACTGAAATAATCTCTGATGAATTTAATTCCAAAAGAAGATGTTGTTTCTTTCCCAATAATCTCCGAATTAAAGAAGTTCCCTATTCGAACAAATATAGCGCCACTTGCAGCAGGAATTACGATACGATCTAAAATCCATAACTGTGGTTTATGTAAAATATTTTTACTGTAAAAATACATCGCTACTATGATTGAAATTGTAGCACCATGACTTGCTAAACCCGTAAATCCAGTAAAATGAAAACTCGGCTCGAATTTAACTGGCAAAAAGATTTCCAATAAATTGTTTCTGAAATATTCCCAATCGTAAAAGAAAACGTGACCCAAACGCGCGCCAGCCAAAGTAGCCAGCACCATCCAAATAAACAAAGAATCTAGTTTTTCAATAGTTTCACCTTCGCGAACAAAAATATGTTTCATTAGGTACCATCCCAATCCAAAGGCAATTACAAACATTAAACTGTAATAGCGAATCATGAAAAAACCCAAGTCAATTCCTTCTGATGGATTCCAAACAATAGATAAAGTCTGTGTCATTTTGTATATTTATTTAGTGTAAAAATAAAGATTTAATTGGGTTTATATTTTGTGTTGGCATTTTTTTGGCGGAACCGGGTCATAGCCACTTTTGCCCCAAGGATGGCAGCTCAAAATCCGTTTTGTGCCTAGAAACAAGCCTAGAAACAAGCCATGTGTTTTCAAAGCTTCCAGCATATACGAAGAACAAGTAGGTTCAAATCGGCAAGCTGCTGGAGTAAACGGAGAAATAGCTACTTGGTAAAAGCGCACTAACATCAAAAAAGGAAAAATGAGAATCTTAGTTACCATAATTTATTTTTTGAATGAGTCGCAAAAACTATAATTCTATTACAAACTAAAAGTAGTTCCTTCTTTTCCGTCTTTCAATTGAATGCCTAAAGCTAATAATTGATCTCTAATTTGGTCAGACAAAGCAAAGTTTTTGTTTTCTCTTGCTTGTTTACGCATTTCGATAAGCAAGTTTACCGTACCTTCTAATTTGTCGTTGTTTCCGTCTCCTACTTTCTCGTCTTCTAAACCTAAAACAGCAAAAACAAACGCATTCATAGCGGTAGTAAATGTTTTTAAATCTTCGGCTGTCAAGGTTTCTTTGCCCTCTTTTAGTACATTCACAAAACGAACGCCTTCAAACAACTGTGCAATTAAAATGGGCGTGTTGAAATCGTCGTTCATGGCATCATAGCACAACTGTTTCCATTCGGCAATATTCAATGTGCTTTGAGGAGCTGGCTGAATAGAATCTAAACTACTCATCGCTTCCATCAAACGTTTGTATCCTTTTTCAGCTGCTACAATAGCATCGTCTGAGAAATCCAAGATACTTCTGTAATGTGCTTGCAACATAAAGAAACGCGTCACCGAAGCTGAAAAAGCCTTACTCAAAATCGTATTTTCACCCGTCAAAATCTCTCTTGGTAAAATATTATTTCCTGTCGATTTCGCCATTTTCTTACCATTCAGTGTTAACATATTGGCGTGAAGCCAATAATTAACAGGAGTTTGACCTGTACAAGCCTCATTTTGTGCAATTTCACATTCGTGATGCGGAAATTTTAAATCCATTCCGCCACCGTGAATGTCAAAATGATTACCTAAATACTTGGTACTCATCGCCGTGCATTCCAAATGCCAACCCGGAAAACCATCGCTCCAAGGCGAAGGCCAACGCATAATGTGTTGCGGTTCGGCTTTTTTCCACAAAGCAAAATCTTGCGAATTTCTTTTATCGGATTGACCATCTAAATCACGGGTATTGGCGAGCATATCTTCAATATTTCGTCCGCTCAAACGCCCGTAATGGTTGGTTTCGTTAAATTTTACAACATCAAAATACACTGATCCATTGGCTTCATAACCAATTCCAGTGTCAATAATTTTTTTGATGATTTCAATTTGTTCAATAATATGTCCCGTAGCCGTAGGTTCAATACTAGGCGGTAAAAAATTAAAAGCACTTAAGATTTCATGAAAATCCACCGTGTAGCGTTGTACCACTTCCATAGGTTCCAGTTGTTCCAAACGCGCTTTTTTAGCAATTTTATCTTCTCCTTCATCCACATCGTCCACAATATGCCCCACATCCGTAATGTTACGAACATAACGCACTTTGTAATCCAAATGTTGGAAATACCTAAAAATCACGTCAAACGACATAAAAGTTCTCAGGTTTCCTAAATGCACATTGCTATAAACCGTTGGGCCGCAAACATACATCCCAACATTCCCTTCATGAATAGGAGTAAAGACTTCTTTTTCTCCCGAAAGAGAATTGTATATTTTCAGTTGTTGACTTTTATATAATGGCATTTTTATTTTATTTAGGAGCTTTATCCTGCTATCCGCTGTATCTTTTTCTGTAGCCTTCGAGTGCCTCAGGCTACCTTAAAAGGATGCCGCTGCTATCAGGGCTAGGCGTTTACAGTACTATGGCTTTTTTTAGAACTTCGTTTCTAATTTGATGTAATCTAAAAATTCTCTTCTTGTTTGTGCTTCTTTGAATTTACCTCCAAATTCCGATGTCACGGTGCTACTTTCAATATCACCAATTCCTCTTGAATTCACACATAAATGTTTGGCATCAATCACACAAGCTACGTCTTCAGTACCCAAAGCCATTTGCATTTCCTGAACAATTTGCATCGTTAAACGCTCTTGAACTTGAGGTCTTTTAGCGTAATATTCTACTATTCGGTTCATTTTAGACAAACCAATCACGCTACCATTTGAAATATAGGCAACGTGTGCTCTCCCAATGATAGGTAATAAGTGGTGTTCGCAAGTTGAGTAGACCGTAATGTTTTTTTCTACCAGCATTTCGCCGTATTTGTAGTTGTTTTCAAACGTAGAAGCTTTAGGTTTTCTCGCTGGATTTAGTCCTGCAAAAATTTCTTTGACAAACATTTTAGCTACTCGGTTAGGAGTACCTTTTAAGCTGTCATCGGTCAAATCCATACCCAAAGTGGTAAGGATATTCTCTACGTCTTTTTTAATTCTTTCGATTTTTTCGTCGTCAGCAATAGCAAAAGCATCATCCCTTACTGGGTTTTTCGCATTGGTACTAATATGATTGTTTCCTATTTCGTCTTGAAATTCTTCGTTGTTTATCATTAAAACTTCTGTTATGTATAGAATAAAATTTAAGCGGTAAAGATAATTAATAAAATACTAAAAAAGGAAACCCTTTTTGTATTTAATCATTGTTTGTACTAAAAGCAAAAAGCAACACTTTTTGAGTATTGCTTTGAGGTTTTGATTCTTTTAAAAACTGGTCTGATTTTAATTTTTATGTTGTTCTCCCTGCATACGAAACCCTACAAAATTCAAGACTATTCCAATAGGAAATAAACCTCCAGCAATTAGATTCATTCTTCCAGACTCCGGATATTGTATCATTAAAAATACCGAAACTATAATGATTAGCAGACTTGCAATGTAAATGATGTTTTTCATTTGTGTTAATTTTAAAAATGAGTTGAATCAATTAAGTTTAGAGTTCGTTATTTAAATCTTTCTAAGATTAACAACCCTAGAAGGGTTATTTTAATTCGCTTTTCTACTCCTGTTATACGCAGGAATAGCTTCTTTCAATACCGCTACAGCACGAATCAAATCCTCTTTTCTCAATACATAGGCAATTCGTACTTGGTTCAATCCCATGCCTGGAGTAGAGTAGAAACCACCAGCTGGAGCCACCATTACGGTTTCGCCATTCAAATCATAACTTTCTAAAAGCCATTGTGCAAAATCATCGGTATTGTCCACGGGCAATTCAGCAATGCAATAGAAAGCAGCTTTGGGCGTACTTACTTTTACTCCTTCAATTTTTTGTAATTCGGCAATCAAAGTATCTCTTCTTCCTCGGTATTCTGAAATCACTTCGTCAAAATAACTTTGAGGAGTGTCAATAGCCGCCTCGCAAGCAATTTGTGCAATAGTTGGCGGACAAAGACGCGCTTGTGCAAACTTCATTGCGGCAGCTATTACATCTTTATTTTTGGTTACCATACATCCAATTCGCGCGCCACACAAGCTGTAACGTTTCGAAACGGAGTCTATCATAATTACATTTTGTTCTACATCTTTTAAATTCATTACGGAATAATGGATATCATCTCCGTAGATGAATTCGCGGTACACTTCATCGGCAATTAAAAACAAATCGTGTTTTTTTGCTAATTCCCCTAATTGTAGAATTTCAGTTTCTGAGTACAAATAACCCGTTGGATTATTCGGATTACAAATCAAAATGGCTTTCGATTTGGGTGTAATTAATTTTTCAAAATCAGCAATGGAAGGCAATTCAAATCCGGTTTCAAAACCCGAATTAACCGGAACTACTTTTGCAGCAGATTCGGCAGCAAATGCGCTGTAATTGGCATAAAATGGCTCAGGGATAATCAACTCATCTTCAGGGTCCATAATGCTTCCTAGAGCAAACAACAAAGCTTCAGAACCACCGGTAGTAATTAAAATATCTTCGGTATTGACATTGACATTTTGGTTGGTATAGAATTGGGCCAATTTTTTTCGGTAACTTTCATAACCAGCAGAGGGACCGTATTCAATAATATCAAGCTGAATATTTTTAATAGCATTAATGGCTATTTCAGGGCTTTTAATATCGGGTTGACCAATGTTTAAATGGTAGACTTTATGTCCTTTTTCTTTTGCTAAATCAGCAAAAGGAGCCAATTTTCTAATTGGCGATTCTGGCATGGAGTTTCCTCGAGTGGATAATTTTGGCATTTGTTCAATCTTGAATTGCAAATTTGCAATTTATTTTCTTAAGTTATTGTAATAAGTCGTTGTATTTGCTCATAAAAACAGCTAAAAATGTTATATTTTTAAGAATTTATATGGGTAAATTGAATTTTTATGAATGCGAATCCAAAAGCATTGTAAAAATAAAAACGCCTTTTGATTTCAAAAGGCGTTCTCTATTTGGCAGGGTTAAATGCAACTATTCAGTTACTTCTCCTTTTATTTTTAGAGCAATCCTTCCACCTTCATAATTGGCGGCGTTTGTTTCTACAGTTATAGTTTTGCGAATAGGCCCTGTCGCCATATTGTATTTGACTTCGATTTTTCCTTTTTTACCCGGCTGTATTGGAGCTTCGGGTTTTGAAGGGATCAAACAGCCACAAGTGGAAAGGACATTGGTTATGATTAAAGGTGCGTCTCCAGTATTGGTAAACTCAAAAACACGAACGCCTGAATCAGAAGCTTTTCTAACTTTTCCATAATCAATCGTGTTTTCTTTAGCAGAAAATTCAATTTTGGCAGATTGCGAAAAACTAATGTTGCTAAACAAGGTAAATAGGATGAGGGCGATAATTTTTTGCATTTTTAAAAATGATTTAATTGTTTAGTAAAGTTAGTTTCTTTTATTTACTCTACAAATTTTTATTTTGCTTTTTATAGTGTACTTAATTATTTACTTTTGTTGCTAATTTGGCTCGCAAAATAGAGGCCATAAGACAAAGTGTTATTTCTGATTTTGATACTGCAAAGCATTCTATTTGTAAATAACCCAATATAACGATTAAACGAATTTACTATACAATGACAATTCCTGCACAATTCGACGCCAAAACGATTGAACAAAAATGGTACGACTACTGGATGAAAAATAATTATTTTCATTCGGAACCCGACCACAGAACGCCTTATACAATTGTAATTCCGCCACCCAATGTGACAGGGGTTTTGCACATGGGACACATGCTGAACAATACGATTCAAGATGTGTTGATTCGTAGAGCGCGTTTGAAAGGTTTGAATGCGTGTTGGGTACCAGGAACGGATCATGCTTCTATTGCTACCGAAGCGAAAGTAGTTGCTAAACTTAAAGCCGAAGGAATCAATAAAAATGATTTGACTCGTGAGGAATTTTTAGCGCACGCTTGGGAATGGACCGACAAATATGGTGGGGTGATTTTGGACCAATTGAAAAAATTGGGTGCTTCTTGTGATTGGGAACGAACTAAATTTACTATGGATCCTGATATGTCGGCATCTGTAATTCGTTCGTTTGTAGATTTGTACAATAAAGGATTGATTTATCGTGGTTACCGAATGGTGAATTGGGATCCAGAGGCGAAAACGACTTTGTCTGACGAAGAAGTAATTTATGAAGAACAACAAGGGAAATTGTATTTCCTTAATTATAAAATCGAAGGAAGTCACGATATCTTGACTGTGGCTACAACGCGTCCAGAAACCATTTTTGGAGATACTGCCATCTGTATTAATCCGAATGACGAGCGTTTTGCTCATTTGAAAGGTAAAAAAGCGATTGTGCCAATTTGCGGAAGAGTAGTACCAATTATTGAAGACGAATACGTAGATGTGGAATTCGGTACGGGTTGTTTGAAAGTGACTCCTGCTCACGATATGAATGACAAAACTCTGGGTGAGAAACATAATTTAGAAATTATCGATATCTTCAATGAAGATGCTACTTTAAATAGTTTTGGTTTACATTATCAAGGGCAAGATCGTTTTGTAGTTCGTGAGGCAATTGCCAAAGAATTAGAAACGGTTGGCGCTTTGGCTAAAACTGAAATTCATTTGAATAAAGTAGGAACTTCAGAAAGAACTAAAGCAGTTATTGAACCTCGTTTGTCGGATCAATGGTTCTTGAAAATGGAGGATTTGGTAAAACCAGCTATCAAAGCGGTTTTGGAGGATAGCGAAATTAAATTGCATCCAAAACGTTTTGATAATACTTACGCGCATTGGTTGAACAATATTCGCGATTGGAATATATCCCGTCAATTATGGTGGGGGCAACAAATTCCAGCCTATTATTATGGTGACGGAAAAGAAGATTTTGTAGTTGCTGAAACTATTGAAGCAGCGCTTGAATTAGCAAAACAAAGAACCAACAACCCACAACTGACAACAGATAACCTGACTCAAGATGTTGATGCGTTGGATACTTGGTTTTCTTCTTGGTTGTGGCCAATGGCTGTTTTTGGAGGAATAATGGATCCTAAAAATGACGATTTTAAGTACTATTATCCAACGAATGATTTGGTTACAGGTCCAGATATTTTGTTTTTCTGGGTGGCGCGAATGATTATTGCAGGTTACGAATACACGGATAAAAAACCATTTACGAATGTGTATTTAACTGGTTTGGTTCGTGATAAACAACGACGTAAAATGTCTAAATCATTAGGAAATTCTCCTGATCCTTTGGACTTGATTGATAAATTTGGTGCTGATGGTGTTCGTGTAGGCTTGTTGTTGAGTGCTTCGGCAGGAAACGATATTATGTTTGACGAAGAATTATGCAACCAAGGAAAAGCGTTTACCAATAAAATTTGGAATGCGTTCAAATTGATTAAAGGTTGGGAAGTTTCGGATGCTATTCCGCAACCCGAATCGTCTAAAGTAGCGATTGAATGGTATGAAGCTAAATTGCAGCAAACTCTTTTAGAAATCGAAGATAATTTTGAAAAATACAGAATTTCAGATGCTTTGATGGGAATATACAAATTGGTTTGGGACGATTTCTGTTCTTGGTTTTTAGAAATGATCAAACCGGGTTACCAACTACCTATTGACAGTATTACTTTGGCAAAAGCCATTGAAATGTTGGAAAACAACATGAAATTATTGCACCCATTTATGCCGTTCTTAACAGAAGAAATTTGGCAGTTATTAGCAGAAAGAACTAAAGAAGAAGCGTTGATTGTTTCGACTTGGCCAACAATGAAACCATTTAACGAGAGTTTGATTACTGATTTTGACAATACGATTGAAGTGATTTCAGGTATTAGAACGATTCGTAAAGACAAGAATATTCCATTCAAAGATACTATTGAGTTGAAAGTGGTGAATAACGATAAAGCTTCGATTTATTTTGATTCGGTTGTGAGTAAGTTGGGTAACATCACTTCATTGGATTATGTGTCCGATAAAGTGGATGGTGCTTTGTCATTCCGTGTGAAATCCAATGAATATTTTATTCCAATTACTGGAAATATCAATGTAGAAGAAGAAATTGCTAAATTGACTGAAGAGCTGAATTATACCAAAGGTTTCTTGAAATCAGTTCAAGGAAAATTATCGAATGAAAAATTTGTAGCAGGTGCGCCAGAAAAAGTAATCGAAATGGAACGCAAGAAAGAAGCCGATGCTTTGGCAAAAATTGCAACTATTGAACAAAGTTTGGCAGGATTGAAATAAACTACAAATTTGACTAGTCCTAATAATCTGTATCTATTTTTTAGGACTAGTCAATTGATCTTAAAAAATAGTTTAATTAACAGTAAATTTTTTAGCCCACATCTTGTGTGATTCTTGTCCAATTCCCTTAGTTGATTTAGAGTAAAGTAAATAGCCCTCTGATTGATCATTTTTAGTATAGATCAGCGTTGGATGCCAAGAAAAACTTGCAGTAGTGTTGAACGGTATTCCGTAATCTGTAATTAATTTTATAGGTTCAACATTCCAATTTATTCCGTCTGTTGAAGTTCTTAAATAAATACCGGAAAGTACTGGTTTGTTAGAGGTAAAAAAATCAGAATAGGCATTTAGTGTATATACCATAAAGTATTTTTTCGCCTTTTTATTATAAGTTACGTGAGGAAAAATCGCATCAGAACTTCCGATTGTTCCGTAAACTATTTGTTTTGGTCTAATTATGCTTGTTGTGAAATTATTAGATTCATCCAAAAAATAACAATTTGCAAAATCAGGAGTTCCTGTGCTTGAAACATTAAATTTTGCCATACAAATATTAACACCTTTTCCACTTCTATTGTGATCTACAAAATAGGAATATACAGCAGTTGAGTCGGAATTGAATGTTAAAGAAGGTTCTCCATACCCTCCATCAGCATATCCATTATTGTAATTTTTATCATACAAATTGGGTATTACAGCGTTACTGCTTTTTGAAAAGCTATTTCCTCCATTTGTAGAAATACATAATCCAATGGAAGCATAAAAACCAGGAACATTTCCTGGTAAAATAGTTCCGTCATGCCATTCGCCATGATATAGTCCATAAATTTTATTATCCTTAGCTTTAATTATTTGGCCTAGCCCAATATAGTTGAAATCTATTGCATTAGAGTTTGAATTATTATCTATTATTGATGGTTTTAAAATTGATGAAGTTGAAGTCATATTTTTTAAATCAGAACCTTCAATAACTATAGTTTCTACACCTGCAGATGTAATCAATTTTATGTTTGAGGTGCTATAATTAAGGACACCAACAGTTATATCGTTGAAATAATTTATGCCTAAGTTAGCTCCAACTTGAAATTCAGGTTCTGTGTCCAAATTAAAACTGTAATTATTTGATGTAGGGTTTGGACTTGGAGAAATTTCAGTATCCTTACTCGTACAACTAATAAAAAAATGTGTTATTACTATTATTATAAATATTACTTTTCGCATTGTTATTGATTTAATGAAATATATTCTTACAAATATAAGTTAATTTATATAAAATGATTTTTATAGTTCTTTAAGTAATTACTTATTTTTTTATTAATAATATCTTTCTCACGCGTGGTTAAATGATAGAGATTTATAAGTAACTAAAATCTATTAAAAAACCCCTAACACATTCGTATTAGGGGTTTTACTTTTGGTAGCGAGGACGGGAGTTGAACCCGTGACCTCAGGGTTATGAATCCTGCGCTCTAACCAACTGAGCTACCTCGCCATTTTTATAGGTCATGCATCTCTCAATGCGGGTGCAAATATAGAAATAATAATAATGTTTGCAAGTATAAAATGATAAAAAAAATATTTTTAAAAACGCTTTTTTATTGAGTTTATATTCTATATATTTCACAAAAAATTAATTAGTATTCATGGATTCAAAAGTACGTTACGAGATAGAGTTTCCCATCAATTCTTCCCCTCAATTATTGTATCAATATATTTCTACACCTTCAGGATTGTCGGAGTGGTTTGCAGATAACGTTAATTCACGGGGTGAATTTTTTACGTTCATTTGGAATGATTCTGAAGAAAAAGCTAGATTAGCTTCAAAAAAATCAGGAGAGAAAGTAAAATTCAAATGGGTAGATGATAACAATAAAGACACAGAGTACTTTTTTGAACTGCATATTCTTGAGGATGAAATCACTAAGGATGTTTCGTTACTAGTAATTGATTTTGCTCCAAATGACGAATTAGATGAGGCGAAACAGTTGTGGGAAAATCAAATTTCTGATTTGAAACATCTTATCGGATCAGTATAATAAATTGTATTTTATAACTTATATTTGCCCTGAACAAAATCAGGGCTTTTTTTATGATTAATTGGAACGGAGAGAATAGTACTCAAGAGAATATTTTAACACAAAATCGCGCTTTTTTATATGGCGATGCGGTTTTTGAAACCCTAAAAATTGTAAATGGGAAAATTCTCTTTTTAGAAGATCACTATTTTAGATTGATGGCTTCGATGCGAATTCTTAGAATGGAAATTCCAATGAATTTTACCATGGAATATTTTGAAGAACAACTACTTTCTGTGGTTGAAAGTAATGGTTATTCAAGTTCTGCTCGTGCGCGTATTACCGTTTATCGTAACGATGGCGGTTATTATTTGCCTACTACCAACGAAATCTCGTTTTTAATTCATACCAGTCCTTTAGAAAATCAATCCTATGTGTGGGAAGAAAAAATATGTGAGGTAGATTTATACAAAGATTTCTACATTAGTAAACAATTAATTTCCTCACTAAAAACGACCAATAAAGTACTACATGTTACTGCGAGTATTTATGCTGATGAAAACGGCTACGATAATTGTATTTTGTTAAATGACGCTAAAAATGTAGTTGAGGTATTACAAGGAAATTTGTTTATGTTAATTGGAAACAAGTTAATTACACCTCCAGTTTCGGAAGGCTGTATTAACGGAATTCTAAGAAAACAAGTACTTGCGTTGGCTAAGAAAATCGACGGTCTTGAAGTAGTCGAAGACGTGATTTCTCCATTTGACTTACAAAAAGCAGATGAGTTGTTTTATACCAATGTGATTAAAGGAATTCAGTCGATTACCAAGTACAGAAAAAAAGAATTTGCGACTAAAACAGCTAAAATTCTAGTGCAAAAGTTGAACGAATTGATTGCGAATTAATTCAAATATGGATCATCTGGAGCATTGGACCAAATAAGATAATCTCCACCTAATTCTATAATTTTCTCTTTCCAAAATTGAGTAGTTGATTTCCCTATGATTTTATTTTCATAACTATTGGTTGTAGCTATCCAGGAATTTTGTTCCATTTCATTCTCTAGTTGTGCTACATCCCAACCCGTGTAACCTAAGAAAAAACGAATATTATTTTTGTTTATTTGTTGTTGGTTAATTAATTCTTTAACCGAATCAAAGCAACCTCCCCAATAAATTCCATTCGAAATTTCAATACTATTAGGGATTTGATCAGGGACATCATGAATAAAATATAAATTATCTTGTTCTACAGGTCCGCCATTGTAGATTTTGAAAGTAGCGTTAATTTCGGGAAGTAAATCGTTGATAGTGTATTTTAGTGGTTTGTTAATAATAAAACCCACTGAGCCCTCGTGATTGTGCGCTGTTAATAATACTACAGCTCTAGCAAAAGAGGCATCGCCAATTATATAAGGATCGGCTATCAAAAGTTGACCTTTCTTTAATTTTGCTGAAATCATGGCTTTAATTTTGATTAAAATTAACAATAAAAATCATATCTATTGAAATTTATCCAATTAAAGGTAAAAAAAAACCTTCCAAAAGGAAGGATAATTTTATATCAGGAAAACTAGATTAGTTTACAGCTCCTTCTAATTCAGCTCCAGCTTTGAATTTTACTACATTTTTAGCAGCAATTTTGATAGTTTTTCCAGTTTGTGGATTTCTACCATCTCTTGCAGCTCTGTTAGATACTGACCAAGATCCGAAACCTACTAAAGAAACTCTTCCACCTTTTTTCAAAGTACCACTTACGTTTCCTAAAAATGATTCTAAAGCCAATTTTGCAGCTGCTTTAGTAATTCCTGCGTCAGCAGCGATAGCGTCGATTAATTCTGATTTGTTCATAATAAATGTTTTATTAATTGTTGGTTAAAAAAAAATTGTTAAACAAATTTAGCAGGAAATCCTTTCTGTGCAAGGGAAAAATACATTTTAGGGTTATTTTGTTAATAACTTCGGGTTTTTGTTCATAAAGCAGCGCTTTTTTCTTCCGAAAACGTAATAAATACTCAGTCTCCCGAGTGTTAATAGGCTTTGGCATTTTCGGTAAACTGAATTCCATTCAATAATTCGGTAGTTGTCATTTTCTTTTTTCCTGGAAACTGCAAACTCTGAATTTGAATAAAACCATCTTGAACCGCTACCTTCATTTCTTTTTTGGTACATACCAATTGGCCTACAGCTAAAGAATGTGCTTCCTTTATACTACTTGCTTCATATATTTTAATATTCCATTCTTCTCCTTTGTCGCCAAAGAAACACCAAGCTGCTGGATACGGACTCAAACCTCTAATTAGGTTATGGATGTCTGAGGCTGGTTTGGTCCAATCGATTTTACAGTTTTCTTTATTGAGTTTATACGCTGTTTTTATTTCAGCAGTATCTTGTTGAATAGTTGTATTTACTTTTCCTTTTTCAAGTAATGTTAAAGTTTGAATTACCGTTTCGCTACCCAATTGCATTAATCGGTCATGTAATTTTCCTGCTGATTCGCTTCCGCCAATAGTAGTTTCAGCATTCAATATCATAGCACCCGTGTCAATTTTATCATCAATAAAGAATGTAGTTACACCTGTTTTGGTTTCGCCATTGATAATTGCCCAATTGATAGGCGCTGCACCACGGTAGTTGGGTAGGAGCGAAGCATGAAGATTGAAAGTGCCCAATGACGGCATTTCCCAAACTACTTTAGGCAACATCCTAAAAGCAACTACGATTTGTAAGTTGGCGTTTAATGCTTTTAATTCGGCTAAAAAACTCTCGTCTTTTAAATTAGTAGGCTGCAATAAAGGAAGCTCGTGTGCCAAAGCATATTCTTTTACTGCTGAATATTTTATTTTTTGTCCGCGTCCTGCAGGTTTGTCTGCCGCTGTGATCACTCCGACCACTTCGTAATTGTGTTGTAAAATCGTGTCTAAAATGCCAACGGCAAATTCAGGAGTACCCATAAAGACGATTCGTAATTTCTCCATTAGTGATGAATTGTGTATTTATTATTTGCCTTGATGGCAATGCGTTCTTGTTCTAATAATTCTTGAAGCAGTTCGATAACAGTATTGGTATCTGAATGCATTCGTTCTTGAATTTCTCTCGAATTTAATTCTTCGGTTTCTAATAATTGGAGTATTCTATCCAAAAGTGATTGCATGTTCGTTGATACTTTCTTTTTGCTGATACAATAGGAACAAATTCCGCAATCTACTTTTGTTTTTTCACCAAAATAGGCCAAAATTAATCGATTCTTACAACTTTGTTTTTCATTACAATAATGCAAGACCGATTGAAGTTGTTCTTTTTTTAGCTGATTTTGTCTTTCTAAATATTTAGCAACTCGATTAATGGTTCGTTCGTCTTCACGAATTTCGTTAAAAAGTATCGAGGCATCATTGTTCTTTGCATGATATTCAATAATGTCTTTTTCCTTCAACTTGTGTAAAACCGCTTGTACTTCATTTGCATTATGATTCGATTTTTTTGCAATAAAATCTAGGTTAAAAGCCGTTTGCATGTCATAGATACCAGGATATGCTCTCAAAATAGTTAGGATAATTTCCTCGTCATTCGGATTCAAACTAATATATCGAATGACTTCTTTCGAAGGTATTAAAAATTGCATGCTGATTTTTTCCGAAAATTCTTGAGACAAACTAATGATGCCTTGTCGGTCTAAAAACTGGATTGCATTATACGTTTTTAGCGTTGGAAAATTATATTTCAAACAAAAATGATTCAGATTGAAAGCAAATTGTTCGTTAATACCTTCGCCATAAGCAATTTGGAAATAGTTACACAATTTAATATAAACCGAATTCAAGAAAGGCTTGTCGGGTAAATTGGATAAAAACTGATTTTCAGCTTGAAGACTATCCGAAGGACTTGTCAATAAAACTGCAAATGCTTTTTCTCCATTACGACCGGCTCGACCTGATTCTTGATAATAATTTTCGATATTATCTGGCAATTGAATGTGGATTACCGTTTTTACATTCGCTTTGTCAATTCCCATTCCAAACGCATTAGTAGCAACAATTACTTGTACTTCTTCTTGCATCCACAATGCCATATTCTTGTCTTTTTCTTTTGGCGAAAGCCCACCGTGGTAATAAGTAGATTTGAATCCCAAAGAGTGTAGTTGATTCGAGATATCAATGCAAGAGCGTCGGTTACGAACGTAAATGATAGAAGGTTCCGGATTTTTTTTGAGAATTTGCTCTATTTTGTACAATTTGTCCTCGGCTTCAATGACCATATAGGCAATGTTATCTCTCGCAAAAGATTTTTGAAAAATTTGCGGATTTTGCAATCCCGTTTCGGTGATGATATCTTCTTTAACTCTTGGCGTTGCCGTAGCTGTTAAGGCTAAAAAAGGGATTTTTTGAAAGTGTTTCTTTAAATCGGAAATTTTTAAATAAGCGGGTCTAAAATCATGTCCCCATTGCGAAACACAATGCGCTTCGTCAATAGCAATAAGATTGATTGGGAGATTTTTGATTCTTTCCAAAATCCAATCTGACTGTAAACGTTCGGGTGATAAATAGAGAAATTTATAATTTCCATATTGGCAATTGTCTAACAAATCAATCATTTCTTCTGAACGAATTCCGCCAGTAAGGGCAATAGATTTGATATCCCGTGCTTGTAAGTTAGCTACTTGGTCTTTCATTAGAGCCACCAAAGGAGAAATGACCAAACAAATCCCATCTTTCATCATGGCAGGAACTTGAAAACAGATGGATTTTCCACCGCCTGTTGGCAAAATGGCCAAAGTATCCTTCCCGCCAACAACAGAATCTATGATTTCGTTTTGTAGCGAACGGAATTGGTCGTGTTTCCAATATTTCTGAAGAATAGCTAGTGCTGTTTGCATCGATTTCAGGGAACTGTGTGGTGATTCTATACAAAAGAAATATTCATTTGTATCGCGTTTATTTAGTTTGAAATTTTATCTAAGATAAAAAGAATTCTTTTATCAACCGTATCTTTAGGAACTTCGATAAGTTCGTAGCCGTAATTTTGATAGGTTTCTACTAAATGATCGTGAATTAATTTAGCTTGTTCAAAGTTTTCATACCGTTCTTGGTCACTTATATAAATGTCTTCCCAAGGGGGTAAAATAAAAATTTTAGAGTAAATATGTTCTTTGCAAGCTGCATCAAAAAAAGCAGGATAGCTGTCGCCAATGTAATGCATATAAGCTAAAACATCAGGAATTCCACGGTCAATAAAAACTACATTGTGTGGCTCTTGATGGGCATCGTAAAATTGTTTCTTTCTTCCCTCTAGTAATAGTTCGCTAAAAAGAAGTGGTTTTTCTAGGAACAATTGTTCAATGCCTTGTTTTTGTGCTTCGGCAGTAACTTGCCTCGAAATCTCAGGATAACAGCAATATCCATTATTGACTAATCCATCAATAATAGTTGTTTTTCCTGTACCAGGTCCCCCGATAATAACTACAATCTCTTTTTGCACTTTTTGTAAATAAGTCGCAAATTTACCTAAAGTAATTGGGATTTTAAAAATTAATCCATCGGATAATTGTCATTCGTTTCAAAAAATAACTTGAAATTCAAAATTCTAAAATCAATACCTTATATTTGCGTTAATTTTAAGCTTACTAATGGATCAAGAGAAAGAAAAAAAAACAGCCGAATTTTACGAAAGATTAAAAGTAGAATTAGATTTAAGTAATACTTGGCCGGCTTTATATTTATTCAAATTTATCGTTCCGTCAGTTGCCGATAATGTAGAGCGTGTTGAAAATGCTTTTGATTGTATGGGTGCTGTGATTAAAACTACCAAATCTAAAACAGGTAAATTTACTAGTGTGTCGGTAGATGTTCAAATGAAAGACGCTCAAGAAATAATTGACAAATACATCGAAGTTTCGGTAATAGAAGGTATCGTTTCCCTATAAAATATGAATTCAAAATATACTAAAGAAAATGCTAATGATGTGGTGCATCACATGGAATACAATGCTGAGAGATCGCATTTAATTATTCCTGAGTACGGTCGTCATTTGCAAAAATTAATTGATCAGGCTACAGTAATTGAAGATGCTGAGGAGCGAAACAAAGCGGCTAAATACATTATTCAGGTAATGGGTACTTTGAATCCGCACTTGAGAGATGTACCTGATTTTCAACATAAATTATGGGATCAGTTGTTTATTATGTCTGATTTTAAATTGGATGTAGTTTCTCCATATCCTATTCCTTCTCGTGAAGTATTGCAATTAAAACCGGATGTTTTACAATACCCACAAAATTTCCCGAAATACCGATATTACGGTAACAACATCAAGTACATGATTGATGTAGCTAACAAATGGGAAGACGGAGAAATGAAAAATGCTTTGGTAAAAGTGATTGCCAATCATATGAAGAAATCCTACCTGAGTTGGAATAAAGATACTGTTAAAGATGATGTTATTTTTGAACATCTTTACGAATTGTCTGATGGTAAATTAAATTTATTACAGAGTACCGAGGAGTTATTAACTACTTCGGATTTATTACGAACTAATAAACGCGTGTCAAATAAAATTTCGCCAGTAGGTCAACCTAAGATTCAGGGCAATAAGAACAATAATAAACAAGGAAAACCAAAAACGTTTCAAAAAAATAAACAAAAATAAATGGGAATTTTCAAAATCGAAGGTGGCATTCGTCTAAAAGGAGAAATCACACCACAAGGAGCAAAAAATGAGGCTTTACAAATACTGTGTGCTATTTTATTGACCCCAGAAAAAGTAACTATTACTAATGTGCCAGACATTATTGATATCAATAAACTGATTACTTTATTAGGTAATTTAGGAGTTAAAATTCAAAAAAATGGACCTAATTCGTATACTTTTCAAGCCGATGAGGTAAATGTAAATTACCTTGAAACAGAAGCTTTCAAGAAAGAAGGTGGAGCGCTTCGTGGTTCTATTATGATTGTTGGACCGCTTTTGGCTCGTTTTGGTAAAGGATACATTCCAAAACCAGGTGGAGATAAAATTGGACGTAGAAGATTAGATACTCACTTTGAGGGATTTATTAATTTAGGTGCCAAATTTAGATATAATAAAGAAGACCATTTCTATGGAGTAGAAACTCCTGCTGAAGGCTTACAAGGTGCGCATATGTTATTGGATGAAGCTTCAGTAACGGGTACTGCTAATATTGTTATGGCTGCCGTTTTAGCAAAGGGGATGACTACCATTTACAATGCTGCTTGCGAACCGTATTTACAACAGTTATGTAAAATGTTGAATTCTATGGGCGCTAAAATTACAGGAGTAGGATCGAACCTACTAACTATTGAAGGTGTGGAAAGGTTAGGTGGTTGTAAGCATAGAATTCTTCCTGATATGATTGAAATTGGAAGTTGGATTGGTTTGGCAGCAATGACTCAATCAGAAATTACAATTAAAGACGTAAGTTGGGATAATCTAGGTGTTATTCCAAATGTGTTTAGAAAACTAGGAATCACCTTAGAAAAACGAGGGGATGATATTTATATCCCATCTCATGTGGATGGATATGAAGTTAAAACGGATATTGATGGTTCGATATTAACTATTGCAGATGCTCCTTGGCCAGGATTTACTCCAGATTTATTGAGTATTGTATTAGTTGTAGCAACTCAGGCTAAAGGAGATGTTTTGATTCATCAAAAAATGTTTGAAAGCCGTTTGTTTTTTGTGGACAAATTGATTGATATGGGGGCCAAAATTATGTTGTGTGATCCGCATAGAGCAGTAGTTATTGGTCATGATTTCAAATCACAATTGAAAGCTACTACGATGTCGTCTCCAGATATTCGTGCGGGAATCTCATTATTGATTGCTGCGCTTTCAGCTAAAGGAACAAGTACGATTCAAAATATCGATCAAATTGACAGAGGGTATGAGCGTATCGATGAACGTTTAAGAGCTATTGGTGCCAAAATTGTTCGTGCTTAAATAATAAATCAATCAAATAGTAAATATCGTTTAGAGCCATTTTTATAGCAAAATCTCTAAACGATATTTTAATTTATGAAACGTCATACAATGCCAAAAGTAGAAGCGGCTATAAAGGCTACTTATTTCAGTATTATTGGGAATACGGTTCTGGCTATTATAAAAGGATTAGCTGGTTTTTTTGGGAATTCGTATGCCCTTATTGCAGATGCAATCGAATCTACCACCGATATTTTTGCCTCTTTTTTGGTTTTATTTGGAATTAAGTATTCCAATAAGCCCGCCGATGAAAATCATCCCTACGGACATGGAAGAGCGGAACCTTTGATTACTTTCTTAGTAGTTGGTTTCTTAATTACTTCGGCAACCATTATTGCGTATGAAAGTATTCTCAATATCAGTACTCCACACGATCTGCCTAAATCATGGACTTTATATGTTTTAGGAACGATTATCCTTTGGAAAGAATACTCTTTTCAATTGGTTATGAAAAGAAGTAAAGAAACGAACAGCTCTTCTTTAAAAGCCGATGCTTGGCACCATCGAAGTGATGCGATAACTTCAGTTGCTGCTTTTATTGGGATTTCGATTGCGCTATTCTTGGGGAAAGGATATGAATCGGCAGATGATTGGGCTGCGTTATTTGCGTCGGCATTTATTTTGTACAATAGTTATCTCATTTTTAGACCTGCTTTGGGTGAAATCATGGATGAGCATTTATATGATGATTTGATTGAAAATATCAGAATAGTGTCTAGAAGTGTGGACGGAATTATTGATACTGAGAAATGTTTTATTCGTAAATCAGGTATGAAATACCATGTCGATTTGCACGCCACCGTTAAGGCGACAATTTCAGTAAAAGAAGGTCATGATTTAGCGCATCAATTGAAAGATACTCTACGAGCTGAAATTCCAGAATTAGGGCATGTATTAATTCATGTCGAACCAGATGATTCGATATAAAAAGAAAGGCGTTGCATTACAACGCCTTTCTTTTTATATGAATTTATTTTTTACAAAAACGATTGTATTGCCAAGTCATAACTTTTAAGGCCAAATCCTAAAATAACTCCTTTGGCATTTCCTGAAATATACGATTGGTGACGGAATTCTTCTCTGCCAAAAGTATTCGAAATATGTACTTCTATAACAGGAGTTGTGATTGCTTTGATCGCATCGCCAATACCAATAGAAGTGTGAGTATACGCACCTGCATTTAGTATAATTCCATCATACGAAAAACCAACTTCTTGAATTTTTCCAATTAACTCTCCTTCAATATTACTTTGGAAATAGTGGAATTCAATAGTAGAAAATTTTGATTTTAAGAGGTCAAAGTAATCTTCAAAAGTTTGGCTTCCATACACTTCAGGTTCGCGTTTTCCTAAAAGGTTCAAGTTGGGTCCGTTGATGATGCAAATTTTCATAAAATTATATTTTTGTAAAAATAAAAAAACCGTTCCAATAAAAGAACGGTTGTTATAAAATAGTTCCTTTTCTTTTAGAAGAAGAAACCTGCGGATACTTGTAGCACAGAGTTTTTAACTTTAGCTTCAGGTGAAATTTCGCTTAGACCAACCATATATCGTCCTTGTAAAAACAATCCTTTAGTGATATAGATACTTAAACCTCCACCAGCACCAAAATCTATGTTTTTTTGGTCATTTATTGAAACCTCATTTCTTTTACTCATTAGAAATGACGCTTGTGGTCCAAAGTCCAGACTAAAGGTGTTATTTAAATTAATTTTAGCCATTAATGGAATGCTTATGTAACCAACATCATTGGTAAAATCGTTTACAACTCCTATTGCGTCGTATTTAGCTCCTTGAGTTGAGTATAAAACTTCAGGTTGTATAGAAAATCGTTCTCCTAGTTTCACCTCCGCTAATAGTCCAATGTGGTAATTAGTAATTGCATCCGTTTTATAATTAGTGCTATTAACGGTAATTGTAGTCCCGTTTTGGTTAGCATAGTTGATACCGCCTTTTAAACCTAGTTTAAAAATTTGTGCTTGAGTAGTAATCGAAGCAGCAAGAATAAGGCAGATTGTAATAAGATTTCTTTTCATAATTATTGTTTTAATGTTGGGTTTTAATATAAAACTTTAGTTTGGGATATTTATTATATAAGCACTAAGATATAATTTCTGGGTGTAAATGTAATCATAATTGGTTAATATAGTTGTCTGTTTTTGTTGTTGGTCGTGTTTAAATGATACTCACCGAGTTTATTGATTGAAGGTTATTTAAAAAATATAATTTGGCATATATTAATTTTAAATAATTAAAATCATGAAGAAAATTATTCTAACATTGACAACTATTCTTGCATCAGTTTTCTGTAATGCTCAAAATTCCAAAGGAGCTACCAATGGAAGTCAAACGTCTGAAGGCAAATGGTTAATTGAAGCCAATACTAATTTTGGAACTCCTGTTGGATCTAACACGAGCTTCAGTTATGCATCAACTGATGGGGATTCTATTTATAATTTTGGAGCAGAGGCCGGTTATTTTGTTATTGATGATTTGGCAATAAAGTTAGGTTTAGGTTATGGAGGGGTAAAAACTGATTTGTTTGACACTAACGTTTTTTCCTATAAAATTGGTGCAAAATATTACATAGTTAGCCAATTTCCTATTCAAGTGGACTATTCTGGTGCCTCAATAAAAGATGCTAACGAAAATCCATCGTATTTAGGAATGCAAGCTGGATATGCTTGGTTCTTAGGAGATAATGTGAGTATTGAGCCAGGTCTTCGCTATAATTTGAGTTTGAATCAAAACTATTCTATAGCAGATACTTTTCAGTTGAATATTGGTTTCGCTTTACATTTTTAAAACGCTCCCCCAATATATTGAAAAACCACGTTGAATAACGTGGTTTTTTATTGTCCAAAAATTACGTTTCTTTGTTAAGTGAATTGGACTACTTTCATTAAAAATTACCAGTCGTATTTGAGAATCGAGAGAGGATTGTCAAAGAATACCATCGAAAATTATTCTTTTGATGTGGAGCGATTGTGTCTTTTTTTAGATAAAAATCAAATTCAAGTTTCGCCAGTAAAAATTACAGAGGAAACGATTCAACAATTTATTTATAGTGTGTCAAAGCAAGTGAACGCTCGTTCGCAAGCTCGAATTATTTCGGGTTTAAAAAGCTTTTTTAATTATTTAGTTTTCGAAGATTACCGTACGGACAATCCTTTAGAATTAATAGAAACGCCAAAGACGGGAAGGAAATTACCTGATACACTTTCGGTAGAAGAAATAGATACTTTAATTAATGCTATAGATTTGTCTTCTAATGAAGGAGAACGAAATCGAGCCATTTTGGAAACGTTGTATGGCTGTGGTCTTCGTGTTTCGGAATTGGTGAGTTTAAAAATATCGGATTTATTCTTTGATGAAGGGTTCGTAAAAATAACAGGTAAGGGAAATAAACAGCGATTCGTTCCCATTGGAAATCTTACTCAAAAATACATCGAATTGTATAAGGAATCCGTTCGAAATCATGTCCCTATTAAAAAAGGTTTTGAAGATATGCTCTTTCTTAATCGAAGAGGGAGTCAGCTTACTCGGGCTATGATTTTCACTATTATTAAAGATTTGGCTGCCAAAATCAATTTAAACAAAACAATTAGCCCACATACCTTACGCCATTCCTTTGCAACTCATCTTTTGGAAAATGGAGCCGACTTGCGCTCTATCCAATTGATGTTAGGACACGAATCGATTACGACTACTGAAATATACGTGCATTTGGATAGAAAGTTCTTGACAGAAGTGATGAATACATACCATCCCAGAAAGGATTAAAAAAAGTCCAAACTTCACTATTGAAATTTGGACTTTTTATTTATGGAAATAGAGTGAATTATTTAGCGATATTTACCGCTCTAGTTTCTCTAATTACAGTTACTTTAACTTGACCTGGATACGTCATTTCAGTTTGGATTTTTTGTGAAATTTCGAATGATAAGTTCGATGCTTTATCATCTGAAACTTTTTCACTTTCTACAATTACACGTAATTCTCTACCCGCTTGAATTGCGTAAGCACTTTTTACTCCGCCAAATCCGTAAGCTACTTCTTCTAGATCTTTCAAACGTTGGATGTAAGAATCCAATACTTGTCTTCTTGCTCCTGGTCTTGCTCCTGAAATAGCATCACACACTTGGATAATTGGAGACAATAATGATTTCATTTCGATCTCGTCGTGGTGAGCTCCAATAGCGTTGCAAACTTCTTCTTTTTCACCGTATTTCTCCGCCCATTGCATACCTAATAAGGCGTGTGGTAAATCACTTTCTGTATCTGGCACTTTACCAATATCGTGTAATAAACCAGCTCTCTTCGCTAATTTAACATTCAATCCTAATTCGGCAGCCATAATACCACAAAGCTTAGATACTTCACGAGAGTGTTGCAATAAGTTTTGTCCGTAAGATGAACGGTATTTCATTCTACCTACTACTTTAATCAATTCAGGGTGTAATCCGTGGATACCTAAATCAATTACGGTACGTTTACCAACTTCAATAATTTCATCGTCAATTTGTTTAGCAGTTTTTGCAACCACTTCTTCGATACGTGCTGGGTGAATACGTCCGTCTGTTACTAATTTGTGTAATGACAAACGCGCAATTTCTCTACGTACTGGATCAAAACAAGAAAGGATAATCGCTTCTGGTGTGTCATCTACTATAATTTCAACTCCAGTAGCCGCTTCTAATGCACGTATGTTACGTCCTTCACGTCCAATAATTCTTCCTTTTACATCATCCGATTCAATGTTGAAAACAGATACGCAATTCTCTACTGCTTCTTCCGTACCTACTCTTTGAATAGTGTTGATAATGATTTTCTTTGCTTCTTGTTGTGCAGTCAATTTAGCCTCTTCAATAGTATCTTGAATTTGAGACATGGCTTGTGTTTTAGCTTCTGCTTTTAGGCCTTCAATTAATTGCTCTCTAGCTTCGTCAGCAGATAAACCAGAAATGACTTCCAATTGTTGTAATTGGCTTTTGTGCATTTTTTCAACCTCAGCCTGTTTCTTCTCTAAAACTTCGATTTTAGAAGTGTATTCAACTGTTTTAGCTTCGTAATCGTCGTTTACTTTTTTGGCTTTAGCCAATTCGTTAGAAACCTGAGATTCTTTATCGCGAACTCTTTTTTCTACTTCAGCTACTTTTTTATCACGAGCTAAAATAACTTGTTCGTGTTCTGATTTCAATTCGATAAATTTTTCTTTTGCTTGAAGAATTTTATCTTTTTTGATGTTTTCGGCTTCAAAATTAGCATCCTTTAAAATAGAAGCGGCTTCTTTTTTTGCGTTTTTGATGAGGTTCGAAATATTGCTTTTTTCGATGATTTTAGCGATTGTAAAACCAGCTGCAACACCTATAATTCCAGTAATAATGATTGTTACTATGTTGTCCATGTTAATTAAAA
>JACCDZ010702653.1_pt1 | contig 44081 bp, 34 predicted proteins | sample 7449551 | NCBI WGS metagenome assembly JACCDZ01 (sample SAMN15323452, study PRJNA562643) | freshwater metagenome | isolation source: river surface water | place: USA:Blue River Watershed | collected 2017-08-18
GGGAATGACATTAGAAATCGAACTTGGAATTACAGGAGGAGAAGAAGACGGGGTAGATAATTCGGATGTTGATTCTTCTAAATTATATACACAACCAGAAGAAGTGGCACATGCCTATGAGGAATTAATGAAAATTTCGCCTCGTTTTACTATCGCTGCAGCTTTTGGTAATGTGCATGGGGTATACAAGCCTGGAAATGTGAAATTGACTCCGATTATTTTGAAAAACTCTCAGGAATACGTTCAAAATAAATATAAAACTGAATCAAATCCAGTAGATTTTGTATTTCACGGTGGTTCGGGTTCAACGCTCCAAGAAATAAGGGAAGCAATTTCATACGGTGTGATCAAAATGAATATCGATACAGATTTACAATTTGCTTATACAGAAGGAACAAGAGATTATATTTCATCAAAGATAGACTATCTGCACACTCAAATTGGGAATCCTGAGGGAGAAGACCAACCAAATAAAAAATATTATGATCCCCGGAAATGGATTAGAGAATCAGAATTGACATTTATAAAGCGTTTAGAACGAGCATTTTCAGATTTGAACAATGTGAATTCATTAGCAAAGTAGTAAATTGATTAAAAAGAAAAAAAATGAGTTGGTTCAAACGAAATAAAGAAGGAATAACCACTTCTACAAAGGAAAAGAAAGAAACGCCAGAAGGATTATGGGTGAAATGCTCTAATTGTAAGACCCTTTTTACATCGGATGATTTTGCTAAAAACAACTTTGTTTGTGATCGATGTTCTCATCATGAAAGAATTAGTGCGGGTGATTATTTTCAATTGATTTTTGATGACAAAAAATTCACCGAATTAGATCGTGACTTAACTTCTGGAGATCCACTTGAATTTGAAGATACAAAAAAGTATGTTGATCGCGTGAGTTCAACCCAGAAAGCAACGGGATTAAAAGATGCCGTGAGAACCGCTCATGGTAAATTAGACGGAAATGATTTTGTTATTGCTGCAATGGATTTTGGTTTCATAGGAGGATCGATGGGATCTGTCATGGGTGAAAAAATTAGTCGGGCAATCGACGAAGCGATAAAATTGAACTGTCCATTTATGATTATTTCCAAATCAGGTGGAGCGCGCATGATGGAAGCGGGATTTTCACTTATGCAAATGGCGAAAGTTTCGGGTAAATTGGGTCAGTTGGCTGAAAAAAAACTACCTTATATTTCCTATTTAACGGATCCAACAACGGGAGGAGTTACAGCTTCTTTTGCCATGTTAGGTGATATTAATATAGCTGAACCGGGAGCATTGATAGCATTTGCCGGACCACGAGTAGTAAAAGAAACCATAGGTCGTGATTTACCTGATGGTTTTCAAACTTCAGAATTTTTATTGGAACATGGATTCTTGGATTATATAATTGATCGTACTGAAATCCGTGAGAAATTGAGTTTGTCCTTGAAGTTGTTTTCTAGGTAATGAAAGTTAAAAAAGAAAATTGGGAATCAACCCGTAAAAAAGGATTCTTATATTTTTTCTTGTTTAGGGGGCTTTTACTTTTTGGTTTACCCTTTACACTCATCCAAATTTTTATGAAATGGCAAGAAGGCAATAAGATTAATTTCATTGATCTTATTCTTTCAGGTATAATTACCGGATTAATTTATAGCGGTTCAATGTGGTATTTTGCCGAAAAAAAATACAAGAAAGAAAATCCTACAAATAAGTTTTAATTTTTCCTTCCAAAACGGACAATGGAAATGCGCCACTCTCTCTCCAAATCGTCTTACCTGATTTAAAGAAAAGCAAAGTCGGAACACTGCGTATTTTAAATTGGTTAGCTACCCCTTGATTTTTGTCGACATCAATCTTCAAAATACGAAGTTTTTCTCCGTATTTATTTTTTAATTGATCTAAAATCGGATGCATTGTCTTACAAGGGCCACACCATGTTGCATAAAAATCAACTAACGTTGGAACGTCGGATTGAATGATCTGATTAAAATTACTCATACTGCAAAGTTAGGTAATCCTAGCTTTTTCATTTGTAACAAAAGCTACAAAAGTGTTGTGTTTTAGTTGAAGAAGTTGATTGATGACTAAACATTATACTCTTTCAGATTGTTCCTAGAATATGAAAACATTTTTATTCATTGGAGCCAATTCTGATATTGCAATTGAGGCAAGAAGAAAACAAGAGGAAAAAGGAAATCGAGTTATACCAATTTCGAGGACATCTAATTTAATTTATGATGATTTTCTAATCGGAGATCCAGTAATCAATGAATTACCAGAGATTGATACAGAAATAGATGGGTTGGTTTATTTTCCTGGAAGTATTACGCTAAAACCTTTTCGCTCTTTGAAAAAGATGGATTTTCAATCTGATTTCGAATTGAACGTGTTGGGTGCAATAAATTCACTTCATTATTATTTACCCAAATTGAGAACGGGTGCGAGTATTGTTTTCATGAGTACTGTTGCTGTTCAAACTGGTATGCCTTATCATAGTTCGGTTGCAGTTTCAAAAGGGGCTATTGAAGGATTAACCCGTGCATTAGCAGCTGAGTTCGCACCGAAAATCCGAGTGAATTGTATCGCGCCCTCTCTAACTCAAACGAAATTAGCTAGTCGTTTACTGAATTCGGAAGAAAAAGTTGATGCGATGTCGCTAAAACATCCGCTAAAAAAGATAGGTAAAAGTGAGGATTTATCAAATGCTTTAGATTTTTTGTTGAATGATACCTCAGCTTGGATGACCGGTCAAATTATGCATTTGGATGGTGGAATGTCTACCTTAAAAATTTAAATCCTCATGATAAATTTGGATATGCTTGATTTGAATGATAAAAATCGAATTATCGAAATGGCTTGGGAAGACCGAACCCCTTTTGATGCCATAAAGGCACAATTTGGATTGAATGAACAAGCTGTCCGAAATTTAATGAAAAAGGAATTGAAATTTAGTAGTTATCGCTTGTGGCGTGCTCGTGTTGAATCCTCTAAGACCAAACATGCAAAGTCACGAGTGGCGCAAATAAATCGGTTCAAATGCTCGCGTCAACGAACAATATCTAGTAATAAAATCAGTAAACGATGATTGAAATTTCGAAAGAGGAATTTTGCAGCTGGAAAAAAATTCCCAAAATCAATTTGATTAATAGTTGTATGGGATATAAATCAGCTAATTTAATTGGTACAAAATCGGCAGATGGAACTACTAATTTGGCCATATTTTCAAGCCTTACCCATTTGGGAAGTGATCCAGCATTATTGGGATTTATCTTGAGGCCAACAACCGTCCCACGCCACACATACTCCAATATCAAAGAGACTCATTTTTTTACTGTTAATGCGATTTCTTCTCCAATGATTGAATCTGCTCATCATACTTCAGCGAGTTATTCGAAGGAAATTTCCGAGTTCGATAAGGCAAATTTATCGATGGAATACCTCGACAATATTCAAGTTCCGTTTGTAGGAGAAAGTCCGTTGAAACTGCTGTGTAAATACGTTAACGAGTACGAAATAATCGAGAATGGCACAATACATATCATTGCGTCTATTGAAAAAATATTTGTTGATGAAAATATGTTGCTTGAAGATGGATTTGTACAATTGGATTTGGGACAAGTCGTTTCAATTAATGGTTTGGATGGTTATGCGCAACCTTCTCTTTTGAAAAGACTTCCTTATGCTCGTCCAAAGCAATAAATCAACCTTGTATATTTGTAGATTATTATTTAAAAGTTATGTTAATTGAGATTTGGAGTGATATTGTTTGTCCGTTCTGTTACCTAGGTAAGAAGAAATTGGAAAAAGCAATCGAATCCCTAGGATTGAATGGACAAGTGGATATAGTTTGGAGAAGTTTTCAATTGGATCCTGATTTTCCGACAGGAATTTCAGTTCCTTCGACTCAATATTTGTCAGATAAAAAAGGATATCCGTTAAATCAAATTCAAGCTATTCAACATCAATTGAGTGATCAAGCGGTGGAATATGGAATTGATTTTAACTTTGATACAGCACTTTCGTTTAATACCAGCTCGGCACATCAATTATTACATTGGAGCAACCATTTTGGAAAGTCTAATGAATTGAAAGAGGTGTTGTTGAAAGCATATTTTACAGATGGAATTGATTTGAGTGTTAGTCAGAATGTAGCTCATTTAGTAACAAAAGTAGGGTTAGATGAAGACGAAGCATTGCTAATATTATCTAGCGAAAAATACAAGGATGAGGTTGAAGCAGATTATTATGCTGCAAGTCAAATAGGGGTGAGAGGGGTTCCGTTTTTTTTAATTAATAATCAAACGGCTATTTCAGGTGCTCAGCCGGATCAAGTATTTGAACAAGTATTGCAAACTGAAATGATAAAATCAGGAATTCCCTCAAAAACTACTATAGGTGGAACCTGTTCAATAGATGGTTGTGATTAGTTTGAATACCACTTTTGTTTTAACCAAAAAGCCAGTCGAACCATTAAGATTAATGCAGGTACCTCTACAAGAGGACCAATAACTCCCACAAAGGCTTGTCCACTGTTGATGCCAAAAACTCCAATGGATACGGCTATTGCTAATTCGAAATTGTTCCCTGATGCAGTGAAAGAAAGAGCTACATTTTCTGCGTAATCTGCACCTGATTTTTTCGCTAAGTAAAACATAAGGATAAACATTATTGCGAAGAAAATCACCAAAGGAATTGCAACCTGAATTACGTCAATAGGGATAGAAACAATCATTGCTCCTTTCAAACTGAACATAATTATTATGGTAAAAAGTAAAGCAATTAATGTAATGGGAGAAATTGTCGGAATAAATTTTCGATTCAGCCAATCAATACCCTTTGTTTTAATTATTATAAATCGTGAGGATACAGCGAGTAAAAATGGAATTCCTAAGTAAATTCCAACGGTTAGCGCGATATCAGAAAATGCGATATCAAAAACTTGAGATTCAAATCCAAACAATGGCAACATGATTTTTAAATAGAAATAGGCGTAGGAACTGAAAAAGAACACTTGAAGTAAACTATTTATTCCAACGAGTCCAGCTACCAATTCGCGATTGCCTTGTGCTAATTCATTCCAAACCACAACCATGGCAATGCAAGGAGCCAAACCTATGATAATCAAACCTGTCATATAGGTAGGATTGTCTTTTAAAAAAGTAATAGCCAAAAGAAACATTAGAAAAGGTCCAAAAATCCAAGTGATAAAAAAGGATAAAGAAAGTAATTTTGGTTTATTTAAAATGGAATGAAGTTTTGTGAAATCAACTTTTACCAATGGTGGATACATCATGATAATTAAGCCGATGGCTAAGGGGATATTGGTTGTGTTGTAGGAGAGCTGGCTGAACAAGGATTCTACACTTGGAACAAAATAGCCGATTGAAACACCAATTAACATGGCTAAGAAAATCCATAAAGTAAGAAACTGGTCTATGAATCCTAAGCGTTTTTCTTTCATATTTTACTTATTTACTTTTGAAAAAACATAGAGACATTCAAGAGCAATTTGGTTGGCTCTTTCTAGATATTTTTCTTTTTCCAATGGAGTTCCATCAAACTCTTTGGGATCATCATAGGTTGTTGAGATGCGCAATGCAGCTTCTGGAATATAGGGGCAATTCGTTTCTGCATCGGAACAAACCATAATAGCGGCAAAATCCTGTGTTGGATTCGTTGAATCATTAAAAAGCTTGGAGAAACAAAGCATATTATCATTTCCCCCATAATTTATCTCATACAATGGATTAGTTGAATCTGAGCTGCTATGTGCCTCAAATCCTTGATTTTGTAGTGCATTGATAGCATTCGGATGACATCGTGTAACTTCCATTCCACCTGAGTATGTTGTGCAATTATTAATACCGTAGAAACTCGCGGCAGTCTGTGCCCAAATTTGCCCAAAGAAACTTCTTCTTGCGTTGTGCGTGCAGATATAAACTAAGGAAATAGGCTTATTCGAGTCTTTTCTTTGCTGAATGTAATCCGTTATTTTCGCTAATATTTCCTTTCTTTTTTCAGGGATTGAATCAAATTGAGTGCTCAATGATTCGCACAAGGACTTAATTTTATTATTCATGGTTATTATTTTAACAACATTCGCTTTTTGGATCGCAACAACTATTTTTAGTTTCTAATTCTGAGAGATTCACTTTTTGTTTCTGGGAAGGAATGCCGCATGCATCTTCTGCTAAACAAGCCGTTTGCTTATTCGTTAGCAAAAATGTAATCCCATTAAATTCTAGGCCGTATTTCCCAATGGTTTCACTTTGATATTCTACTTCAATTTCAGTATCTGGTAAATGCAAGGCTTTCTCTGCCGATTCAACAATCGATTTTAGTTTCTGTGGTGCTATGCGATGATCAAAATCATCAGCTTCCCATAATTGAAAATTTATTACCTGCTCCTCCCGAATCTTACCTCCGCAATCGATGTAATTTTTTTTGGTTACCCCAACTTCTGTTACATGAAAGTGAATGGGTACAAGGTTTCCATTAGGTAACTGAAATCTAATAGAATTGATATCGGTTAAAATTTCTTTAAATTGGTGTAATTTCATGATTTTTTGATTTAATTGTAATTAACAGCATTGATCTTCAGGGTGTAAATTCGATAAAATTGAATTGAAAAAGCTTACTAAATCTTTGATAACTTTTGGATTTATGCAATAACATATTGCTTTTCCCTCAATTGTCCCTTGAATGATTCCAGCGTTTTTTAACTCTTTTAAATGTTGAGAAATTGTTGGTTGTGCAAGGGGTAATTCGTTAACAATATCATTGCAAATACATTCTTTTTGATTGAGTAAAAATTGGACGATAGCTATTCTGGCTGGATGTCCAAGCGCTTTTAATTGATTAGCAGTTTCTATTTGCAACGCAGTGTAATTATTTGTTTTTGTAACCCCCATTTGTATTTATATATTGCAATATTACGATATATATTTATATCCAGATCATTTAAAATGAAAAAAAGTTGTATTTTTGCCGTGTTCTTTGGTTTCCATTAAATTGGGATTAATAAGGAATCCGGTGTAAATCCGGAGCTGTATCTGCAGCTGTAAGCACTGTAAGCGGTTGATAACCACTGTGAAAACGGGAAGGTAACTAGCGTTGGTGTGAGCCAGAAGACTTGCCAATGAGCGGAGAGAAGACTTCAGATTAAAGTCGGACTCGGTTATGGGAGAGTTTTATCCATGCCTTGCCCTCTTTTTTCTTCTTCATGTTTTAGTTTATTTATTAACCGTTTAAAACAGAACGAATGAAAAAGGTTTTATTTACAATTGGCTTCGGCTTTTCTACGCTTGTGCAGGCGCAAAATTATGTACATCAAGCAATTATTTTGAATGAAGGATATTTTGATTATCAAACGAATGAAATCCTAGTTCCAGTTACGATTGGCAGCTACAATCCGACTTCTCAACTTTATCAAGTGGTAGATACCCTAGAAGGAATGCGTTTTGCCTCTGATTTAATTATAGAAGGGGATTATTACTATGTCGCTGCTGATTCCAGAATTTTCAAATTGGATTTGAACACGCATCAAGAAATTTCTTCCGTTTTGTGTCCAGGTGTTAGAAATTTGGGGATATATCAAAATAAATTAGTTGCCACACGAGGAGAGTATTTGACGACGTATGACTCATATTTACATGTTTATGATGCTACAAGCATGTCATTAATCGCAGCTATTGATACCGTACAAGGTCCAAAATGGGCTTCCCAAAATGTGGTTATGGATGGTTCTTCGGCATATATCGCAGTAAACAATGGGTACGAATGGGGGAATGAAAAAGGTATCATTGGAAAATTAGATTTGAATTCCATTAGCTATGGAAATGAAATAGATTTGGGCCCAGAAGGAAAAAATCCGGATAATTTATTAAAAGTGGGTTCATTCCTTTATTCTGTAAACAACAAGGATTGGTCGGGTGCATCTGTTTCAAAAATAGCATTGGATGGAACGTCTAATTCCACAGTGAATTTGGCAACTGCATCAACTGGTTGTGGAACATCGGCCTTACGTGATGATAAATTGGTGTATCAAATTTCAATGGAAACTACTTTGAACGAATTTGATATTAATATGATGAATAATGTTGGTCCAATTAGCGGACATACAACCAATTATTATGAATTAGCTCAAGAACCAGTTTCAGGGAATTTGTATGCAAGTGAAACAGATTTTTTCTCTTTTGGTAAAGTTCATTTATTTGATTCACAAAACAATGAGATTAGTAATTTTGACGCGGGCGTTTCTCCAGGAACAGTTGTTTTTGATGTACGTTCATCAGCAGGTGTTTCAGAAATTAATGAGTCTATTTCGATCTATCCAAATCCTACTGTTGATGAATTGCATGTTATTAAGGAGGGAGTTAAGCGTATTTTTGATTTGACAGGAAAGTTACTATTCCAATCGAATGAGAATATATTGAATGTAAGTGATTTAAATCAAGGAATGTATGTGCTTGAGGTAAATGGAGTGAAAGCACATTTTATCAAAAAGTAAACGATTTTAGATGATAGAATCCCGGTTGTTAAACACAATCGGGATTTTTTATGTTTTAATAAATTCCCGTTTCTCTAAACTGCTTATCCAATTCTAGCCAATCAACCATCAATAAATGACAGCCAATACAAGGCCTTAGCGGAATGTTTTCGGTGTCATCATCAATAAATAAAACATTGTCTTCCCTGAATTTGGCTAAATTCCAAGCGGGAGATTTTACTTTTTTCTCATTGGTTGGAATTCGATCCTTGCTCGGAAAAATTCCAATTTCTTTCAAAAAGGCATGAGCATCTTCTAATGTTCCATCATTTAAGTCAGCTCGGTATGTATTTAATACGATATCATGACCAGCTTTTCTAAGTTTATCAATTACCTCAACGGATCCCGGATTCAATAATCCGATGTTGGGATAATCAAATTCAACGACCGTTCCGTCAAAATCTAATTGTATGAGCATAGGTTTAAATTCGTTCAATTACTGTTTTAATAATATTACCTGATTCGATGCAATAAACATCCGTTTTGTCTGAATTATTAGTTTCAATTTCAATCAGGTCACCGGCTGAAACAAGGTGATCATTGATTTCAAATTTGCCATTAAAAATAAAAAGGAAAGTTTTTCTTTCATCTAATGAAATTTCAAGACTTTTATTCTTTTGAAGAAATAAATGAACCACGCTTGCATCATAATTTTCATTAAACATGACATTGAAATCTTGTACTTTTCCTTTACTACTTGTATTCCATGAACCATTAAATCTATCTTGATCAAATGTGTCTAATTCTTTAGAATATCTTCCTGCATGTATCAAGGTTAATTTTCCTTTGAGAATTAACAAGATACGAGTTAACCCAGTAAAGTCTGAAAAATGAGTTTCTTCAGCTTCAACAGTTGCGGTGCTGATTCTGTAATCAAAAGCTCGAGTTTGAAAATCTCCATCAGGTGGACATACAAATAATTCAGTACTGGTTCCGCTTGCCCAAGAAATAGTTTTGGAAGAATTGAATGGATGAATGATTAGTTTCATATCGTTTTTTTAATTGCTGCCGATATAAAGGAAATAACCGAAAATAATAGCAGCAATAACTAGTAAAATCCAACACCCAGACTGCATGGTATCCAATAATCCATCTCCTTTTTTTCGAAAAAGCAATCCGATTAGTAATGAAATAAAAACTAAGGAGATAAAAATTCCCATTTTTAATAAAATCGATGAATAATCAAAGATATTAATATAAGTTGGATTGGAAAAAAGAAATACAATTTCTTGCAATCTGAATAGTAAATACCGAGATTTGTTCATGCAAAAAAACGATTACATACAAGCGAATTTGGGCCTGCAACCCAAATCAATTCAAAATACACTCAATTTGTTGGAGGGTGGGGCTACTGTTCCTTTTATAGCTCGTTATCGTAAGGAAATGACCAATGGTTTGGATGAGGTAGAAATAGCATTCATTCGAGATTTGGCTAAGAAATTTGATGACCTACTTGCTCGTCAAAAAACGGTTTTGTCTTCTATTGAGGAGCAAGGTAAATTATCCAATGAATTGAGAGAAAAAATAGAACAATGTTTTGATCCTATCTTATTAGAAGATTTATATTTACCATTCAAACAAAAGCGTCAAACCAAAGGTGATAAAGCTAAAAAACGTGGGTTGGAACCATTGGCGAAAATGATCATGGCTCAACGTGGAGGTAATCCTGATGCAATGGCTCGACAATTTGTGAAGGGAGAGGTTGAAGATGAGGATATGGCGATTTCGGGCGCGAAAGATATCATTGCTGAATGGATACATGAAAATTCGGTGGCTCGCTCTAGAATGCGTCAACTCTTTCAACGGAAATCAATATTGGTGTCAAAATTGGTAAAGGGAAAAGAGGAAGAGGCTTCAAAATACCGAGATTATTTCAATTTTTCTGAGCCTTTGTTTCGTTGTGCATCCCACCGATTACTTGCATTAATCCGCGCAGAACGCGAAGGATTTCTTTCCTTAAAAGCTCAACCAGATGTAGAAGAAGCTATTGACTCCTTGGAGCAATTTTTTGTAAGAGGTAACGATGATTGTTCAATTATAGTAGCAGAGGCCTGTAAAGAATCGTACAAACGATTGATGTGTCCATCGTTAGAAAATGAAATTTTGAACGAAGCCAAAGAGAAAGCTGATAAAGAAGCCATTAAAGTATTTTCCACCAATTTACGTCAGTTATTGTTGGCACCACCTCTGGGCTCGAAACGTATTTTGGCAATTGATCCAGGATTTCGCACGGGATGTAAAGTGGTATGTTTGGATGAATCTGGTGAATTGTTGATGAACCAGACGATTTATCCTCATGCCCCACAAAATGAGAGTTCCGCTGCCAAATCGAAATTAGCTCAATGGGTTCAGGCATATAAAATTGATGCCATTGCCATTGGAGACGGTACTGCTGGAAGGGAAACAGAAAGTTTAGTGAAGCATGTTCGATTTGATCGTGAGTTAGAAGTGTATGTTGTTCGTGAAGATGGGGCATCCATTTATTCAGCAAGTTCCATAGCCAGAAAGGAATTTCCAAATTATGATGTTACGGTTAGAGGTTCGGTTTCAATTGGTCGCAGGTTGATGGATCCCTTAGCTGAATTGGTGAAAATTGACCCGAAATCGATAGGAGTAGGACAATATCAGCATGAGGTAAATCAAACTTTGTTGAAAGATGCGTTAGATGATGTGGTTGTTTCATGCGTGAATGCTGTTGGAGTAGATTTAAATACGGCTTCCCCTTATTTATTGAGTTATATTTCTGGATTGGGTCCAACGCTTGCTGAAAACATTGTTGCTTATCGGTCAGAAATAGGGGCATTCAATTCTAGAGAGGAATTGAAAAAAGTGAAGCGTTTAGGGGATAAAGCATATGAGCAGGCTGCAGGCTTTTTACGGGTTCGGAATACAGAAAATCCATTGGATAATTCGGCGGTGCATCCAGAATCCTATTCGGTGGTAAAGAAAATGTCAAAAAAACTTAACGTGGAAGTAAAAGATCTAATTGGAAATGAATCTTTGGTTGGGCAACTGAATAAAACCGATTTTCCAGAATTAGATAGTTTCACTTTCGATGATTTGGTTAAGGAACTAAAAAAACCGGGAAGGGATCCGAGAAAAAAAGCGAAAGTATTGGAATTTGATTCTACCATACGAACTATTGATGATTTGCGTACCGGAATGATTTTACCTGGAATTGTTACCAATGTTACGGCTTTTGGAGCTTTTGTTAATATTGGAATCAAAGAAAATGGATTAATTCATAAATCAAATTTAGCTGACGTGTATGTTGAAGATCCAGCCAAGTTTATTGCCTTGCATGAACACGTTCAAGTTCAAGTATTAGAAGTGGATGCCGCAAGAAAACGAGTGGGGTTGAAAAGGATTTAGTTTACGTTGAATATAGATCAGTATTTATTTACCGAAGAAGGTTGACGTGTCCTGCTTTGTCATATACCCGATAATCATACCAAGTAAATTGCATTTTCCAAGTATATGTTCCGTCTTGACAATTATTTCCATGGTAGTTACCATCCCATCCTTTAGATGGGTCCGTCGTTTCAAATACGAGTTCACCCCAGCGATTAAATACTTGAACCTTGTATTTTTTTATATTGTCTAAATTAGAAAAAATAGGTAGCCACACATCATTTCGGTTGTCTCCATCAGGGATAAACGTATTTGGAATGTAAAAGAATGGATCATTGTTAAATAAGATTTGCTGATAAGCTGTATCGGCACAACCCTCCGTTGTTACAGCATATAGTGTTATCATAAATGTATCTGCAATATTGGCTGGGTATTCATATGCTCCAGGTTCAAAATACATTTCATCATGATCACCAACCCCCATATTCCAAATGTAGAAATCACCCCCAATTGAAGTGTTTAAAATCGTAGTTACAGGAGTTTCAGGGAACAAAATAATAGGGTCAGCAGTCAAACTCGCTGATGGGGTTTGATTTACTGTTATGTAGTTGCTATACGTTATGTCGTTAAAACATCCGTTGGCATCATAGGCAATCAGATTTACATCGTATACTCCACCCGTATCAAATGTTATTATAACATCATCGCATCCAGTATAACTCAATGAATCACCAAATGTCCACTCGCAATTAAAATTAGCGTCAGAAGTATTAAAAAACTCAACAACTAGTGGAGAACAACCAACAAGGATGTCCGAATCAAATGAAGGTTGGATTTGTGCTGGTTGGTCAAGGAAACAATCCAAATCGAAAATACATCCATTGGCATCCGTAATTTGAACTGAATAATTACCCGTAGGAATGGAGTCAATCGTTGAAGTTGAATCAGTTGTTGACCAGTTGTATTGATACCCGGGTGTACCTCCAGTTGTCGAAACTATTAATTGACCGTCGGAGTAACCAAAGCACTGAGGTACTATAGTTGAGTATGTAGCATTCAGTGGCGCTGCTGGTTGAAAAATAATTGCAGTTTCTACGTATGTGCAACTATTTGAATCAATGACTTGTATGGCATAGACTCCAATAGGAAGTGAATCAATTAATAGGGTAGTGTCAGAGGTAGACCATGAGAACTGATAAGGTGCTGTTCCACCAAAAATACTTGCTTCAATACTTCCTGTACTATCACCAAAGCAATTTACGTTTTGAATCGTAAACGCGACGTCAATTGGAAATTGAGGTTGACTTAAACTGACAACCAAAGTGTCGTCGCATCCAACTAAATCAGTTACAACAACTTGATAATTCCCTGCAACAAGGGTTGAAATATCTTCTGTTTGTTGGTTGTTTGACCAATTGTAACTATAAATTGGCGTTCCACCGCTTACCGATAAATCAATCGAACCGGTAGCTGCACCAAAACAAAGTATGTCTTGATGGCTCTCGGTTAGTTGAATGGGTTCTGCGGGCTGAGTAATGAGTGTAGAAATAGAGTCTTGACAATTATTTATATCCGTTACAATTACTTGATAAATACCAGTGTCGAGCAAGAAAACATCTTGAGTGGGTTGACCGTTATTCCAAGAATATGAATAAGTTGGTGTGCCTCCTATAACCGTTAAATTGATTGAGGCTGTCGATTCACCAAAACAAGCAACATTAGTTTGAGTTAATGAAAGTGTTATGGGTTGAGCTGGTTGTGAAACGGCATAGGTGAAATTTCGTATGCAACCATTTGAATCTGTAATTTGAACAGAATAACTCCCCGTTGATAGTGAGTCAATGTCTTGAGTTGTTTCACCATTAGACCATAGATAGGAGTATGGACTAATTCCTCCGGAAACGGTAATGTTTAAAAATCCATCGCTGCCACCGAAACATTTAACAGGGCTCATAAATGCTGTAGATTGAATTTGAGTTGGTTGATAAATTGTCGTGTCTACAGTTAATTGACAGCCATTAGCGTCACTAATAGTCACTTGATAATTACCTGCTGTTAAATTGGCAAGATCAGGTGTGTTTTGAGTGTTTGACCAAGAATAATTATACGTTGGAGTACCTCCGAAAACAGTTAAATCAATACTTCCCAATGCATTTCCAAAGCAAAGATTGTTTGTTGTCGTTAAACTATAAGTCAACGGCGCTGACGGTTGATTGATTTGGGTCGTATCATAGGCTGTACATCCATTTGCATCGGTAACTATTGTGGAATATTGTCCTGCGATTAGGTTATTTATCCCCGGTGTGATGCCAAGATTACTCCATGCATACGTATAAGGTTGAACGCCTCCTTGAACCGTGGAAGAAATGCTTCCGGACGAGTTTCCATAACATAATACGTTTGTTGGATTTAAGATGACGTTTAATAATTGTGGTTGAGTTACTAGAATGGATGCATTCGTTTGACAATTGTTTGCATCGGTAACCATTACATTATAATTGCCTGCTAATAAACCATTAATAGTTTGTGTGGTTAGTCCATTTGACCACAAATAGCTATACCCCGCAGTTCCTCCGAAAGCATTTATTGTTGCCGTTCCATTGGATTGATTAGTGCAAATAACAGGAGTCATTGAGATTTGCGAGGTTAATGCCGAAAGTGGTTGAGTAATGGTGTAGGATTGCGTAGCAGAACAACCTTTGAAGTCTGTGGCTGTAACCGTGTAATTACCAGCACTTAAATTATATTGATCTTCAACAACGGATGAATTTGACCAGTTATAGGTGTAATTTCCATTTCCACCACTTGCAGTAATATTAATTGAACCATTATTACCTCCAAAACAAGAAACAGGTACAACCGTGCCCACCAGACTAACAATGGCTGCCGGCTGATTAATTACAATCGTTGATGAGGTGGTACAATTGTTTCCATCTGTTAAAGTTACTGTATAGTTTCCAGCAATGAGATTGTTAATGTCCTGAGTGGTTGCCGAATTACTCCAACTATATTGATAGTTACCCACTCCTCCTGCTGGAGTAATATCAATAGATCCTGTATTATTAGAAAAACAATCAACATCAATGTGCCCTTGGCCAATTACCAAATTTAATGGTTGGTATATTAAAGTTGAAAAACTAAACTGACAGCCATTAGCATCTGTTATTGTTAATGCATAATTGCCTGCAACAAGGTTTACTAAATCTTCAGTCGTTGCTCCATTTGACCAAGAATAACTATAAGGTGCGGTTCCACCAGAGGTTGTTAGTTGAATAGAACCTGTTGATTGTCCAAAACATGCTACATCAGTGATAACTGCAGTAGCCGTTAACGCACTGTCTGGTTCATCAATTAATACGGATATGAATGATTGACAAGTATTAGCATCCGTTACTATGACAAAATAGTTCCCAATTGTCAATCCCGTAGCATCCTGACTAACCTGTCCATTTGACCATGAGTAGGAATAGGATGGAGTGCCTCCTGAAACATTTAGGTCAACCATTCCATTTGATCCACCAAAGCAGGAAACGTCCGTGTGATTCGTCGATAATACAAGGGTGTTAGAAGGGTCTAGAATTGTAATAGCTATTGAATCAGAGCATAAATGATCATCTGTTACAATACAAAAATAAGTTCCTGCTACTAAATTCTGTATGTCTTGAATCGTTTGATTGTTATTCCAATTGTACGTATATGGACCTGTTCCTCCAGTTACGGTTAAATCAATTGTTCCTTGTAGTCCGCCCACACAAACAGCATCCGTATGTGTTTCGGTTAGAGTAAGGGGTGTAAGAGGTTGCTGAATATTGATTGTTCTATTTCCGATACAACCATTACTATCTGTTACAGTAACATCGTATATTCCAGATGGTACATTCAACAAGTCTTCTTGTAACGAACCATTCGACCATTGGTATGAATATGGAGCTGTTCCTCCATTGGTCATCAGGTTAATTGCTCCGGTTGAATTTCCATAACACAAAACGTCTATCTGAGAATGAATTAAACTAATTGGAGCAGGCTCTGTAATTACTGTGTCTCCAACCAGAATACATCCATTTAAATCTGTTACTGTTAGTTGATAAAAACCAGAACCAATGGCAGGTAGGTCTTCAGTTGATGCTCCGTTATTCCATGAATAATTATAAGGAATTGTTCCGCCAGCTATAGAAGCATCAATATTTCCATCTATACCCCCAAAGCAATCAGGCTCGTCCATAGATAAGGATAAAGATAGAGGAGCAATGGGCTGAGTTATGACTGTTGAAATGGTATAGAGACAATTATTTGCATCTTTAATTTGAACAGTATAATTTCCTATTGTCAAACCGGTTAAATCTTCTGTAACTGCTGAATTTGACCATTGAAAACTATATGGACTTGTTCCTCCAGTGGGAATAAGATTAATAGAGCCTGAATTTCCCCCATGACACAATACCGGCGAGGGATTAATTTGAGCAGATAAAGGGGCTAGGGGTTGTGAAATTGAAACAATCAATGTTGCGGTACATCCTTTAGAATCAGTAACTAATACTGTATAATTACCTGCAACTAAATTGGAAATATCTTGGGTTGATTGTCCACTAGACCATGCATAGGTATAAGGACTTGTGCCTCCTGCAACAGTTAAATCTATACTTCCTGTACTATTTCCATAACAGAGAACATTTACATGGGTTTGTGTTAAGGATAAAGGCGCTGCCGGTTGTGTAATACTGATAGTTGATTGTTTGATACACCCATTCAAGTCGGTGGCAGTGACCGTATATGAACCGGCTGAAAGAGAGTTTATATCTTCAGTTGTTTGTCCAGTTGGTGACCAAGAATAAATATATCCGGGAGTGCCACCTGAGGAGGTCAAGTTAATTGAACCTGTTGATCCGCCAAAACAAGAAACATTGATTTTTGTGTTTGTCAATGTGATAGCTGTAGGTTGTGTCAAAGTAACCGAGCTGGTTTTAATACAGCCGTTTGCATCCGTTATTGTAGCTGTGTAGGTTCCAGGTCCTAAATTAGAAATGGAAGGAGTAGTGGCTCCTCCTGGTGACCAACTAATCAAATAGGGTGTAGTTCCTCCAGAATAGGAAACTGAGGCAGATCCGTCAGAAGCGCCAAAACAACTAATGTTTTTTCCGTTATAATTAGAGGTGATACTCGCCAGTGCTGATAATGCTGTTGGCTGTGTGATGGTATATGTTTCTGTTGCAGTACACGTATGAATATCTGTAGCAGTTACGGTATAAATTCCAGGTGTTAAATTAGTTATTGTGGGATTCGTTGAATTATTGTTCCATAAATAGGTGAAGGGACTATTTCCAATTCCAGCCACTGTTATCGAACCGTTGTTGGAATTGAAGCACAAACTGTTTGATAAATTCAGTAATTGAATACTCGGATTGTTATAAATAATTACACTGTCAAGTAAATTGTTGTAAGTGCAGGAACCATCTTGCAATGAAACACTCAAAGAGTACATTCCTGAATTAATAGCAGTAGCATTGGGAATGGAAATAGATGATGAGTCAGAAATGAAACCATTCGGGCCTGTCCAAGAATAATTAGCATAGGAAGAGTACGGGGCGGATAGTAAGAGATTGTCCCCTATACAAAATGGGGCATTATCGGTAATGGCAATTTGAGGACAATTTGGGGCAAATACTGAAATTAAATTACTAGATGTTGAAGGGCAACCATTCGCATCATATAAATCTGAAGCACCACCATTATTATACGAATTACTCGATATTCCTCCTGTTCCAAATATATAGGCTTTATTTTCAAGGGTGCTATCACAACTTAAAATGACACAATCGTTCACTACCCTCACTCGAAAACGAATCACTGCGCTGTCTGCCCCGGTGGAAGAATTCAACATTAATCCACCAATTGAATTGGTTGCTCCTGAGTTCACGCGAGCTTTGATTATCCGATTGATTGGATCGTACTCAGCTTGATCATCACCTGCTGCATCTGTTTTGGTTCCTGTAAATGGCCCATTTAAATAACTGATTGAGTTTGGTACATAATCCGTACGAATATCAAGCGTATCATTAATAAAGGTATTGAAGGACTGATCAGACCCAATGTTTTTACCTACAATGGTATATTCCAAAATATCATTAGGTTGTGCAGGAGCACCATTTAAATCATTAATGTAGACCGTGGCACGTAAATCCGGCTCATAAATATCAATAGCAGAAGTAATAACCCTTGGTAATATAGCATCTTGAGTTGTTGCTACGCGCACAGTAGCGGTTGTGGCACTATTTGGTAAATAGGTTTGGGTTGAATTGTTTGGGGAAAAAATTCCTGTATCGAATCCAAGTGTGTTATTATAACTAGGAATTCTAAAAGGAGTTAATGCGCCATTGTATGTTAAGGTGCTATTAAAAAAATCGTTGGCATTTCTTAATGGATCTGGCACGTTTAAAAAAGTTCCATTACCATTAAATTGTAATTTATCACCCTGTATCGAACGGTCACCTTCAAATGCAACCACTCCCAATTCAAAACTGACAGGTCCAACAGAAGGGGTGGTAAAACCTGAAATTGGAATATCTAGATTGTTTGTGTTACTCACATAGGCCATACCATCGAATACAGTCAAATTACGCATGGATTGCAAGGAATTTTTGTAAACAACCACAATTGTCCAAGCTCCAAATAAATTATTGGAACCCGTTTGAGAAACAATGTTTGCAACAGTAAATCTGCCATTACCATTGGTGGGCTGAACAAGGGATGTAATATTTTTAAAACAAAAATATCCGGGCATGGCAAAATTGTTATTGCCTGGAATAGTCGTTACATCAAGTAAATTATCAGCAACAAGATTTACGTATGAACCATTATTTACTTTAAGTTTAACTTGGTTCCGAAAAGCATAATTGGTTGTATTTGTATTGATTCGCGCACTCCAGTAAAGACCTGCCCATGTGATTTCGCTGCACATATCAAGATTCAAACTATCACTACTAGACATCCATGTGGCAGAACTATTGTCTGTGTCAACATATCCTAATGTAATTCCACCATCTTGATTATGATTTCCAGCGGGTGGTAATTGATTTTGGTACGTAGAACAATTTGCATTATTTGAGTTGCAAGTCAAAGCAACATTCGATAAATACATTATTCCACCTTTTTGATTTGTTTGATATCGAATATTGAAAGGAGAAACAATTTGGCTGTGTGAAAAGGTTGAAATCATTGATAATAAGACGCTTATCAATATTGATTTTGAAAGTAAATGGGGTATAACGTGTGACAATTTCATTTATGTTGTAAAAAAACGAAAAAAAAGGGAGCTACGTTGCTTTTTTTATATTAAATAAATCAATATTTAACAGCCATTGATTAAAATGGTTTGATATCCTAAAAAATTTCAGTTCACAAATGTTGAAATATGTTAATCATGCAATCAATTCTTGTTATTTTGTAAATAAATACCTTCGAAATCCAAGATTTTGATTAATTTTATAAAAATGGCAGTTTTGCAGATTTATTCTTGCTACTTCGGATTTTTCGAAAAATCAATTTTTATCTATTTTCTCTTCCATTTATGATTCCAACAGTACTAACACATTAATCCGAAATTGAATTTAAATGGGGAGATCACAAGAAACTTTTAACAAAAAGGAAAAAGACAAGAATAAACTTAAAAAACGCCAAGAAAAGTTAATCAAAAAAGAGGAGCGCAAAGCAAACACGAAAGGTGGTGGCTTGGAAAATATGATGGCATATGTGGATGAAAATGGAAATATTTCAGATACTCCGATGGATCCAAAAGTGCGCAAAGCAATTAGTGCCGAATCTATCGAAATAGGGATTCCAAAAAGGGAAGATATCCCTAATGATGGAAAACGTATGGGTAAAGTGGCTTTTTTCAATTCTTCCAAGGGATATGGTTTTATCAAAGATTTAGAAACCCAAGAAAATATTTTTGTACATATCAATGCTGTTTCTGGTGAAATAGCTGAAAATGATAGTGTTACATTCGAAATGGCTAGAGGGCCAAAAGGATGGAATGCTGTTAATGTAAAAAAGAACTAATTTTTTTATATCTATTGACTCAAGTTGTCAATCAATTGAGTGTTCTTTACACTTTAAAATAATTTTAAAAGCTGCATATAATCGGAGTTGAGGTAACTTGACTTCGATTTTTTTTATTGTAATCATTAAAGGTTTTTATTCCATTTCATTTGCAAATCCCTATGATTTTTGAAAATTATTAATGTTTTTTTATTCCTGTTTTTATAATTCAATACGTTAAGAAAGCCTAATCAATTTGAATTTACTAGGTTTTACACTATTTTATCCTTTTTTTATCCCTACCTTTGCCACTAATTTTTAATATAGTATATGACATTTGAAGAACTCGGATTGGATGGTGCGGTTTTGAAGGCATTAGCCGAATTAGGTTTCGAAACACCAACCCCGATTCAAGAACAGGCAGTTCCCGCCTTATTAAATCAACAAAGAGACTTAGTTGGTTTAGCACAAACAGGAACAGGTAAAACAGCGGCTTTTGGTCTTCCCTTAATTAATAATATCAACGCGAAAAAGAGCATTCCTCAAGGGTTAGTGCTTTGTCCAACTCGTGAATTGTGTTTACAAATTACAAAAGATTTGGAGAGCTTTTCCAAATTTATGGAATTAAGTATTGTTTCAGTTTATGGAGGTACAGATATTCGAAAACAAATGTCGGATATAAAAAGAGGTGCTTCAATAATTGTTGCTACACCCGGTCGTTTAATGGATTTAATCAATCGTAGAGCGATTGCTTTGGATGATGTTAAAATAGTGATTCTGGACGAAGCAGATGAAATGTTAAACATGGGATTCAAAGAGGATTTGGATTCTATTTTGAAACAAACACCATCTGAAAAAAATGTTTGGTTGTTTTCGGCAACGATGCCAACAGAAGTATCTCGAATTGCATCGAATTATATGTCTGATCCTTTTGAAGTATCGGTTGGTCATAAAAATCAAAGTAACGAGAATATTGAACACACCTATTATCAAGTAAAAGAAAAAGACCGTTTTGAAGCTGTTAAGCGATTAATAGATTTTAATCCAACGATTTTTGGATTGGTTTTTTGTCGTACGCGAATGGAAACTGCTAGTGTTGCAGAAAAATTAGCGAAAGATGGTTATAATGCAGAGCCTTTGCACGGTGATTTAACGCAAGCTATGCGTGATCGTGTAATGGATCGATTCAGAAAAAGAGAAATCCAATTACTTGTTGCTACAGATGTTGCTGCACGTGGATTAGATATCGACAATATTACACACGTTATCAATTATAATTTACCTGACGATATCGAGAACTATACGCATCGAAGTGGTCGTACAGCTCGAGCAGGTAAAACGGGTAAATCATTGATTTTTATCAATGCACGCGAAACAGGAAAAATTCGTCAATTGGAAAGACAATTGCGTGTTCCGGTAACAAAAGGATTAATTCCTTCCGCTGCTGAAATTTGTGAAGTACAATTAATGCAATTGGTTTCTCGTGTAGAACAAATTGAGGTAAAAGAGAAAGATATCGCTGGTTTCGTTCCGATGTTGTTAGAGAAATTTGAAAATCTTTCTAAAGAGGAAGTGATCAAGAAATTCATTTCGATGGAGTTCAATCGCTTTATAGAATATTACGAGCGAGCAGGAGACTTAAACATCGATGAGCGAGATAAAGGTGGACGCGGTAGAGACCGTGATCGCGATTTTGATGGCGGTGGTTTTGAACGTGGAGGTAGAGAACGAAGAGATAGAAACGATCGAAATGACCGTGGTGGTCGTGTCGGAAATGAAACAGAAGCCGGTAAAACTCGATTTTTTGTAAGCATCGGAAGAGAACAAAATTTTAATCCCGGAGCGATGGTTCGTGTAATTTGTGATGCTACTGGATTGCGTTCTAATTTAATCGGTCGAATTCAGGTGATGGGTGGATTTTCATTCTTTGAAGCCGATTCAGAACACACGAATGCGATATTGAAAAACGTAAATGGTCAAAACTATGAAGGAAACACGCTTCGCGTTGAGGTAACTAAGGAACGTGATGGAGGTGGAGCTTCACGCTCAGGTGGTGGACGCTCTTCAGGTGGATTCTCCGGAGGTGGTAGATCTTTTGGCGGTGGAAGTAGCTTTGGAGAACGTCGTGATAGAGAACGAAAATCAACAGGAGATAGAAAACCATTTGGTGAAAAAAGATCTTTTGGATCAGATCGCGGTAATTCAGGATCTCGAGATAGAAAACCAGGCGGATTCGGAAGAAAACCTAAATATTAACTAATTTTTTTGCGTTTTTATTAATCAGATCAGCGCAAATGTAAAAATCCAATATGGAAATCAGAAACATAGCTATTATTGCCCACGTTGACCACGGTAAAACAACTTTGGTAGACAGAATGATTGAAGCTGGGAACTTCATTAATGAAAGAAATCGTCCAACTGGTGAATTGATTTTAGATAACAATGATTTAGAGCGAGAGCGCGGAATCACTATCGTTTCTAAAAACGTATCAGTTGCTTATAAAGGAACAAAAATTAACATTATTGATACTCCTGGTCACGCCGATTTTGGTGGTGAAGTAGAGCGAGTATTGAACATGGCTGATGGTGTTTGTTTGTTAGTAGATGCCTTTGAAGGCCCAATGCCGCAAACACGATTTGTACTTGGAAAAGCGTTGTCTTTGGGATTAAATCCATTGGTGGTAATCAATAAAGTGGATAAAGAGAATTGTACGCCGGAAGAAGTGCATGAAAAAGTATTTGACTTAATGTTTGAACTTGATGCATCAGAAGAGCAATTAGATTTTCCTGCTATTTATGGTTCAGCAAAAAATGGTTGGATGTCTGATGATTGGAAAAATCAAACAGATAGCATCACACCTTTATTAGATAAAATCATCGATTATTTCAAACCGATCGAAATAGAGGAAGGAAATACACAGTTGTTAATCACATCGTTGGATTATTCTTCTTTTGTTGGTCGAATTGCAATTGGTCGTTTGACTCGTGGTGTAATCAAAGAAAATATGCCAATTCAATTGGCGAAACGCGACGGAACAATGGAAAAACACCGCATAAAAGAAGTGTATGTGTTTGAAGGATTAGAGCGTAAAAAAGTAGAGTCAGTTCAACCGGGTGATATTTGTGCGATTACAGGAATAGAAGGATTTGATATTGGCGACTCTATTTGTGATGCTGAAAATCCTGAACCGTTGCCAACAATTAGTTTGGATGAACCAACGATGTCCATGTTGTTCTCTATCAATGATTCACCATTCTTTGGTAAGGAAGGAAAATTCATTACTTCTCGTCACATTCAAGAGCGTTTAGAAAAAGAGTTAGAAAAAAATCTAGCGATGCGCGTTGAACCTACAGACAAAGCTGATAAATGGATGGTATTTGGTCGTGGGGTATTGCATTTATCTGTATTGATAGAAACCATGCGTCGTGAAGGGTATGAGTTACAAGTTGGTCAGCCTCAGGTTATTATCAAAGAGATTGACGGAGTAAAATCAGAGCCAATTGAAGAATTGACAATTGATTTACCTGAAAATATGAGTGGTATTGCTGTTGAGGCGGTTACACGAAGAAAAGGTGATTTATTGCAAATGGAAACAAAAGGGGAACGCGTAATCGTTCGTTTTAATATTCCATCCCGTGGTATCATCGGATTGAGAAGTTATTTGTTAACTCAAACTGCGGGAGAGGCAATTATGACTCATCGCTTTTTGGAATACCAACCAATGAAGGGAGAAATACCGGGAAGACAAAACGGTTCTTTGATTTCGTTGGAGCAGGGTACAGCAATTCCTTATTCGATTAATAACTTACAAGATCGTGGAACATTCTTCATTCACCCGAATGAGAATATTTACGAAGGACAGGTAATTGGTGAAAACTCAAGAGCAGGAGATTTGTGTGTCAACGTTACAAAAACGAAAAAATTGACCAATATGCGTGCTTCCGGTTCAGACGATAAAGTACGTATTGCACCACCAAAAGTATTTACCTTGGAAGAAGCGTTGGAGTTTATTCAAGACGATGAATACGTAGAGGTTACACCAAAAAATCTTCGAATAAGAAAAATCTTGTTACGCGAAGCAGAACGTAAAAGAGGTTCAAAAATCGATTAAGAAGTAGTATTTTTTTTCAACTAAGCCGGGTCAATTTGATTCGGCTTTTTTTGTAAATAATTTCTTTATATAAATTCAAAAGAAAACTTTTTTTTAAAATCAATGAACGATAGTCAACGTTCTGAGTATTACTTTTAGTAATAACAAAACCGGCTGGTGCACCGCCCTGAATAAAAAAAATAAGAGATGAAAAAAATAATTGGAAGTTTAAGTTTAGTCTTGCTCATTTTTGGGGCAACAGCACAAGAAAAACAAACGGTGCATAGCGTTATTGTCGAATGGCGTGATGTAGAATGGTACAAAACACAAGAAAAATTGTGGAAAGCAGAAATTGATATAAACAAAAAAAATAACGAAGCATGGATGAACTATTACAGTGCGGTTCGAGCCATACGCAATTGTAGTTATGACAATCAGAAAGAACTGAAATTATATACAGAATTAGGTCATAAAATAGCGAATGATTTATATGCCACGCTTCCAGAAAGTTTTGAAGCAAATTATATCATGTATTGGGATAGAGGCTTGGGTGATAATGATGAAAAATTCTTAGCTAAAGCCTATCAACTAAAACCAAACGATCCGCTTGTTTTATTAGATTATTTGATAAATTCAGAAATTAAGCGAGACAAGGAAACTTTTTCTAGGGTAGCGAGGAAATTGTTTGAAATTAATCGAATTTCTTCAGGAGCATTGAACTGGGGCTATAATGTTTTAACTGAAGTTACAGAAAATGGAATCGTTTTTACAGCGGGTGATAATGACACGTATGCGCTTTGGATTGTTCAAGAAGCGTTGAATTATCGTAAAGATGTAACCGTCATCAATACATCCATGATTCAATTGGATGATTACCGTGCTAAGTTGTTCAAAGAAAAAGGAATTGCCCCATTTGATTTTGATAAAAATGAACTATTTGAAACTAAACTTTTTAAGCATATTTTTGAAAATAACGCAAAAATTTCCGTTCATGTTTCTACTTCGGCTTCCGCACAATTTACAGATACCACGATAACTGAAAATTTGTATCTAACAGGCTTGACTTATGTTTACAGCAAAGTAGATGTGGAGAATATTGCTGTGATCAAGCGTAATTTTGAGAAACGATTCCTTCTCGATCATTTGACAAAGACTTTTTCATATAGCTATGGCGATTTAGATTCTCGCATCAAGCATATGTATCTTCCTGGATTAATGAAACTCTATTTTCATTCTAAAACTGCAGACGATTTGGAGGGAATTGTATACTACAAAGGCCTTATTGACGCAATTGCAAAGGAATTAAAAATTGAAGCAGAGATTCAAAAAGCATTAGTTAAGTAGGATGTTTGGTCTTAAAAAAGACATACAATCTTTTTCTGATGAATCACTCATGCAGTTGCTCGCTTCACGCCGTCGCAATGAAGCGCTGACAGAAATTCATGCCAGGTACAGTAAAAAAGTACTTGGCTTTTTTCTGCGAATGACGAAAGGAAACGAAGATAAGTCGCAGGATTTAGTCCAAGACTTGTTTCTTCGAATTCTAGAAAAACATCACTTGTTTGATCCTAAAAAACGTTTTTATACTTGGATGTTTACCATTGCAAGTAATATGGTGAAAACATTGTTTCGAGAAAAAATTCACGAAGGTATTGAGGAAGGAAGTAAGGAATTTGACTTTCATTTCGACTTTACAGATAATCAAATGGATAGAGATATATTTCAACGTTCGTTAAAAGAAGCAATCGAACAATTACAAGAACATCATCGAATGGCATTCATACTTCGTTACATGGAAGAAATGAGCGTGAAAGAAATTGCGGAAATTATTGATCAACCAGAAGGAACAGTGAAGTCGCGCTTGTTTTATGCGACGAAAAAAATCACACAATCATTAAACGAATTTACACCTGATCAATCAGGGCAACATTTTAAATTGAGTTAACATGGAATTAGGTTTAAAAAAGGAGCAAGAACAATTGTTGGAATTACAAGAAAAATTCTTTTTCACAGAATTAACGGCAAAGGAACAAGGATTTGTATTGAGTCAAACATCGAAAGAAGCATTTGACCAGGCCCACCTGTCTATATTGGAAGCTAAGAATTTGTACGTTGTCCCGGAGACCCGTCCGTTTGTTTTGACTGAAGTAAAATCAAATCGTTTACGTCAGATTATTATTCCATTCGCTTCTGCTTCAGCGGCTGCGCTCCTCACTTTTTTCTTCTTTCGCAAAGAAACGGTCATTGTTAAAGTGGTTGAAAAACCAATTTTCTCGATTGCGGACACGGTTTATCTGCAGGAAAAAATGGTTGATACTATTTTTAAATACCGTGAAGGTAAAACAATAGTTGTTCAAGAAAAATCAAATCTTATACCTCACATTGAATTGACAGAGCACGTTAAATCCAATGAAGCAATTCCACCGTTAACTGTTTTAGATTTTAAAAATAGGGGAGAATCAATGAAAGAAGATAAATTAGTTAGCTTGATGGATGGTGTAGTTTATTGAATTGAGTGTACATGCATAGATCTGCTTCGTAGCGTAATAATATTCAATCTTAAAGAAAGATGTGATTGTCTGGATAATTAGTTTTAACAGATAAGAAATTGCAAGAAAAAGAAGTGGGGTAATCAATAAGATATTGGGGACTCACCTAAATTACTGGATTTTCACTTTGGCTTTATCAGGTTTAATATTGATTAGAAAATAATCTTTAAATTGATTATTTATTCGTATGTTTAGTTGGAAATGAATGTATGAAGAATGAAATTGAAGTTAAGGGAATAAAAGTGCGAGTAATTGAAAATTAGAATATAGATTACATCTCATGAACAGATATGACATTTGGAATGAGAGAAGGAATTGATTAATTGGAAGATGGATAACTAATAAAAACACATTGGAATACATTGGTATTTGGGAACAAATCCATAATTCGAGTTTTAATTACCCTGAATTCGGGGTAATTGAAAATGAATCTGGTGTCAACCGATTTATCATGTCCGCTGGGCAATGGATAGAAAGAACTAATGCCATGGGTATCAAAGTGAAATCGGGTAGATACGGAGGTACTTTTGCTACAAAAGATATCGCGTTTCATTTTGCCATATGGCTGAGCCCAACTTTTCAACTCTACCTTATAAATGAATTCCAACGTCTCAAGGAAACAGAAGCAAATCAGAAAAATATCCAATGGTCAGTTCAGTGAACCATCGCAAAAATCAATTATCAAATTCATACCGATGCCATCAAAGAAAATTTGATTCCCACTACATTAACAAATGAACAAGCATCGATGATTTACGCCAACGAAGCTGATTTATTGAATGTTCCCTTATTTGGTATAACAGCTCAAAAGTGGAGAGCGTAAAATCCATTATCCGATGGGAATATCTGTGATCAAGCTACCCTGGAACAGCTAGTTGTCTTAAATAATATGGAAAGCATCAACGCTTTATTGATTCAGCAAGGATTACTATCGCATGAACGAATTTTACAATTGAATCAAGTAGCGATAAGTCAGATGAAAGCGCTGGTGGGAGCAAAACAAATTAAAAGCCTAATAAAATGAATCTATTTCAAAAATTTCATTTCCTACCTTTCTTTCATTTCCTCTGATTATTCCGTAATTTTGTCACCAATCTATCTTATGGAAAAATTTTCAAAAGCCTTTTTCTCAATGCGTATGATGACGCTTGCGATGCTTGTATTTTTAGTTGCTATTGGAGCGGCAACTTTTATAGAATCGGCAAATGGAATTCAAGCTGCAAAAATATTGATTTACAATGCTTTATGGTTCGAGGTGTTATTGGTTTATCTGGGTATGAATTTGATTTCCAATATTTTCAAATACCAAATGTTTAGACGTGAGAAAATCGCTATGCTTTCCTTTCATCTTTCATTTATTGTGATTCTGATTGGTGCTGCTGTTACTCGATTCGTAAGTTTTGAGGGATTAATGGTCATTCGTGAAGGACAATCTGTGAATTACATTTATTCATCCGATCCGCATTTAAGTATTCGAATCAATGATGGAAAAATGCAATATAAGTTCAAAGAAAAGATGTTTATGTCAACTATTACGTCCAACGACTTTCATATACCGGTTGAATTTCCAAATCATAAAACTCCGATAGAAATTAATTACGTAAAATTTGAATCGAAGATGATTGATACGCTCATCATCGATCCAGCATTAAAAACAACTGTATTGGATATCGTTACTAATGGCATGCAATCGAACTATGTGTCTAAAGATGATTTCGTGATGGCAGGAACCGTACCTATTTCATTTGAAAAAGCAAATTCACCGAAAGGAGGAATAGATGTGCGTGAAAAAAACGGAGTGGTGGAAATGAAAACAGCATTGGATGTTCGTTTTTTACCTATGTCTGAAATGCAAAAGGCAAGACAAACGGGCGCTCCGGTTCCAGATAGCTTATTTACGGTTGTTCCAAAAAATGTATGGACAGCATTCAAAACTACTACGTTATACCAATCAGGTGAAAATCAATTTGTATTCAAACAGCTGCTTAAAAATGCAAAAAAGACACTGGTTCCATCCGGTAAAAAAGATCGTGGAAGTGATTATTTGACCATTGAAATTAAGGATGGTTCAAAATCAAAAGTGGTGCAGTTGAAAGGGGGACTCAACACTATTCCAGAACATACGATGTTTAATTTTAACGGCTTAATGTATGAGTTAGATTATGGATCAATTGAAATTCCTCTTCCATTTGCTATGAAATGTCGTGATTTTAAGTTGGATAAATATCCGGGTTCTGAATCTCCCTCTTCCTTTTCAAGCGACCTAACAATAGAGGATCCAAAGAATGGAGTAAATAAAAAAGTTCGGGTATTCATGAATAATGTAGTTGATTATGGTGGATATCGTTTTTTTCAATCTGCTTACGACTTGGATGATCCAAAAACACCAGAAAATGAGGAAGGAACTAGGTTGAGTGTGAACCATGATTGGTGGGGGACCAATATCACCTACATTGGCTATTTGTTAATGGCAATTGGAATGGTACTATCGTTATTTTCCAATTCGGGAAGATTCAAAGAATTGAATGAAAAATTAAAAAAATTAAAGTCGAAAAGAGCAAGTCTCACAGTATTGGTGTTAGCTATTTCATTCTTATTTTTTCAACCTACTTTTTCCCAAGGTTTATCCGGTGACACTACGCATCAGCACGAAGAGCATGATGGACATGATCATTCAATGCATAATCATGATGCTAGTGTTAATGAGGCTGGTTCCGATACCCAAACGGACCCATCAGACAAGAATCAAAAGACTGTGTTTTACGTGGTTTCGAAGGAACACTCAAATGAATTGGCTACCCTGTTAATACAAGATTTTTCTGGAAGAATTATTCCTTTCCACACCATGTGTGATCAACTGTTACGTAAAATATATCGTTCAAATAAATACAATGAATGGAATGCGGTGCAGACAGTTTTAAGTATGCATATGTATCCTGCCCATTGGATGAAGCAGCCAATTATACAAGTCCCAGCTCAACTAAGAGATCAATTGAAATTGAAAAATGAATTTGCAACGTTGGAAGAGGTGATGGATAACACGGGTCAATTCAAGTGGTTAAAACAATATGAAGAGGCGTTTAAAAAGGCTGATTCCCGTAAAAACGAATTTGATAAGAAATTAATTAAATTAAACGAGAAGTTTGAGGTAGTTCAAGCCATTTTTATGTGGAGATACATGAAATTAATTCCAAAATCAAATGATAAAGAAAATCGTTGGTTTACTCCTTTAAGTGTTGAATTAGGAGCTTCAGATACGCTCATGTCTACCGTATTGTTACGTTATTTATCCATGGTGAATCAAGCTGCTCAAGATAACAAGTATGGTCAAGCAACGGATTTGCTTTCACAATTTAAGGCGATGCAGCGAAAAGTTGCCAAAAACATTGTGCCAAGTGAAACTGCAGTAAAAATGGAGGTTTCGTATAACAAAATGGAAATTTTTAAAAATACGTACCGTAGTTATTTGGCTCTTGGTTTTTTACTTTTGATATTATTCTTTATTCGGATTTTTGCCAAATCGAGCCCGAGATTTTTTACGATTTCAGAATGGATTAGAAAAGGGCTATTGTTTCTGTTAATCGTAATTTTTGTTTACCATGGTGTTGGACTTGGAATGCGTTGGTATATTTCTGGACATGCACCTTGGAGTAATGGATATGAAGCGGTAGTATTTATTGCTTGGGTAACAATGATAGCTGGATTCTCCTTCATGAGAAAAAATGCGGTTATTATTGCCGGAACAGCAGTTTTAGCATCGCTTATGATTTTTGTGACTGAGATGAATTTGTTAGACCCTGAAATTACACCGTTGGTTCCTGTTTTGAAATCATACTGGTTAATGATACATGTGGCTATTATCACGGGCAGTTATGGTTTTCTTGGATTAGCTGCTATTTTAGGGTTGCTAAATTTAACCCTGTATATTTTTAGAACTAAGAATAATGGGGAAGTAGTATCTATTAATATCAATGAACTCACTTATGTTTCAGAAATGACCATGACCATAGGCTTATTTATGTTGACGATAGGAACATTCCTCGGTGGGATTTGGGCCAATGAATCGTGGGGTAGATACTGGGGGTGGGATCCTAAGGAGACGTGGGCATTGGTTTCAGTTCTTGTCTATGCCGTTATTCTTCATTTACGTTATATTCCAGCTTTACGAAGCAAGTTTCTATTTAACGTTGTTAGCTTTTGGGGGTATAGTGCCATCCTTTTTACATTCTTCGGGGTAAACTTCTTTTTGGTAGGCTTACATTCTTATGCTCAAGGAGATGGTTTTGCTAAATTGCCTAATTGGGTATATATCACAATAAGTGTTTTTGCATTATTCACGATAGTGGCGGGGTTCAGAAATCGACAATTTAAGAAGTCTAAGGCATAAAAAAAGGGAACCGAAGCTCCCTTATTTCTTTTAACCAATCGGTTGATTAGTTAACGCTGCTTGATAATTCAGCACCCGCTTTGAAACGGATAGTTTTCTTAGCAGCAATTTTGATTACATCACCAGTTTTTGGGTTACGACCATTTCTAGCTGCTCTTGCAGACACAGAAAAAGAACCAAATCCTACTAATGAAATTCTGTCATCACTTTTTAAAGCTCCAGTTGCAGCAGTAATAAAACCATCTAATGCTTTTTTAGCATCAGCTTTAGACAATCCAGAGTTAACTGCGATAGCGTCGATTAATTCAGCTTTGTTCATTTTTATTTGTTTAAATGGGTTAATAAATAATTTACTCCTACAAATATATTCGAATATCAATGTGCACAACACTTTCAGTAAAAAAAAAATATGGAAATGTTAATAAAACAGGGGTTTTGTTAATAAACAGACCGTTTAGGTGCGCAAAATCAGTGATTTAACCTAGGGGATAGTTGTCGATTAATAAAATTCCAAATGGAATAAAAACGAGTTAGGTATTATAATAGGAGTAATATTGAGTAAAATTTCCTTTTCGTGCATGTAGAAAATTTGATTCGCTACTTTTCTTTTTTGTGAAGTATAGAGGCGCTGGCTTGAGCAGTTGGCATAATGACGATATCATTCAATGTCACATGTTTTGGTTGAGTGGCAGCAAAATAAATGACGTTTGCTATATCTTGTGCCTGCAATGCGTCATATCCTTCATAGATTGATTGAGCAACAGATTCATTTCCTTTGAATCGAACGAGTGAAAATTCTGTTTCTGCTGCACCTGGAGCTATATTCGTTACTTTTATTCCATATTCAACCAATTCAATGCGCATTGCTTTCGATAATGAATCAACAGCATGTTTAGTAGCGCAATATACATTTCCGTTGGGGTAAACCTCTTTCCCCGCAATACTGCTTATATTGAAAATATGTCCTTGCTTATTGGTTTTTAACAAGGGTATAATTGCTTTGGTGACATACAATAATCCTTTTATATTCGTGTCAATCATTTGATCCCAATCCGAAGTTGCTCCATTCTCAAGTGTGTCTCTTCCCGCTGCTAATCCGGCATTATTGATTAAAAACTCAATTTTTGTTTTCGTCTCCTCCGGTAATTGGTCGACGAATTCATTTACTGCACTTTCGTTTCTTACATCTAATTGACCTATTTCGATAGAAACTCCAAAAGCCGATTGCAACTCGTTTTTTAAAACTTGAAGGCGATCAAATCTGCGGGCGGTTAAAATCAGGTTGTATCCGTTTTTGGCGAAAATTTCAGCACATGCTTTACCAAATCCTGAACTTGCTCCTGTTATAAATACGTATGAATCCATGCTCTTATTTTTTGTGATTGATAAAAATGAAAATTGGTTGTGTTTAATAACGACAGGATAGCAATAACTAAAAAAGGCATAGCAGGAATTTTATATCGAACTAACGCACCTAAAATGGGAGTAGAAATTCCGATTATTGAATATAGAAAAAAGGTGAATAAGAAGCAAAACGCAATAAAATTGACGGATCGTACTGGGTTCTTCACTTTTTGTAATACCGCAACTACTAGCAACACTAATAGAATCAAGTTTTCAAGCATGGCTGGAACAAAAAGAGCATTTTTTATTTCAAGTGGCCACGGTCGGCTCAAGCTATTAATTATGCCAAATGGAACAGCCTTTAAAACCGATAAAATATCTTCAGACAAATAATCCATTTGAATTGCACTATTTACGTGAAAAGCAATAGACATATTTATAAAATCATGTTGTTTTCTAACTAGAATATGAATGAAATTGTAGGAGGGATTTAAATAACCTAAAACCACCGCCATAAGAGTTAATACACCAAAAAGAAGGGGGTAAGCTTTCCATTTTAATTGGGTCGTTTCGCTAAAATACCATCCAAGAATTGCCGGGAAAAATGCTACAAACACATAGAATTTCAATAATACAAGGAGTAAAAATGGAATAATTAGTAACAAAAGATTGATCCAGTTTTTATGAATTACTAATCGATAAATGAAGTAACAAAATAACCCCATCGCAAATAGTAATAAAGATTCTTTTAAAATACCGGAGCTCCAAAAAATAACACTTGGAATAAAGAAAACAGCCACGTATACTTTCCATTTACTTTGTACATAATGCAGGAAAAAGCGAGCCATTCCAACAGATCCAATGAACGCAATGAAATTTAATATGATGCTATGAACATGATAATTTCCAAAGGAGAAGATGCGTAAAACTGCATTCACTCGGATAATTAAACGATTATCGTTGTACAAACTATTTTCGTATGCCCGATACCAATTATTCATTTTGTCATAATACAATTGGTCAAAATACATCCCTTCGCAATTTATCCCAAAAAGCATCTTGAAAAAGTCAACGGGTTTTGAATATAAGGCTTCATATAAATAATAGCTATCATCAAAATATTTGAAGGTATCGGCTTCAATGCGGTTTCCATAATAATAAGCATATATCAAATACACCAAAAAACCACAAACTACCTTGGCTAGAAAAGCAAATCGTAACGCATTGGGTTTAAATCCTGCCTGTTTTATAAACGGAATTTTACCAATTAAAAACAAAAGAAAAAATAGGTAGGGTAAAGTAAGTATTAAATTAATCATTCCGTTTTTTCTATTCTTCCTGCTTGTTTAACTGCAAATTTAATCAAACGTTCCTAACTCTTGTTTGAATTATTACAAGTATTTTCGCATACATTTTTTAGGTTATGCGGTATTTCATTTTGTTCACTTGTTTTGCGGTATTGGTTTTAGAGAATTTATTTTATTCTCAAAAGGGTAATTTATCACTTGAATTAGAACTGAATCAATTACTTGATAAATGGCATATTGATGCAGCAAAACCAAATTTTGAAGGCTATTTTGAACCTACTACAGAGAATTTTGTGTTTTTAGGAACGGCTCCAGGTGAACGTTGGAATAAAAATCAGTTTAAAAAATTTGCAAAACCCTATTTTGATGCTGGTAAAGCGTGGGATTTTAAGCCGTCTAACCGCAAATGGGTTTTTTCAAAAAATCACAAAATAGCTTGGTTTGATGAAGAGTTAGAAACGTGGATGAATACGTGCAGGGGTAGTGGTGTTTTAGTCAAAGAAGGGAATAAGTGGAAATTGGCTTATTATAATTTGACCGTGCTAATTGAAAACGAAAAAATGCCCGAATTCATTAAATTAAGAGAAAAATAATGTTTGTCAAACACAATACAATTCATGCTCTTTTTCTTTATGTAAAAGCAAAACTGGAGGGTGGGTTTTCAGAATTTGAAATCAGAAACATTTACAAGAGTTTAATCTGTAAGAGATTAAACTGGAGTGATTCGGATTATTTATTGAATCAGGAACATCGCTTGTCTGAATCAGATTTGTTGTATGTCCGAAATGGAATTAATCGCTTACTCAATCATGAACCTTTTCAATACATAGTTGGTGAAACAGAGTTTTTTGGCTTGCGGTTTTTATGCCGTCCAAGTGCCCTAATTCCAAGACCTGAAACAGAGGAGTTAGTTGCTGATGTTATTAAAACAATACATACTGTTGAAACTCCTAGAATTGCCGATTTGTGCACAGGGTCTGGATGTATTGGTGTTTCATTGGCAAAGAAAATTAAAGGATCACAAATTATTCTTACTGATATATCACAAGAGGCGCTTGATCTAGCTCAAGAAAATGCTGAGTTGAATCAGGTTAATGTGCAGTTTCGAAATGGTGATGTTTTGGAGGCTTCAAGTTTTGAGGATTGGGAGCGAAAATCCTTTGATTGTTGGGTTTCTAATCCTCCCTATATCCCTTTCAGTCAACAGAATCAAATGTCAGAAAATGTGTTGGCTCATGAGCCTCATTTGGCACTTTTTGTGGAAGATAAAACACCCTTGATTTTTTACCAGTCTATAATTCACCTTGCTACCGTATATTTGAAGAAAAATGGGTGGTTATTTTTTGAGATTCACCCTGAATTTTCTGCAGAATTGGTATCTGAAATGCAGGCGTTTGGATTTGTTAACATCGAATTGATGAAAGATTTACAAGGTCGCATGCGCATGCTTAAAGGGCAAAATGCGTAAATTTACGTTGTGAATTCAGAGCAAGCACATCATGAAATTCTTCGGTTAACCGATGTAATCAATTATCATAATCATTTGTATTATGTTGAGAGCCGCAGTGAAATTTCAGATTTTGAATTTGATGGTTTGCTTAAGAAGTTACAAGAATTAGAAATTCAATTTCCTCAATTTGCCTCTTCAAATAGTCCAACCAAAAGAGTTGGTGGTGATTTAACCAAAAAATTTGAAACCATCACTCATCGATTCCCCATGCTTTCGTTGTCTAACACCTATTCGGAGGAAGAGATTCTGGAGTGGGAGACACGAATCAAAAAAATGATTAATGAGGAAGTAGAATATGTATGTGAGTTGAAATATGATGGGGTTGCGATTGGAATTCGATATGTGAATGGGCAACTAGCCACAGCTGTAACCAGAGGAGATGGCGAAAAAGGAGAAGATGTTACAACTAATGTAAAAACCATTCGTACTATTCCTTTGTCTTTGCACGCTGATTTTCCATCAGATTTTGAAATTAGGGGGGAGATTTTTTTACCAATTGAGAAGTTCAAATCAATAAACAGTGAGAGAGAATTAAAAGGTGAACCAACGTTTGCTAATCCTCGAAACACGGCTTCAGGAACCTTGAAAATGCAAGATTCTAAAGTGGTTGCTACACGGGGCTTGGATTCGTTTTTGTATGGTATTTATGGGGATGATTTAAAATTGAAAGGCCATTTTGAATCTGTTCAGAAAGCAGCTGAATGGGGTTTTAAAGTTCCTTCCATTTCTATGAGGTTTATTGAAAAGACTAGTTCGATTAAAGGAATTATGGATTTCATTGATTACTGGAATACTAAGCGATTTGATCTTCCTTTTGAGATAGACGGGGTAGTGATAAAAGTAAATAACTACGAACAACAAACTAAATTGGGTTTTACTTCCAAATCGCCGAGATGGGCAATTGCATATAAATTTAAGGCTGCTCGAGTAGAAACAGAATTGTTGAGTGTTGATTATCAGGTGGGTAGAACGGGTGCTGTGACTCCTGTTGCTAATTTAAATCCTGTATTGCTCGGCGGCACAACCGTTAAACGAGCCTCGTTACATAATGCTGATCAGATCGAAAAAAATGATTTACACTTGGGAGATTTTGTTTATGTGGAAAAAGGTGGGGAGATTATTCCTAAGATTGTTGGCGTCAATGTAGAAAAGCGTCCAACCAATGCACCTAAAATTCATTTTATTACCCATTGTCCAATTTGCTCGAGTGTTTTAGCACGTAAAGAAGGGGAGGTTGGTCATTTTTGTTTGAATGAAAAGACGTGTCCACCACAGGTGAAAGGAAGAATAGAACATTTTATCTCTAGAAAAGCGTTAAATATTGATGGACTCGGTGAAGAAACCGTTGATTTATTATATGAAAAGAAATTATTAGCTACTGTGGCTGATTTGTACGAATTATCATTTGATCAACTGTTGAGTTTGGATCGAATGGCGGAAAAATCAGCTAATAATTTATTGAGGAGTATTGAACTTTCCAAAGAAATTTCGTTTGAAAGGGTGTTATTTGGTTTAGGGATTCGTTTTGTGGGAGAAACAAGTGCGAAGAAACTTGCTAGGCATTTTGGTTCAATTGATGAAATAATTCAGGCTTCTCATGAGGAGTTGATTGAAGTTGATGAAGTAGGGGATAAAATTGCGAATTCAATTATTGAGTTTTTCTCCGATCTAGAAAATATTGCAGTAATTGATAGATTAAGAGCTCATGGAATTCAATTGAATGGAGAAAAGAAGGAAAAAGCAATTGGAGTTTTTACGGGTAAAGTGCTTGTGGTTTCAGGAGTTTTTTCTGCGTTTAGTAGAGATGAATTGAAAGAATTAATTGAACAACACGGAGGAAAAAATGCCTCATCAATAAGTTCTAAAACGGATTTTTTACTTGCCGGAGAAAATATGGGTCCATCTAAATTAAAAAAAGCCGTAGATTTAGGGGTAGCTATTATAAATGAAGATGATTTTGTAAAACTTTTAAATAATTGATTTTGAACGAAAAAAGTATTTGGAGCACCACAGATGCCCTATTAATTGTTCTGAATTGCGATAATGACGATCAGTTAAAAGGATATAAAAAAGCGTTAGATAAAGCGTTAAACGATAGTAATGTTCAAAAATTAACAATCGTTGTTTTATTACCAAAAGATGTAGATAAAAATGCAATGACTCCTCATTTTGTAATTTATTATGTTTCTCCGACTGATTTTAATTTTTTTGGAAAATTAAAAGATATTCAGCTTTTGGATGAATTTAAATTGGATTATGACACCTTGATTTGGTTCGGTGATGATACACACCGCATCTTCTCCTATATTAAAAAAATCCCATTCACTAACCGTATAGGAGTGAATGCTGCTCGGTCATACTTTGAAATGCATGTAACTGCAGATTCAGATGAACCTGCGATGGCTGTGCAATTTGTACATCAAGTATTAACCAAGTCTTATTCCGAATAAATTAACAATCCTATTTATGAATTCAACTTTTACAGGTTCTGGAGTTGCCCTTGTAACCCCTTTTAAAACTGATTTTTCTATTGATTATGATGCTTTGAAGAAGTTAGTGCGTTATCAAATTGAAAATGGTACTGATTTTTTAGTGGTGCAAGGAACCACGGGCGAATCTCCAACTCTCTCTCAAGACGAAAAATTGGAGGTGCTTAGAACGGTGATCGAGGAAAATCAAGGAAAATTGAAAATTGTTTACGGTGTTGGTGGTAATAACACCATGGATATTGGTGAGAAATTCAAGAAAATCCCTGCTGGTGTCGATGGAATTCTTTCCGTTTCACCTTACTACAATAAACCGACTCAACAAGGGATTATAGAGCATTTTACTTATTTGTCATCTTGTACTGATTTACCGATTATTTTGTATAATGTTCCAGGTAGAACTGGTTCAAATATGTTGCCTTCAACTACATTAAAGTTGGCTGAATTACCCAATGTGGTTGCTGTTAAAGAAGCTTCCGGAAATATGGAGCAAATCATGGAGATTATTCGATTAAGACCGGCTGGATTTGGAGTTTTATCCGGTGATGATGCCTTAACAATGCCATTAATTGCAGCGGGTGCCGACGGAGTAATTTCGGTTGTTGCCAATGCGTTTCCTAAATTGTTCGGAGAAATGGTTCATACCTCTCTGGAAGGTTCTTTGTCAATTGCTCGAAAGACACATTACGAATTATTACATGTAACTAAGTTATTTTTTGAAGAAGGTAATCCGGGTGGAGTAAAAGTTTCATTGGCTGAACAAGGCATCATGTCTGAAACAATGAGATTACCTTTGTTTCCTGTTTCTGATGATCTTCGTAAGCGAATTAAAAGTGAAACGAATCAAATACTGCAAGCCTAAGTCGATTTCAACTAGGTGTTTTAAAATTTGAATATAATAAGATTATTTTCTTAGTGTTAAAATGACAATATGTACATGAAATCAAATTCATTTGTATATTTGTTACCGCAAATTAAATTTCTGTAAAATGGCAGGCAAAGTAGCTACTGAATCAAAGAAAAAAGCAGTTTCTGTGAAACCAAAATTCACAAAAGAAACCTATGTTAAATGGTATAAAGACATGTTATTGATTCGACGTTTCGAAGAAAAAACAGGTCAGTTGTATATTCAACAAAAATTTGGTGGTTTTTGTCACCTTTACATAGGGCAAGAAGCCATTGTAGCCGGTACTGCTAGTGCATGTAGACCAGGTGATAAACATATGACAGCCTACAGAGATCATGCACATCCAATAGCTTTTGGGACAGATCCAAGAGTGCTTATGGCTGAATTATATGGAAGAACTACCGGGTGTTCCAAAGGTAAAGGTGGTTCTATGCACTTTTTTGATAAAGAAAAGAATTTTATGGGTGGTCATGGAATTGTTGGTGCTCAAATACCAATGGGTACAGGAATCGCTTTTGCTGAAAAATATAATGGTACTGATAATGTTGCATTTGTTTCCATGGGTGATGGAGCGGTTCGTCAAGGAGCGTTACACGAAACATTTAATATGGCGATGATGTGGAAATTACCTGTTATTTATATTATTGAGAACAATAATTACGCGATGGGTACTTCTGTAGAACGAACAACAAACGTAACAGACCTATCTAAAATTGGAGCTTCCTATGAAATGCCTTCAATTGTTGTGAATGGAATGAGACCTGAAGATGTACATGAGGCAATCGAGGAAGCAACAGCACGAGCTCGAAGAGGCGATGGGCCAACCTTATTGGATATCAGAACTTATAGATACAAAGGTCACTCGATGTCAGATCCTCAAAAATATAGAAGTAAAGACGAGGTAAACGAGTGGATTGAACAAGACCCTATTGAACATTGTTTGAAAGTGATTCAAGAAAATAAATGGTTGTCAGAAAATGAAATTTCCGAAATAGATAATTGGGTGAAAAAAGAAGTAGAGGAGTCTGTATCCTTTGCAGAAAATTCTCCTTATCCGGAAGCTCATGAAATATATGAAGACGTTTATACACAAACAGATTATCCATACATTAAAGAATATTTAGCATAAATAAAAAAAAATATGGCAGAAATAGTTTACATGCCGAAGTTGAGTGACACAATGGTAGAAGGTGTTGTTGCTTCATGGAATAAAAAAGTTGGAGATACAGTTAAAGCGGGCGAATTACTTGCTGAAATTGAAACAGATAAAGCAACAATGGAATTCGAATCATTTTTTGATGGTACATTATTGCATATTGGCGTTGAAACAGGTAAGGCCGCTGAAGTGAATGCAATTCTTGCAATTATTGGAACGCCTGGAGAGGATGTTTCAGCATTACTAGCGGATGCTCCTGCTGCAAAACCAGTTGCTGATGCTGTGCCTAGTCCAGAGCCTGTAAAAACGCAAACAATTGCAGAGCCAGTTGTTCAAAAATCGGTAGCGCCAGCTCCAACTCCTGTATCTTCGTCTTCTAATGATCGTGTATTTGCTTCTCCATTAGCTAAAAAACTAGCAGAGGAGAAAGGGGTTGACATACAGTCTATTGCGGGAACAGGTGAGAATGGAAGAATTGTAAAACGAGATGTGGATCATTATTCTCCTTATGTCCCTGCTGATAGAGCTTATGTTTCTTCCACTCCTGGAACTGAATCTTATACAGATGAACCGGTTACCCAGATGAGAAAAACTATCGCTAGAAGATTGGCAGAAAGTAAGTTTACCGCTCCGCATTTTTATTTGACCTTAGATATTGATATGGATAACGCTATCGCAACTCGTGCTTCGTTGAATGCGATGGAGGGTGTGAAAGTTTCATTCAATGATATGGTGGTTAAATCAGTAGCGGTTGCCCTTAAAAAGAATCCAAATGTAAATAGTGCATGGATGGGTGATTTTATTAGACGAAATGATCACGTTCATGTTGGGGTTGCAGTCGCTGTGGAAGATGGATTATTAGTTCCTGTTGTTCGTTTTGCAGATACAAAAGGATTACTACAAATCTCAGCTGAAGTACGTGAATTCGCTAAAAAAGCAAAAGATAAAAAATTACAGCCATCTGATTGGGAAGGGAATACTTTTACCATTTCTAATCTTGGAATGTTTGGAATTGAATCTTTTACTGCTATTGTTAATCCGCCGGATAGTTGCATCCTAGCTGTTGGTGGTATTAAGGAAGTTCCAGTAGTTAAAAATGGACAAGTGGTACCTGGAAATGTTATGAAAGTTACATTATCCTGTGATCACCGGGTGGTTGATGGTGCAACCGGATCTGCCTTCTTACAAACATTTAAGCAATACATGGAAAATCCGGCAGCGATGTTGTTGTAATTAACAACGCCTTAACTTATTAACAATTTTTTACAAATTTCCTATTTTATTGTACTTTAGCGCGGATTTTTTATAATCACGTAATAAAAATAAGTATGGTAAAAAAATACAATGTGACAAATTGGTTAATCTGTTTGATTATCTTTTTTGTTAGTTTTAATTCGTTTTCTCAAGCAACCATTAAGGTCAAAGTTACTACCGTTCAAACTGCACCCAGTGTGGATTGTGATAATGCGCTTTTTGATATAACAGGTCAAAGTGATTTTGTTTGGGAGTATACAGCAACAGACAATACACTGGGGTATACGAACAATAATCCAGCATTATTTGGGATTTTTGATTTCAATTATACGAATACTACTGGTAATGGACCGATTAATTTAGCGGTTAATTCTGTATTTTTTGACAGGCAATACATATGTCCATTGGATGTTCCTACTTCCATTAATTTGGCTTGGGAGGCTTATGAAAATGACGATGCTGGAAATTATGATATTGTTGGTAACACAGACGGTGCGACAGGGTTACAAAATGTTTCTATGCCAGTCCCAGCTGCAACAGGTACACTTACATACAGTTTTTCTGCTACTGGTACAGCGGGTTGTCCTGCTTCAGTGAATTACACTATCAATCTAACTGTTGAGCGCATCGATTTTGCTCCTACTGTTATCATTTTACCTGATGATATTTGTAGTGCCACACAATTAAATACAAATACTTCCTACAATGTAGCGCTTTGTCAAAGTAATACACTTGAAAACAACGAGCCAAGAGCTGGCGATGTAAACACGAATGGATCATCTGCATGGTTCAGATTTGTTGCACCGCCAAGTGGATCTGTCGAAATATCTACTGATAATGGAGCAACAGAAATTGGAACCTATTTTCAAATTTATCATGCTGCTGATGGTGGTTCTTGTACTACCGGTTTACAACCACTAACGGGAGCAGTTATTAAAAATAAATTTGACTATTTATCTCATATTGAATTTTCCGATGGTATTGATTTATTAGGGTTGGATCCTGAAGCTCAACTTTCATTAAATGCATGTGATCCTTTTCCGGGTATAAGCTATCAGAAATTAATTGCGGGTGAAACGTATTATGTTCAATTAACTGGAGACGATGATGCAGCCGGGATTGTTGAAGTAAGAGTGAATGATCTTGGCGGTGGAAGTGCTGATGCAGAAGATATTCCATGTCAATCTCCTTCCGTAACCTATGGAACAAATGTAATCAGTACGGATGCTGGTGCGGCTTCTGTAACGTTAGATTTTGGTTGTGCATACGATGGTGGAAATGACAATGCTGAAACAGGAGCGCCTCATACGGATAACAACCCAATTCACTATCACGCATACGATTATGACCATGTGGCAGCTAATAATCCAGTAGTGAATGAATCAGTTTGGTTAAATTTTGTGGCTCCAAATAGTGGTAGAATGATCTTTGAAACAGATTATCAAGATGCTTTATATGGTGAAAATAATGCTCTTTTTGGATATGATGCACGTTTTGCTCCTGGAATTCCATCTGATTATTCATGTGCTAATTTGGAGTTTATTGCTCAAGATGAGGGAGGTACAAATAGTTTTCTGGGTGGAGATCCAAGTGCTCGAATTGATCGCAGATGCTTAGAACCTGGTTATAAATATTATGGTATGGTTGATCCATCGGATAACTTAACGCCACTTAGTACTCAAAGTATTAAATCGTGGTTATATGATCCTAGTATTTCAGATCCTACTTTAAATTCACCGGCAAATGATATTTTGTGTTTAACGATGCAAAATACGCTGTATGAAGTACCTGTAATTCTAGCCAATACAAATCCTACCTTTCAATCGGTAGCTGGATCAAATGTATTTGCCTGTAGAGAGTTTTTAGCGGGTGAACCAGCTGCAGATCCAAATGCAGCAAATCGAGCTGATCAAACGGTATGGCATTATTTTACGGCCCCACCTTCTGGAGCCGTTGAATTAAGTATTCGCGCATATATTGGAATGAATTTGTTGAGATATAATGTATATGAATTATTGAATGGTACAGATTGTTATGGAGGACTTCAACCGGCAACATACACGCAGGATGGAACTCGCAACACACCGCTAATTACACCAATTATCTCTGGTACGGCCGGATTCAATGGAGCCCAAACTTCTGCATGTTGTTTGCAACCTGGTAAAGTGTATGCTATTCAAATTGACGGTGGTTCACCAGGTGATGAGGGACAATATATCATAGAATATATTCAAGAGGTGGATAGCGATGCTGGTGTTGTATATGCTGAACTAGCTAATGGTGATAGTTTAACAAATGCTCAACAAGATACAGCTTATGTTTGTTTTGGTGATAATTTGATTCCGGGTGTTACCGTAAATGGAATTGGGGAATCAACACAGCATATTCCATCTTGTTTAACCCCAGGTTACGTATTGCATCAAACTCCAACTGTTCCTAATCCAATTGCTAATACAGGATTTACCTATATAGATACGATTCAAGGATTGAACGGCGTATTTACAAATAATGGTGATGGGAGTGGTTCGTTTGGTAACCCATTATTCAATACGGTATATTATCTCTCTCCTGCAGGTGATATTACGGCAGATTGGGGTGATTTTTCATGTGGTACTTCTACAGTAACTCAAGGTTTACCAGTAGTTTATCTTCAGCCATTAAATGCTAATTTTAGCTACGATAACACATCGTGTACAGCCACGTTTTCTGCCACGGGTGGTTTAAATGGATTTAATGCTAATCCATATACATACACCATTATTGATCCAGCGGGTCAAACAGCATTTACAGGTCAACTTTCTCCAGGAGTACCAGCTACCTATTTAGGTTCAATTGCAGGAATATACTCTGTGATAATAAATGATGGTGCTTGTCCACAAACATTTACGTTTGATGCTACAAATTGCAATAATCCTTGTACAGATACTACAATTACTGTTTCAACCAGTATTTGTGAAGGTAGTTCCATTGTTTTGGGTGGAGTAAGCCAGACAACTGCTGGTGTTTATACAGACAATTTAATAAGCTCACAAGGATGTGATAGTATTGTAGTTACAACGCTTTCTATTATTCCTATCGCTAAGGTAATTGCAGAGCATTCAATTTGTCCAGGAGGATCTCTTCAAGTTGGTACAAGTACTTATTCAAGTGCAGGAGTTTATTTGGATAC